>Ga0123352_10012736_pt1 | contig 13311 bp, 11 predicted proteins | sample TergutLab28metaG_FD_89700 | JGI IMG/M metagenome (GOLD analysis project Ga0123352, IMG submission 89700) | Labiotermes labralis P1 segment gut microbial communities from Petit-Saut dam, French Guiana - Lab288 P1 | ecosystem: Host-associated > Arthropoda: Insects > Digestive system > Gut ... | reverse complement strand
TAGTTTATTGGTTAGGTGTTAATGAAACGACATATTTCGGTCTACTCGGATGCCATCATCAGGTTTACATATTACTAAAGGACTAAATATTGCTAGTGCGTGGCGGATGTTGAGATTTCATCAGGCAAATAAATTATATATGAGACAATAACTGCGTGTGAGCAAGTAAGGCGGTGGACGTGCGTGTGTGGTATCTTGAGCGGGGGTCAATCCCCTTGGGCACTGCCGTTGTTCGGGTTGGGAGGAGTGGTTCGGATGGCGATTAGCAGGTATATACGCCTCATATCTGTGGGAAAAAGATAAAAAATACTCTATGTGAGGGGGAAAAGTAGGTGTGTCATGATCCCTATCTGGGGTACCCTGAGCGGTACTTACGTGTGGCGTTGGAGGTCTGTAGATTGGACGTCTTGTTTGTTGGTTCAAGTGTTTGTCGCTGTGGTGTTGGATACTGTGTGTAGCCCTGGCACATTCACCTATGTATACGAAGATCACTGTAGAATAGGCGTCCTGTATGTTGTTATAGTCACTGTGGTGCTGGATTCTGCATGCAACACTGACAAAGTCTTGTGTTTTTATGGAATCACTATTTAAATGTATGCTGTCATTGCACTTTTAACGTAGTACATGTACTTGTCAGGTTTGCGAGTGCAGACTGGCCTATGTTGTGTGGAAGTTGCGTGGTGGCTGTTATGTGTTAACTTTGGTAGTAGTCTGTGCTGGGGTGATAGATACATGTGGCCGTCTCAAGACAGGTATGGGTGGGGAGTTTTTTTATGACTGGCGGGTTTTCAAAAAAAATTTTCCGGCTAGAAGATTGGGCCAATAGGTTTGGATTTCTTTATCCTTCAAGCTGGGGCCGAAAGATTTGTATTTCTCTAGCCTTGAAGATGAGGCCGATAGATTTGGATTTCTTGAGCCTTGAAGATGCGACCGATAGATTTGGTTATCTTGAGCCTAGAAGATGGGGCGGAGAGATTTGGATTTCTTGAGCCTTGAAAATGGGGCCGATAGATTTGGAATTTATTAGGCTTGAAGATAGAACCGATATATTTGGATTTCTTAAGGCTTGAAGATGAGGCCGATTGATTTAAATTTCCTTAGCCTTGAAATGTGACCGAAGGGTTTGAATTTCTTGAGGCTTGAAGTTGGGGCCGATAAATTTGGATTTCTTTGGCCTTGAAAATTGGACCGATAAGTTAGGATTTCTTGAGGCTTGAAGATGGGGCCGATAGGTTTGGATTTCTTGAGTCTTGAAGAAGGAGCCGATAGATTTAAATTTCTTTAGCCTTGAAGATTTGGCTGATAGATTTAGATTTCTTGAGCCTTGAAGATTTATATTCGTAGTTCGTAAGGTAAGTTAGAGCCATATATAAAATTCTGGTAAGAAAACACTCTGCAAAACGGGACCCCATCTACTTCGCGGCTAATTTTCATGTCAGGGACCATAGTATGGATGGAATTTAAGTTTAAATAACTCGGAAAATTGTCCAATGTGGATGAGTTGTTGGTGTTTAAACCTTCGGAATCAGCTACACAGGGATAATTTTACATATAGTTTCCAAGTTTTCTTTACTTCTCTTGTGTTTTTACAATGCCGAATGACAAACAACATTGAATGCACTTTGCGAAGGCAAACAGCTTAGTTATTGCAATGACCTAACCGCGTTGCGACTCATGGTGTCCGTGACTTGCCAAATTGTTCTGCACAAACATACACTAAAGTATTCACATCAGGCTTCATTTCTGTTGGAGCGAATAATTTCCGCAATAATCGATTTGCTTTTGTAATTGCTTTAGCCACCTCTTTTAGAATGTTGTTGTATATAGTCTATTTATCTTATTAGACAGATTTGTTGCGATTGTGGGGATAAAGCAGGTCCATTCTGGAGTGTAATGGAGGCTGTTCAGAGACGCGTTTCACGTCCAGTACCAGCCGTCTTCAGCCACGTAATAAGATGTGGTTTATCTAAATGTTATGTTGTGTAAGAAGGCTGGAAATTAGGTCTGACACCAGACTGCGCAGATAGGTAAAGGTGTCTCCGAATTTTATGAGCATATTACGGTAAATCCGTGACCGTTGCTATTAAAAACCTAAATGAATCACACAAAACGAAAAGTTGAGAAAAGAAGAAAATTTTTAAAGCTTGACCCACAGGGTCCAGGAGCAATTTAACCTTGGCACATATAAAATGTCATCGATTTCGTTGAAAATTCAAAAGAAAGTTGGTGCCTACTTCAACACTGTTATTGTAAGCTGAGCATAAAATCTGATGAAAATGTTGTAGAGAAATGTAATTTTTTTACTATAATAACAAGTTTCGTGAGATATTTGGTTGATCGAATGACTGAGTATAGGATAGGCTTGGCAAGTTGCATGAACTTCAACTGTCAAAAAAGCATTCCATTTTTAGTATGAAAACGGAAAAGAGTTTATTTGAGGGAATGGGAGTGAATGGGAGGAAAGGTCAAATACTGAATGGCAGCGTAAATATGTGCTTATGTGCCAGATCTCAGGACATAGAGCAGCAAGAGATCAAATAAACATTAGTGAGATAGGAGTGCCAAAATATGCGGGAAAGTTCATTACTGGCTTGAGTGATATTAGCTCCTTCAAAACACAACTTCCTACAGTTCCATGCTCAACAGTATCTTTCAGTAGAGCCTCAACAACGTATTCGGTTTAGCGACCACACAACGGGCTAGAATACAGAAGAAGCGTGGTTCGATTCCTATGAGGCACATGAGGTTTTTTCTTCTCCAGTAAGCCCTAGTTTGTGACCACCAATTTACACATTCAATGGGTATCGAATACTCCTTCTTCAGGGGGAAATCGGCTGAGGTGTGAAACTAACGACTTTTCTCTATCTATTGCCGAGGTTAAGAATGCATGGAGCTTTTTAACCACTTCCCAGTTATGTCTTCATATTGTGCGGACAGACAACTTTATATTCACTTGTATCGTTTAGGAAATTCGCATGTGGGTACTGTCAGTAGTAAGGTGTTGGAAAGGAAAGGATAGCTGTTACATTCATTCAAGACAGGTAGTGTTCGGGCTAAGAACGGAACCCAGAGACCTTCCGATTATGAAGCATGAGTGACACCTACTTGAGCGAGACGTTGGAACTATGACCTAACCAAACTTCATGCCGCCACTGGTCCTAACCTAACTCAATGCCGCCGTAAGCTACCCTAAGATGTCACGTGACACTTAACGTAATATTTGAATTAACCCTACTCCTCCATGACTTATAGTAACGTGAATTTAATTTCCCGCCACACTTTTGAACCTAACTCAATGCCGCCCTAGGACAGAATCTAACTTAATGCCGCTCCAAACCTAAATCAATGCCGCCGTAATGTTTGTAATGTATCCTTAGATGTCACGTGACATCTTATATTTGGCTTGTAACCTGGCCTGACGTAACTTAAAGACACCGTAAGGTTTGTTAGGATTACCCATACCTGTCTTAAAGTGTCACGTGACACCTAACGTAATATTTGGCCAGGTGCATAGGCGTGACTTCACTGTAATGAGCTGTGTTAGGCCCAGGCCGCCTTAATCCTATGGCTCCGTGAAGTTTGGATGGAGATGCCAACGCTGGACATCCCTTATATGTGTAAGCATAAAAAGTGTGGGTTTGATGCGATCATCGCAAGATGATAGGCGGGCTTTACGATTTTAATGTAAGAATAGTCATAAGTGAATTTCGCCATCGTCTTGGGAAGGATGTGGTGAGTGTGAAAGTTAATGCGTGCCTAAAGACAGATGCAGTATCACTTGACATAAGCGAATTGGAGCATGATTGTCCAGTTAAAATCGGTCCCGTTACAGACCTGGAAAAGCCCAGACGTTTCCAGGAACTTAGGTTTCCTAAATGACACAGGATGTTGGTAAGGTTGTCAGCCTTACGCACCGGCCGCCTTTACCCCCAGGAAATACTCCTGATACTTTTATCTGTTAGAGGCTGAGTTGACCCCCGGGGAATAGTGCGATCGGAAGGATATTATGCCAAATGAAAAATCCACTGAAACCAGCTGGGATTGAAGAAGCAACCTCCCGAATTGTAGTACAGCATCTTAACAACTGTGCCAGCGCGATGAATAGTCCAGTTACACTTTTCAATTAATAATGTTATTCGAAGGAAAATTTTCTACGCTAGTGTTTAGCGTAAGAATTTGCGTATATGTATGTGAGTTATTTGTTTACTGAAATTGGCTGCAGTCTCGTTCTGAGATGTTGACGTAATAGGATGGTTTTGTGTAAAACAGGAATAAGTACACTTTGAAATAATTATAATTTTATTTACTGAAAACAGTGCTTTGTATCCATTCATGAACTATGGACGATTTCGGATCTGAACGTGATTGAGCCCCCGAAGAATAAAAAGAGACAATTTTCTCAAAATTTTGGCGTGTTCACTTTTGAAAACCTGCCGCTAGGTAATGTTATAGTACAGTTTTGCATTCACTAAATAGAAGTACACTCGCAAGTGGAACATGTTTTGAAGCTCTTCACTGAAGTGTAAAAAAGGGATTATTTAATTTAAATCATTCCACACAAGCCTTTAGTGCAAGAAACGGCATAAGGATGAAACGGAATGCATGATGAGCGTGGGTATCATGCACGCGCGCTCGCGTTGCACCTGGAAAGATCAAGGTGAAGTTGTATGCGAACAAAAATTAATCGCCGTATGAAAGCGAAAGGATTCGAACGGAGGCCATCTTTTTGTAAGGAAGAACTCCGGCCTGCATACCGACTAGCCTGGTGTGGTAAGTGCATCTGCTTTGTTTGTTACAGGGGAGTATTACTGTCATATTTGTTATGAAAACTAGTAGACAGTAACTCAGTACCAAAGTTAGGGGATGTATTTACAGGCGATCACGCATCTGCTGCAGTCTGAAGAGAATTTTTTTTGAAGACGGGTTGTTATATAATCTTTAAGTACAATTCTGTTCAAAACATTTGCATTTTATTGTGCGTTACAGTTTTTAATATTAGCACATATTATTTAGTTTTCTATCTGTATTTTTTGCCAGACGAGTAAGTGAATTTTTATGTCCGTCCCTTTTTTTTTGTGTTTAAGAAAGAAGCAATTTGGTTCTATCTTCCATCACGAGACAAAGGAATAATATAATAATTCATTTCAGGTGATCTCACGCGCGTCTACATTAGAGAGGTGATGTGGCAGAGGCTGTACCGGCGACGATCCATGCCAGCTGCTCGCCGTATCTATCTATCTATATATAATACCGAGTATATTTGTTATGGTAGATTAAATATCTCGGGCCCTTCCAGATAATCGTGGCGCGTTATAGGGTACGATATCCCGCTGAAGGGAAATAGTCGTTAGGCCTTATATTCTCGGGTCTGTAATTAGGTCTGTACACCATCGCGTCGTCGTCGTCACAACTCGAAATGAAAGTCGAAAGTATTTCTTACGTCTTTTAAAAACAAACTGACACATGTTTATTTGTTAGCAATTATTTTATTTTGTTACAATATTATTACAAATAGTTGTGGAACATGAATTTAGTTTGCAATATTATTTGAAATTAAAAATTGATTTATTTTCTTACTATATTAATTCAAAAAGTATTGCAACAGAAAAGCTATTTTAAAGTAAAATATTATTTCAATCAGTTGTGGATAAGTGCAAGCAAGATTAAACGGCTATGCTGTTTTTTGCAATACTTTATTTCGTTGATACACAGTGTGCAATATTTTTTTTTATATGTCGTTTTCATTTCCTCAAACAGTTGTGAACACATAATGTACTTACTGGCGTTAGGAGCGCGTTCGACATAATTATCCGAAGTTAATGCCACAGTCACATATGCCAAAACGTCGGACAATGAAAGAGTGTACACATTCATTTCTCTTTGAACGACGTGAAATATTTTCGAGAGATAATTCAAGCCGACGAGCGTCCGGCTGATGTAATGTTTATCGAGATACAAACTGGCGATCTTGTAGCTTCCCGTCGTGTTCAGTCTGAAGTTGCCCTCCTTGCATCCGTACTGCTCGTTGCCGAACATGGACTCGAATATCCTAGGCAGACATTCCGCCACCTTGTTGACTTGCCAATCATCGAGAATGAGGATTGCAGAATCATTCTTTTTTGCGGCTCCGAATTCCACGAGGAGTTGGTAGTCTCGAGTGGGGTAGAATCAGACGGAGACGTATTTGGTCCTGTCTTCGTCGATGAAAAAGATGCGTTTCAGCAGGACCCTTTTCAGAACGAATGGCAGATTGACGGCCTCGACGTAGCAGATGTAGGTGTCAAATTCTTGCGGCTTGACGAGTTTAGGCGTCGCCGCCGACAGCGTTTCGGTAGCGTCGGGCCGACGTCTTCTAGCAGACATTGTCGAGCCCAGGGTGATCGGGCAACCTAACGGCTGTTCTGTTTTAAACAGCCGAAACAAATTCGGCCTATGACATATGATAACTTTAGGGCATTCGACATAAAATTTCTTCTGCAAGTGATACATCAAACAATCGTAGAGGGAATGAGCTGTTTTGGTGACGCAATTAATGTTGGCAATTTTGTGACAAAGCAGGCTGCACCAGCGTTTATAATTGAAAGATTTAGGCTGAGGACAGTTAAAATCCTGTAGGTTGGGAATCGGGCGCCACAGCAATTCGGAGAGAAATTTGCATTTTGCAATGCCGTAGCTGTAGAGGTGAGCGAACCCGGCCACCGCCTCGCTCACGATCGTCTACAGATCGTGGTAGGCTATGTGACCGTGTTCCCAATTGAGCCCGTTCTCTTCTGAGCCGTGAGACGTCATGCCGTATGGGCTGTTGAAACGGAACGATTCGTACACGATTTTGGCGACCACAGAGAGTTCCTTGAACATGATCTCATTCTGGCGCCACTTCAAAAATTCTTAATCTTTTACAACCTTCATATCGGTTGACATTATAGTTGAGAATGACGAAACTACTATTAATTACGTACCTTTTATAGAAAACTGGAGCTGCATTCATAGCCGCCGTATTTGCGCGGCGATCTCCTCCCGAATTCGGACGCGAAGGACGGAACGAGCTGTCGGTTTCTGACGCGCCGTCAAATAGTCTGACAAATTGTTTGGGGGTGAACCCCGGTCCGTGTAGAGGGCGAATAGACAGCAATATTTGCTGCAGACGTTACTCGTCAGGCCCTTCAACTGTCTCCTTTTGAAATCCGAGATGGTATAGTTGCGTCTTATGAAGAATTTTATACCGCGGACGAGCGCTACGATACCGTATGAATCGAAGGAGTAGTCACTCGACGACTTTGTCAGGAAATGTATGTCTAGGCAACTTCTGTGTGTCAGGATCGGCGTTGATCATGATTGTGCGGGTTCGCGTTACACAGCGCGGTAACAGGTCGGAGGGGAAGACTACCAAGAAAGGTTTCACGTCTCTCATCATGTAAAATATCTGCGTCGTGTCCATTTTTAAAACCTATTGAGACATTTCGTGAGTTACCGATGCGTACGGAATTATGATATTCGAGATAAAATATACATGTGATAGTTTCGGTTATTAGCTTGTTGAATTTCAATTCCATACTGATATTGCCATTATCCAGGTGTGACATATGTCCCTCTGAGGCACCTCGGTCCGTTGTCAAGTCGAAGAGTAACATGAAATACATTTTTATATACATATCGTGAAATATCCAGAGTCGCGAGTTATAGTGATGAATGCCCGATCCTTCGAAGAGCATCCTGTAACCCAAGACGCGTGTTTTCTCGTGATCTATGCACAGGGACAGACCTTCGGGTTGTATCTTTTTCCCGTTTACGTTCAGCGCGAAAAATTTCGATTATAGTGCGGAAAAAATAAGGGTTCTTCGTCACGGAGCCGAGAAAGTCAGCGTTATTCACCATGGTCAAATGGAGGCGCTTTGTGATGGGTACCAACAAGGCGCTGTATATGGACAGCGATTGCTCCCCACTAGAAAACGAGAAAGACTTGAGTTCATCCCTGGTCTTATTATATCGTGCGAGAGCGCCTTTGGCGAGAGTGGCTTTGTGTGCCTACAGGAGCGACAGACTAGCTTTGACGCGGTTGACAAATAGTTGGGCGTCGAGAAACATGAAAATCGTCTTTGATTCCGTATCCTTGTTCATCAGGTAGAAATTCGACTTGGCCTTCCTGAGTTTAATCTGCAGTCGAACGCCCGGGACTATTTATAGCGGTACGGTACAGATGTCGCTGTGGATCTGACCTAGAATTTGACATCTTTGCTCAGCTCGAATAGGTCCCATCGCGTGATGAAACTTTGTTTTTTTTCGTATCGGCGGCGTTAAAGTCGCAGGGTAATAGGTAATCGTTATTCAGGTACCAGAACGCATTTATCAGATGCGAGTATGCGGCGTCACTGCCGTACGTCAATATGGTAGTTATACAGGTATGTGGCTGCGTTTTGGTCACGTAGTTCAGGCAGATGCTACTATGAATTAAGAGCGAGTGCAAAAAATTATTTATTACCGCCGTAAAATCTGTGTTGTCGAAATTTATCCCGTCAGCCTTGGTTAGTGTACCTCGGATATAGAGCTTTATGTTTAGGTAGACGTACGTGTCATTATCGGTGGGTATTAGAAATTCTACATCGCTCTGTTCCACAGACTGTATGGGCTTGTAGGTCACCTCGGTCGTCTGGACGACAGACGCCTGTACGGGTCTAGGGGCAAAATATCACACTCGGAACTCAGAGACACAGCTGTGGCTGGCGGCTGTTGGATAGAGACTGATGCCAATTATGAGAAGATATCTCTTTTTTATGCCTCGGTTTCCTACCGTCTTTTTTCCGCTAGACGACTTTCTCTTTCTTCCGCTTTCGACTGCGTCACCGTAAATTACTGATTAAATTTTGAGCCGTTTCTGTCTATACCCCAAGGGTTTTCGTCGGACGATTTGGAAATTCTGTCAAGATATCGCCTCCGGTGCGCAACGTCTCTCGCTCCAGGGCCTTGTCACTGCTCCAGAGGAGCTTAACCTGAGCGTCAAAGCCCTCTAAAAAAACTGCCGATTCCGTAGTCCCGCTGAATAAAGAGCGGAGTCGCGTAGAAGGGTACTATGCCGTTGTTCTTGCCCCGCTGCGACCCGCCTGAAGGAGGTATTACCGCACGGGGGAACCATAATTATAAAATGTACGGCAACGATGTTGACGAGGCTATTTTATATCGCCATGCCGAAACGCGCCGGAAATATAAGACTACCTTTGTGGGCGTCTTGCTACTCTTGATTTAGACTTAGCTTGCCCTCGGTTTCAAGATTTCTATTCGTCTATTTTTAATCGTCCGTTTATGGACGGGCAAATAATAAACATTATTAAAGACGTGTTGAGCGGACAGTGAAGGATAAATAAACGTTCTCAGACAACGATCAAGGCTTTACCCACATACTGCGGCGATATCAAATCGCAATATATGTAGCCTGTGGTATCTCTGATGACTGACGAGGTATTAAACGGACTTGGTTATACGGATACAAAAATTCGCATACCCCACTTCCCATTTGTCGTTCGTACACAGTTCTATGGCCGCGTCAATTCGGCCGTGAATGTTGCGATCGTATTATCCGGATATAGGCTTGCCGAAGCTTTACTAAACAACGTCACGTAGAAGTGTTTCGGAACATTGTCGTACATCTTTCAGGCTCGATCCGTGGATCAAGGAATCGAGTTCTCTCCATAATCGTATCCAGCGGACCAGATACTTTAAAATGCTAGGCCTGACCCGCCTGCCCAATATTTTATTTATCTTATAGACCGTACGTCTCGTGACGCGAACTGAAGTGTTTTCCTCCTAATAGAACTGGCCGTCAATCGGCGTCCCGTTTAAATCTTCCAGTTCGTACACGGTTCGCTGAAGCCTTTCTATCACCTTCGCGATCCGAAATATCTCCGTGCTGAAATTGTGCTTGGCGCCCTTGGCAAACATTATCTTCTAACGTGTTGCCTCACGAAAAACTTGGTCCTCGCGACGCGAAGGGGAAGTATCTTGCCTTCCATCCTCTGCTATATCGCGAGAACCTCCGAATCGGTCACTCGTGACGGCGCCATTCCCTTCGCCGAGTGAACCGTGTCGTTCTAGGCACTGACAAATTTCGAGGAACGTCGATATATGTGTAGGTATTTTTATAAGCGAAATATTTGTAAATCCTACAGCGAAACGTCAATTTTAACCACAAATTCCAGGCGTCACTAAAATGCCAAGAACCAAATATATGTGTGTGTAACTAGGCAAAGATATTTCTCCTTCCATGTCGGTGCCCATGTGCACTGAAACATATATATCTTAGTAAAACTATGACAAACATATGTGATAACTTCTGCAGGTATTTTGGTAATAAAATGTGTTGCTACAAAAACAAAAATTCACTTTGCTCCTTTTTATCAGAATCCATTCATATTTCCGTATTTGTCATTGTTACATCGCATAAAAACGAAGGGGGGAATTGTTACTTTTATGAACATAACACAATACGTTCCGCAGTATTAAACATGAACATATCATTTGAATAGCCACAGGTCATGCACTTCATCATAGTAAATCATTTCCGAAACAGATATCTATCAGGTCATTTGAAATATGCCTTCTTGGAGTGCAGTTTTAAATTGTGGCCAGTGACAAACAAATGCAAGTCAGGGAGTGCTTGCTGTCATTCGGTGCGGAATCTTTTACATTCCAGTTGGCTGACCAGAAATGTACAGATTAATACAAAATAAAGAACTATAATTTTGCCCGTTGTTTTGTAAGTGTGTGAAACTTGGTCGCTTACATTAAGGGAGAAACGTATGCCGATAGTGTTTGAGAATAGGGTGCTGAGGAGAATATTTGGGACTAAGAGGGACGAGACAGCAGGGGAGTGGAGAAAAGTACAAAATGAACTCTTTCTCCTCAACCAATAGAAGTTCGGTTAATAAAATCGAGAAGAATGGGATGGGCGGGACATGTAGCGTGTATGGGGAGAGGTGGGGCGAACACAGGGTTCTGGTGGAGAAAGATGAGGGTTAGAGACCACTTGTGAGACCCAGGCTTAGATGGGCGGATAATATTGAGATGGATCTTCAGGAAGTGGATTGTGGAGGCATCGACTCTATCGAGCTGGCACAGGGTAGGGAGAGGTGGCAGGCAATTGTAAATGCGGTAATGAATCTTCGTGTTCCATAAATGCGGGGAATTTCTTGACTAGCTGAAAACCGCTTAGCTTCTCAAGAAGGACTCTGCTCCATGGAATAAGTAAGTATGGAGCAAGTAAGTCAAACAAATGCCAGTAGATTTGTTGAAACACTTAACATATAATTGGGACTGAGGGTTAATAATGCGGGTCAAATTATTTTAACGCACTCTGTCACTGTTATTTTGCCACGGATTCTTGTGGGAACTCTAGAAATCTCACAACTAATACACCAAAATCAAGTAGCGTTTCCTTTCAAACGAGGCGTCGTGAGGATTATACAGCCCATGGTCCTGCAACTGTGCGTTATACAGTGCAAGGAATTTACTTCCGTAAATTAAAATTGTATATACTTCGTATGGGAAAAAGCAATTAGATTGCTTCTTAAAGGACAATCATGCAATATCGGCTCCCTCGTCATGAAAGATCTGACTACCTTTACGTTGCATGAGAAGGCGCTGAACCGTAGTGGTTCAGAAATGAGCTTTCCTCGAAAGCTTTTCTTCTTTCGAAGTTAGTACCAAATAATTCTTCCTTATTTGTCTTAAGTCACCTCATTCTGGTATGTCTGATCGGGCTTGTCAAATACCGACCTGCGGATTTCTAGTACGGAAGACACCCCAGACCTTGACTCAAGTCTAGGACATAGTACAAGTGCGGTTACTGCGCACATCCACTTTGCATAAGTCTTGGCCTTGCCATTGGTTATTGCAGCTGTTGGTCTACTGTTAAATTAGGTCCATAGGTAAAGCAATCCGCTGGCCAGACAGTAAGGTTCCAGGAAGTTGATGCGCCCAGAATTTCTATAAAATCGGCACATGAAAGTGGTAAGGCTGTCAGCTCTGCGAACTGGCTGCCTTTACCCTCCATGAGATACCGCTGGTGCTCATTTCCGTTAGAGGCTTAGTCGACTCCAGGGCTATAGTGCGGACGGAAGGATTTTGTTAAAATTAAATCTCAATATTCCCTTCTGGAATTTAACCCACGTTCTTCCGTCTTGCAACGCGTTGAAATAGGCCTATAATCATACTATAAACGTAATTGTGTGCCAAATAATATATTTATATTGACTACTAACGAATGATCAGCCCGACGCGGAGACCTCAATCTGACAACAAACAACACTAACAAGAAATATCCGTGCCACAAGCGGGATTCGAACCCGCAATACCAGAAAGCGATAGGCCGCAGACCTACGTCCTAGACCACTCGGCCACTGGGAAAGACGCGGAAACTCTTCTCATAAAAAATTAAAAGTTCTTACAGCGACAGACCTATTGGGCCACACAGAATATGCTGACAGGCGGACAAGACAATAAGGGCATTTAAGTCTCTTTAATACTGCACTGGTGCATATCACTGGCAGTGAGGGATCTTCTCCAACAAATTTTTACATTTTGATATGTTGATGAGTAATGGCTTTGAGAACGTCTTTCGTTGAGTGTTCCCCTCGCGACCTCGTTCAGGACTGCGACGCCACTGGCTAACACCACCTTCAATTTGCCGACATCCGACACACTAACAAATTACACAGCTGTCATGACTACACAAAATTAATGCTTATGTCAAGTGAATTTCAGGTCTACACTTGGGTGTGATAAGATCTGATCCACCGTTGACATGATATTGAAAAACTGGGAACAGAAGAAAATCGTTTATCGCATTAAAATAAATGGGGCACGCAGAGAGGTGAACTATACTATACTATATATTAAGTAAAGTATAAATTCGTAAAATAAAAATTAAGCCTATATATTGCTGTCACTTGAAAGCTTGTTACTTGTGATTTATTTGGCCTTGGAGAGCGGTGGAGGTTTACACCTAAAATTTTAAACCAAATTTTACGGATTTTAAACACAACAAGTAACAAGGACGGAATAAATATTTAAGAGTCTCCTTTATTTTTTTGTTTTGTTAGCGCTGCGGCCCAACGCCAGTCATGGCCTCCTCATTCCTGAGGTTTCTGTATCACACACAATGACACACCACAGTCGGTAGGACTTCTTTTGGTACTTGATCACCTCGTCGCCTAGACCTCTATCTGACAACCCTCACAAGAGACAAACTTCCATGCCCCCGGCAAAATTCGAACCAGCAAATTCATTAGGCGATTGGCCGCAGACCTAAGCCACAACCAG
>Ga0123352_10012734_pt1 | contig 13312 bp, 12 predicted proteins | sample TergutLab28metaG_FD_89700 | JGI IMG/M metagenome (GOLD analysis project Ga0123352, IMG submission 89700) | Labiotermes labralis P1 segment gut microbial communities from Petit-Saut dam, French Guiana - Lab288 P1 | ecosystem: Host-associated > Arthropoda: Insects > Digestive system > Gut ... | reverse complement strand
ATTTAGGTGTTGTGTTGATGGTTGCGTACCTTTTTTAGCTTGACGTTTTTGTGAAACGAATCTCTGGAGGGGGGGGGGTGGGGGGGGGGGGGAATAATAATAATAATAAGAATAATAATAATAAATGAAATGAAATTCTGTTTCTTGCTGTTCCATTACAGGCAGGTTTCACTGTATTACAATGAGTTAACTAGTCATTGTCCACATTTTCATCACTAGAAGAAAAGTTTTATTCATGATCTTCCTCGCATGGGAAATTGTCTTACAGCACTTTTTGAACCCTTTGACAGTGGATTAACCTAAGTGTCATTCTAAGCACTCGTAATACACTGCCCAAGCAATGCTTCAGATGGTGTTTTTATGTTCCCTGCTGGTATTAGTGGGCAGTTCCCAGAATGGAGCCATTTCCCACAAGGCAACATAGTCACTCTTCGTATGGTTTCTTCAACAGATTTAGAAGTTCAAGTTTTAACTTCCTCTGTTGAGTTACTCTTGAAAGCATCTGAAACTGTCATTCCTCATTTTGTTAGAAGGGCCCTTGGTCTTCTCTTCAGAATGACAAGTGTTGTCAGTTTCTTGCCATCAGCCAAAACTAAAAACATCTATGTTAATGTCAGGTTTTCATGTTGTTAATTTAACAGGTACCAATTCTGATTCTTTGCATATCAACAAATATTTGGATTTTTTCTGCATTACTCACTTTCCCTAAGAAGTAATCATGTTTTCGGTGTGCATTAACCTTTTGACGCCTAATGTCAACTATAGTGGTCGTACCGCACCACTAACCTCTAAACGTTGCATTTTATATATTTATTCAACAAATATAGGCACTGAATATTTTAAACATGGTATATACTCTCTGTTTTTTTCTCTTCAAAATGCAGTTTGTTTCATAATTCTAACTTATTTGGTTCCTGTATTATTCACATTTTATATACAGGTTGTGCTAAAATTTAAAAAAATAATTCCGGCGCCAAAAGGTTAATTATATAGTGCAAGTATACTGTTAAATTTTATGTTTTGCTGCCCATGCATCCTGGTACAACTCTGGGTAAATGACCAGCTTGATGCACAATTACGTTATGTAAAGTGTTTCGAGCAACACTGTGCTCATTGTAGGAGGTCGAATTGTATTAGTACATCATCTGGTATAGTACTTTCAGTAAGAGACCGTCCAGTGTGCAGGTTGAGAAGTTCCTTCTCAACCTGCACACCGGACGGTCACTTACAGAGAGTACTATACCAGATGCTGTACTAATAAAATTCGACCTGACGATGAGCACAGCGTTGCTTGAAACATGTACAGGATTATAATAATAAACACTTTATATAATGTAATTGTGTATCAAGTTACTCATTTACTCAGAGTTGTACTGTTAAGTTTTAAAAGCAGCCATTTGGAAGCTTTTGCTCTGAAAATGGGCTAACAGTGTTATGATGCTTAAGTCATACTGCCCAGCCATTATGGGCTTCAAATTCTTGCTGTTGAATCTTCAGGACTTAGGATCTTCCAGTACCTCCATTCTTATTGTCTGCCTCATAACAGGAATGCCATTTTTACATTTTTCTAACACAAATTCTAGAACTTCTGTGTTATTGGCAGTGAATTTCCCTTGCTTCAGCCCACAAAATGGGTATTTTTGAGTTGAACTTGAACCCTTTAACAATGGTTCATTGTGTTTTGTGCAGTGTTGTACACTATTTCCATGACATTGAATTTGCATGCTGTGAAATAGTTGTTGATTTCTTCTGCATGTTTAATTTGTTAATTTAACCTTTTGGCGCCGGAATTATTTTTTTTAATTTTAGCACACCCTGTATATAAAATGTGAATAATACAGGAACCAAATACGTTAGAATTATGAAACAAACTGCATTTTGAAGAGAACGAAATGGAGAGTATATACCATGTTTAAAATATTCAGTACCTATATTTGTTGAATAAATATATAAAATGCAACGTTTAGAGGTTAGCGGTGCGGTACGACCACTATAGTTGACGTTAGGCGTCTAAAGGTTAATATTAGCATCATATCTGCAACACATTGAGTTTGGTGTCTTAGATGCTTTGTATCTTCCCTTTCAGCACAATAACCTATGACTTTTAATAGGTTAAAGAATTCCTCACTTCACTAATCTGACTTGAAATGAGCTGCTGGCTTATCAGTAATGAAATCAAAAGTATAAAAATTAAGTGTAATTATTGTAGCAGCTGTGTAATTCTTCACTTAGGTGCAGCATATGCAGAAACACTCACCATATTAACAGAACATGTTTAAGTGTGTGGTTACATGGCCATCCCTCATATTTCTTATGATGAACTGGGGAAAAGTTCTTGTGTTTTGTGCACACATTTACAGTAAGTGGGGCTGATGTGGTGGTGCGGGTGTAGTTATTCTTACACGTACATGTTGATGCATTATGTTACAGATGATATATGGTACCGTGCTATGTGCCTTGACGATCAGTCAGAAAGAGAGAAGAATGTAATATTCTTAGATTTTGGCAATATGGCATTTGTTGAAAAGGAAAATATTCGTAAGATGATAAAAGACTATGTTGAAGCTCCTGCTGTTGCAGTCATGTGTTCTTTAGAAGGTAATAATTTTTGGCTTTCTTCTTTAATCCTTTGTTTGTGATGCTGATGTTGACACTAACATGAACATATCAGTGTTTCATGAAGAGGAGGATATTTCTTGGTTCATTTATTTCATTAGTAGTGAATTTTTCTTGACCAGCTTTAGGGTCAAGAGATTCTCTCTTCCAAACCTTCCAGACATTATTGTGGCCCACTGAGCCTCTTATTCATTGGGTATGGGGGTAAAGTGGATGAGGCATGAAGCTGACCACTCACTTCCATCCAGGGCCAAGGTTAAGAATGAGTGGGGCTATACCTCTGTACTCTCCCTGTTTGCCTTCATTGCATAGACAGGGATTTTTAAATTTTTTATTGTCTCCAAAAGTGAAATCATTACTGGTTGCACATTAAGAATTTGCCAAGATGACATATGAAGTGCAACAGTGACGCTGTGTAAATAGATATTTGTGCTTTTTGTGATACATGTTGAATATGTTTAAAGAATGATGTGTCACTTTTTTCAGGACTTGAAAATGCTGATGAGACACTGAAGAATCGTGTTTGTGAACTGGTTCAGGTGAACCAGATTTACAAGGTACGGGTTAAATCATGCCCTGATCCTGGAAGTTATGTCATTGAGTTTCCTCATGTTACAGAAGCACTCGTTAAGGAAAACCTGCTTCCTTCTGGTGAGTCACACTTTAATGAAGTAACCTGTTTTGTTTTTCCTCATATTCACCCTTTTCATTTTTATCAAGTGGCATTTGAAGGGTGCATGGATTGACTGCTGGGATTTGAATTTAATGTCTCCAGTTGTTAGCATCTATTCCTGTGAAGACTAAGTTTCAGATGTCATCCCACAGACTGATTTTCCTGGTTTTTCCATATGATGGTCATTTAAGTTTCTGCACTCTGTAGTGATAAATTATATTTTGAAGAGGACTTGGAGTTCACAACGCTGCTGTTTTGTTAGTGTGCATTTGTAGGAAACACCAGTTGTATAAACTAAGAAGTCTTTAGAAAGCACTTTTTGTGGTCACACTACAATAAAGCTGCTCACAGAGAAGAGTTCAGAATGGGTACACTTTGTTACATACATTTGTAACTGCTGTACATAAGTACAGTTGACCAATGGGAAAAGGATGCACATGAAAGACTGTTGCCTGCAAATGCCAGTTTTGCCATATAAACAATACCCCCCACCACAATTACTAGCTGATGCAAGAAAAGGGATAGTTTTGAAAGGCAAGCCTCACCTTTGATTCACAGATTTAACAAAAAAGTGTACATGGTAATTGGGTAAATACAGTAGTTCACTTGACATCCATCACACAATATAGAATTTAAATTAGTATACTGCTACCATTAGTTAAATGAAGCCCCCAGACATCTAATCCTGTCATGCATCTAATTCTTCTTTCAGAAAAATAAAGGGAAGATGGAGGTCGGAAAGGACTGCAGACAGACGGTGGAATGGAGTGTTCATAAACAGTGTGCATTTCCCATATGATTTGATTCACAGAATCATGGGATCTTGAGTGTTACCATCTATCTTGTACTGAAAAGTCTGTGTAATGTAATGTCTTGCAGTAGCATTTGTTATGAAGACTCAGTCAAAATGCTCTTCACTGGCTCACCATTGGTGCAAAGGGAATTTGGTAATCAGTATTGTATGAAACCCTTTCATGTCACACACATTGACCAACTGTGTCACATGGGTGTGTCAAAAGGATTGTTGTTTTACAGTCGTTATGTTTTATACACATTCAGTTCACTCAGTACGCAGTCTTGCCATTACCATTCCTTGAAGTTAGATAAATTGCTGTTATTGATAATTTGTGTGAAGAGTATCTCAAACTGACATATTCATGCTCTGGATGCAACATTCTTGTGGAATTTTTGGCATTCTGATGGCATGTTGGACACACATCCACCACTAAATGCATACAGGCAGGTCTTGTTTTATGCCTGAGTTACGTTCCCGAAAATGTCATGCAAATTGAGTACAGAATTCCCATTTAAAACAATGCGGGTTAGAGGATTGACACCTTCACCCTGTGTAGTGTATGCCTGTAACACAATTGTACATACAGACGTGTAGAGTATATATGTACTGTGTGTATAGGTGTATATACATTTATATACATATTTATATATTAGTAATGCAGTAAAACACTTATCAGCTGCCACAGTGCCAACAGAAACAGTTTCTCTGGTCATTTTAATTTTATTAAAATGATGTCTTTGTGAACTTGCTAAATGAACCTGTACTTAAACTGAATGGTTTGGTATTATCATCATCATCCTTTGATGAATTCTCATAAATTTAAAGAGCTTCCGCTTAACCACAAACTTACAGGCACATGGCACTGATTTTGATCTTCAAACAATGTACTCAGAATCTATTTCCATATGTTCAGTAGTACACCTTGAATAACAAATGCTTGCAGTACCCACTTTTGTTCCTAACTTAGCAGTTATGTAATTCTTCCAGCAATATCACAAATTGTACATACACTATTATGAGCAATCCTAATATCGCAACGTATGTCAATAATTCGTTCACTCCTTTGAAGTTGAATTATTACGTCCAATTTCTCCTTAAAAGCGATTGTCTTTCACCAGTTTTTCATTGCGGTTTAACTAGGCACTGTAAATTCATGTTTCTTACTCATTTTGGTTGAAGGAAACTAAATGATCGATGTGATATATTACCAATATAATCGATCCATACATCTGACTGATGGTGTGACAGTGACGACACTTTCTGCTGGCCACATACAGAAATCTGTGCAGCCACATACCAGTTATGCCAAAATGCATTAAAACAAAAACCATAACATAAATTCAAGAAGTGGTGTAAATTTACAGGTCACATTCCAGTGAAATCCCACAAGTTCACATGTAAAACGAGATCTGCCCATGTAACTGTAGGTCTGCTGTTGCTAATGACTGTAATGCTACCAAACATGGTGCCTTCCCCCCCCCCATGTTTGAATTTAGACAGAGGACATAATGGTGTTGATAATGGTATGATGAATAAAATTGTTTAGTATTTTTTCATTGTGTCAAGTGAAGTACTGCGCATTTAACCTTTTAATGACCCTGACATAATAATTTGTGTGTGGTTCAGTGTACACCCACAGGCCAAGGCCATATATGCTTGCAAAACATAAAAATAATTTCTCCCTGCTGCATATTTGTATACAATTTCCCCACCCCACATGTCAAAGCTTCATTTTTACTTTGTTGCTTATGGATAAGCTTAGTGCAGTGGTGGCCAGCTAGGCAAGCTGCAAAGGCTCCACTGTACAAGGCAAGCATAAGAGCTATGCATTTACACACTAGAACATTTTTTTCTCACTTGATGAGCCTCCTTTCTTTAGAAAATATTGTCCATTGTTGTTCACTCTCAGCCTCATGGCTGTATTAGTACAAACATTTTTACATATTATTGATGTTTGCATGAGTTGCATGTTAATGGTATTATCTGATCTGAATACAAGTATGAACTCATGCTTTATGTATCATCTGAAATATTCATTTATTTCCATGTACTACCTGAAATATTTCAGTATGTTATAATTTAGAAAAGTGTGTATTAATTTAATGTTTGCAATAGTTTGGAGGCATTAAAAACTTTTTCAAGAATACGCTACACCGTATTTCTGTGGTTATATTTAAGACATAACTACAAAGATTACTTGTTCATTTTTTGCTTTGTGTACTGTGTAAATATGTTACATTCTTTTCCACCTGACCATTCTAGGCTGTGTATGCTGCTTTCTTCTCAGAAAGGAATTAATTTATGAAACTTTGTGTAACACTTTGAATATGTAGTGATGTCTGAAGTGCTTTGAAGGATATAAAATTATGTGTGAGACTTTTTCCTTAACAGTTCATAAATTCTTATTGGGGTTTGCATGTTCTGAAGAAGGTAAACCTCAATATCATCTTGCACCATCATCCAAATTGTTCCCAGCAGATGTAGACACAGCAACCATAGATACATACATCCAAATACCAGGGAAGTTTGTGATGGATTACACACTGCACGTAATTTAGGAATCACGTGGTCATTATGATTCTTCAAGTTCAAATGCAAATTAATTTGTAAACCAAGAAATTTTATGTTTAGTGACGCTTCTGTATATTTTTCATTACAGCCAGTACTCGGTGGATAATGTGGAGAATTATATGATATAAATGTTATTGTATTTGTTATATGTCATTCATATTAGACAGAACCATGTTTGACACTGAAGAGAAATTATAAACATTTTGACTATAAATTATGGCACTAGTATTTTCAAGTATTATTGGTTCGTATAAGGTATATTTATTCTTGTAGGAAGGTCATGTATATGCACAGTGGAAAGTAAGGGTTATAAGAATTGGCCTTTGTGGTATGCATGTTTTAGGGTTTCCCAGTCAGAAAAAAAAATTGAATATTGTTATATGATTTTATTTCAGTGACGTGCTTCGTGTCAGATTGGTTATGAACCAGTATGCAGCTGTTTCTTGAATGCTATGAAAACCTAATTTAGGTACGAGAATTTCATTATTATGTAGTCAGATGCCTTGGCTAAATATCACAAAATTCCTCCAACATGCCTTTTTGGTTAAGAGAATTGAATGCACTGTATGTTAGTTTGTAGGTAGCATTTTTATTATAGTATATACCTTTCCTGAAGTCAGATTGCTCTAGCACCAGCATACTGTTAATATGTAAATGTGAGCTGAACTAATTGCTCATAACCTTTTCAAGTGCTGTGGTGGTATCTTGTAGTGGATTCCATGGAAAACATCAGGGCCCGACTTTACATGACAGTCCACGACTGACAACTTAATAAACATGTGTATGGAGGAAACAAGCTGTGGGTTCGTGACTAAGTACTGAGTAGCATTGCCTAGCATTAGGCCTTGGATAGAACTATAGGTAGTAATTTGTAGATTAGGTGCATTCTCTCTCTTTAAAAATTAACTTTTGATTTACTGCAAATTGTATTTCATGAAATTTCCTGGAGTAACCCTATACATGTTCCTTCTGGACCTGACTTCACACAGGGGTTCAAAGCCTCAAGGCCAATTGGCACCAATTCACACACTCAGTAGGTTACCACAATGAGATGGATCCAACCTGACACAGTGTGGACCAACAAAATGACGATAATGACAGAAGCCACTAGGCTCATAAATGATGACCACAGCTTCTTAACCTCTGGCTGACAGTCTCCCCCAGCAAGTGTCTTCTGTCCCCCTAATCGCCATTCCGGTTTTTTTGGGAGGTGGGAGGGGGCTGGCCACACACTTGGTTCTGTTTCCTCATATTAATACTTGTGGTTACTCTGTCAGAAGCCCGTTGACATCAGTCTTTTATGACCTGGTCTGGTCTTCTTACAAGAAGCTACACATTCTGCTGAATATATGGATATCATAACTGCTGCAAAAGTTAGGGCAGGCAGGCAAATTGTGGTCAGTGACCCAATCTCATAGTGTACGGCATTACGCAAGTGTTTTTAAAAAACAGATAATATATCAGCAGCTCATTTGTCATGCACGGTCTTCTTTTTTATACAGTGGTGTCATAGTGGATATTTCTGTCTAGTCAGGGAGAGCACCTGTGTATGTTGAGTGATTACAAATATAGCATAATGGGTGACTAATGATAGATGTGCAAGTTTTCAAAATTCTGCTTGTTGATTAATCATAACCTGATGAATTTTTGATTTGAGAAAATTTGTAACACTTTTCATCTCCATATTGGTGGTTAAAGACAAGAACCAACCTGTAAGGTATTCTCTACAGGAAAACATTTTCTGTAAAGCATCAGAGGACTGCATATTTAGTGCCACAAGAAATGTTGCATGTTTCTCTCATGTTCTCCATTTGTGGCCCCTCAAACCTCCAACAGCATTGCTTTGACTGGAGAGTGGCCCAATAAACCCCAATTTTTCATTTTAGGTGTCACCAACATGCGTGGCTCTTTGGTATGGTTTTTGGTGTCTTGCCCCAGTGGTCTCTCAGCCCAGATCAAGGGGCAGATGATTATGCCAGAGACCGCTGATGGGTTCATAGCCTCAGTCAGTGCTCTGTGTTCCCTCAACAGGAGTGGGGGTAAGAGATTTGACACTTTTTCGCTCTCAGAGGATCGCTATGTGCATATGCAGGTGAAAAACCTGTGCAGGTCCGTACCTCGGGGGAAGAGCTGGAAGTCCTGGGCATTCATGCCCAGGGAGTCATGCAGCTGTGCTCTGGGCGCCACAACCAGGAAGCTAACAAGTTCCCCTGACTTGGCGCTTTATAGTGTCACTGGTGCAGGGCCCTGAGGTGTCGAAGGTGCAATCTGTGACAACTCTGCAGCAATGCAAGTGTTGCCCACACAGCACAGCTGTGGGGAACTGTTCGACCCCAAGGCAGCAGCTTAAATTTTGTAGCTGCAGGTGAAACACATGGCCAGCTGGTAGAGCTGTATTAAATGAAAAGAGGTGAGTGACACAAGGAGGGCGCAAATTGAACGCAGCCAGGGGAGAGCAGTGCAACCAGCTGACCTGCTGTGCTGGAGGCAGCTCTGGCCAAATCTTACGCAGAGAAGGAAAGTCTGGGACTTGGATAGAACCATGTCATCCACAAACCACTCCAGGCTCAAGAACCAAGAAAATTAATTTTTTTATTCAAATTATATACTTTGTCACTCACTTTGCTGCCTGTGGAACTCTGCCACCCAGAGCAGCCACACCACTCCCCCCCCCCCTCCACTCCATCAGCTATGCCCCTGGTGCAGCACACACAATCATAGTGCTTTGAAGAATACAGTTTTGGAATCGCAGGTCTACAGGAGTAATAAAAGACACACAGCACCCAACTTTCTTCTTTATAAAGAATTTCATTACACAAATTTATTATTTGTAAGGCAATTTCCAGAACAAATATTATGCATTACAAGATAGTCACAGCATATATTTGCTACTACGATGGTTTTGTTTACAAACCAAATTTATAGCACATTAGGGTTATAAGAGCTTCTACTAACACTGTATACAAGGTAACATAAATAACATTAACTACCATAAGGCAAACTAAACCAATTCATCTTAAAAGCAAACCATACATCTGTACATTACTACTCTCATTAAACACCACTAAACTAAAATGTCTGTGTGTGTGGAAGGGTGGGAGTTGAATTAAAATGCCTAAACTGAAAATTTTGTTCAGTGTAAGAATGTCACACACAAATAAATACCCCATGCATCACTTGTTATCACTTTTAAAAATGAATTTGATCTATAAGAAAATAAAATGTTGAAATATATAGCCTTCCACACAGGTAAAGGTTGAAAAATACCTTCATAGACATCAGACTGACAGCTAACAGGGTTTTGCATTAGAAGCAAAGAATTACAAGTAACTTTCTATCAGCAAAGAACAGGTGGAAAATGATCTATATGTCAAAAGCTTCTACAAAGACAATCAGTGAAAGAGAACACTGTCATTCACTGGGTTTGGTGGTGAGTTGAACAGTGCTTGAAGAAGCCTAGCAGCAAGGAGAGCACACTATCATTTCTTGATCATGAGAGACAAGGGGATTATATGGAAGAGATAATGAAGATATAAGGGCATTACCTCTCAGCATCAACAAAATTAACCAATTTAAAAAAAAACAGGCAGTCCTGTCTAGGTGACACTTTTTAAAACTTCCAACAGTGTTACCAAAAGTGTGTAACATAGACTGCTTCTCATTTCTAAAAGAAATCAGTGTGAGGCAGATTGAGTGGGGATGTAAATGGTCACATCCAGTCTGATGTAAAATTATTACCACGGCAATCCGGCTAAAGTTGTCCACTGTCTGATTACAGTACATTATTCTAAAAACACTGTGTTTCATAGACACGCTATGTCTGTCTTGAAAAATGGATAAAAACAAACCTATTCCCAAGCCCATTAGGCAAATAGAAGATAATCTGCATCAATAGGCCATAGAATCTTATGGGTGGAACAGAGCTTTTTCTTACCATCCCTCACCCCCCTTTTACCTGGGAGTGCAGACATAGCCAGTCTTCTAGACAGCAGGATTTTAATTAGTAGATTGTCAATCAATCAAAACTACAGATAAAATAACTACTTTCACAAAAATAACTTCTTTCACAGTGTGTTGAAGAGAAACTCAGATTCCATTGCTCCTAAGTTTCTTTTCTTCTGCGTGTCAGAGATACAGTACTCAGCATTAAGGTTGGTTGATAAATCTGTCCATATGATTTCGCAAATTTAACAACTGCTGCCTGGTTTCTTCATCGACCTGGAGAATATCACGTGGCCACAAAGTTGGTTCTGGTAAAATTGACACTACCTGTAAACCAGAGAACCAGTATATCTTCTTCCTTGGATGATGCATCTAATCCATAAATATTAAAAGAGATCACCCACAGCATTGCCTTAAATCTCATAAATGTGATTCCAAAATCAGGTGGCTATTACAAATCAAGCCAAAGAGTGGCAAAATATCTGAAGAAGGCAAGTTGGTGTGACCTATGAGGTTTGGCTATTAAATAAGGAGACTAGTGTAATAAAAATGAAATAATTCATCTCCATACTGTCCCCTTCAAAGTAATTTCCAATGCAGGTGCACAGTCTCATTGGTTAACAGCCACACCTCACTCATAGGTGTAAAGCAGTATGTGTAAGAAGACTTGAAGATTGAAAAGGTTCATACAAAAAAAACTTTAAACCACTGTTCATGCTGCACTGCAATACAATACTTGGCCACACATGGCTATTTATCATATCGCAGGGGAAGAACTTCTCTTCATGGTAGCCAAAGATAACCAGCATGTACTACATCGCAACATAGCAAATATTAACACACAAACTGTCATAAGCATATCTACAATTTGCATTTGAAATATTATAAACATGACAGTAAACACTCCGAGATTACACCTGGCAATTTAAAAAAGTGCAGTGCATCTATGAGTTTAAATTATGAACAGAAATGCACCATGAAATGATGTGACTATCAATTTATAAATCATACTGAAGTAGAACAGCCTGCTTATGTTCATTATTACTTGGGGCTGATCATTTTTTTCTTTCAGGCAGATTTCAAGTTGAACACATCAATCAGGGACAAAAATATAGCACAGCAAATAATCCATGCATTTATGATCCTGCAGTTAGGAATGCTGTTACTGGGGAGCAGGTATGCATGCGTAGCTTCTGTTTTCCTTAACTTCCTTATTTTTATTCCATTTCTAATTGGTTTCACTGTTTGTGTTTCTCCTTTCCTTCCCCCCCCCCCCCCCTTCCATTCTTCTACAGTTGGTTTATTGGCCCTCTGACACTTAACGTCCAGTGTACCTGGCACACAGCATGATGCTCAAAGTGCCAAATGTCATGCACAGGAGCACCTGACATTCATTTAGTGGCCTCCTTATGCAGGCTTCATTCAAATTCTGGTATGCTACACATCACACTGGGCATTTAATTCTGCCACCAAAGGGTTAGAGAATTCTGCACACAATTTGTTAAAAATCAAATTTAACTTTTTTCCCCACTAGGTGTCAGTAACGTTCCTTCCTAAGAATATGCTAGGAAGCAAAGAATGGAATAAAATCATACAGACACAAAACTATACTACTAAAATTCAACAGTTTCTGTTCACCAATTTACATTGGATTTACCCTACACCTTCAAGGCCAGACAATTTTATGTTTCATTCAGCATCCCTTTTGGCAAGTTTTCACTGTATTATCTTAATATACACACCCTTCCATCAGCCAAGCGAAGATTCACATTTGCTCTCTGCTCATACACCGATGAAGTGACTACAAGAGGGCTCCCAGACGTAGAAAAAGCCAATTCCCCTTGGCGAGGATGCCGCAACATAGACAAAGGCACATCTGGTTGCACCTTGGGAGTTATAAGACTGGGAGCAGATGCAAATGTTGACTTCAAAGCCGGGGTCTGTTGAAAATAAACGTCATACTTAAAAGGAATATACTCATTAGTATTTCTTTTTTAAGAATGGCCAGGTATACTGTATTTTCCTAATACCTTACTAACAACAACAAGCATTCCCTTAATTTACACTTTACCATATTTACCTGAATGCAAAACAGATCTAATCTAAACTGAACCCCCAAACAGAACACATCTGCCAAAGGAAAATGTATTTATCCAAATCTCAGACAACCCCCCAAAAATAAAATGTCTCATAAGAAAAAATATTTACTATTAATTTCCTACACTAAATACATAAAGCACGTCAGATTCTATCTACTGTCACCAATCCATGTCACTGTCTCCATTTTCACAGTCAGTGCCTCTATCTTCCTCACACTCACTCCTAACATTCCCATCCTCTTCACTGCCATTCCACAACATATCATCAGTCTCATCCACTGTGCTGGATACAAACACTTCTCAAAACCCTTCAAAATCACTGCTGGTAAGATGTGCTGCCATGACAGTATGATCCACAGTGACTAAATAATACATTTATATTTCTTGATTTATCAACTAACCCGTGAAGAAGATTCACATTTTCTTCAAGATGGTGTTAGTGGTGTTAAGATTTTTGTGTTTTCTGTCTGTGGTCTGATCAGCCTATGTCCATGGCTCTGTTATGGTTTTTAATTTTTTTGATTGGTCCAGGCTTTTTTTTTTTTTTCCCCTTTTAGTTATTTTTTAATTTTTTATTAGCCTTTTTTTTTTTACAACCCCTTGTATAATTCCTTT
>Ga0123352_10012730_pt1 | contig 13314 bp, 3 predicted proteins | sample TergutLab28metaG_FD_89700 | JGI IMG/M metagenome (GOLD analysis project Ga0123352, IMG submission 89700) | Labiotermes labralis P1 segment gut microbial communities from Petit-Saut dam, French Guiana - Lab288 P1 | ecosystem: Host-associated > Arthropoda: Insects > Digestive system > Gut ... | reverse complement strand
TCAATCAAACAAAAAAGTCATAATAACTGATCTACCATTCAATGTAATAATATTCCAATCAATAAAGTAAACTAAATCACTTATAATAAAATAAACACCACAAAAACAACAAAAACAACCCGAAAAAAACAAAAAAACAAATCTAATAAAACAAATAGACAAAAACATAAATCCAAAATATAAATCTATATCATCGGCACCACAAACCAATATTTTCTACTTAAACTATTTAGATTCAATTTATTTAAATCCAAAGAACAGAAACATCCACCCTCAAAATAATCAAATTTAATGGAAATCAATGCAAAAACAACAACAAGAACTCACGAACGGTGCAAGTAGTTTTTCATTATTTAGCTTTCTTCACCCTAACCTTTCCTGCTTCCCCTTCTATCGCGTGTCACAGATCTTCTCTTCACGCAGTTTCAATTAAATTTCTTACCATAAGCAGACGAAGCAACTAGTATAATTAAAATTTCGGTTTTAAGGGTTTCAGTAATTCTACATAGTTCGAGGCAACTGAATGTGTTGCATGTATCTTAGCGATAAAGGTGATTCCGCAGTTTGCACGCTGCTTTTACGTGTCAGACGCCGAAACATCGTGTTACTCTACCTCCATGATTCGGTGTCAATAAAGCTTCCTGTATTCTTTTGGCCGACTGCACGGGATAGCTGTCAAATACATTAGAATTCTCAACAGCACAACATGGCCAGACTCACTGGCACGATCTCCTTGTTTTGGACTTTCCCCTTCATCTAAATTTTTTTAAAGGACGCTACTTTTCGGAAGCTGACTGTGCTTCGGTCTTCAGGCAAAGAAGCGCTTCACTTGGTGAACCACTCAGATCGAGCTATTCCCAGTCACTGAGTACCGTAGCAACACTGAGCTTGTTAAGATGTGTAACTGAAAACAGGACAAGTCTATATCTTAACAAGCTGAGTGTTTCTTTGGTGCTGGCAACAGCTCGATCCATGGGATCCGCCAGGTTAGGTACTGCTTTACCTAAAGACGGAAGCAGAACCGGCTTCCGGATCCCCTTTCTTTTTCTTCTTAAATTTAGTTGGACAAATTTAAAAAAAGAAGAATGTGTCAGTGAGTCATACACCATCCTCAAAAGCCTGTAATGTTGAACACAGCTAGAATTTTAGGTTCTCTTATTTTTTTGGAAACTTGAATCAATCATTATTTTTAAAAAAGTTGCTTGTGGGCACTCTAGAATTCTATCACATATTTTAGTAACAAGTGGTCTTAGTTGTAGTGAGGCCAGCTGTGTGTCAATGTAATCGGCTGCATGTGACACCAAAAGCAACATTTTCTTAAGTTCGCGTAACACCGTCGGCGTGGAGCTACAAAACTTCGTGCGAGAGTTTGGACGCGCTTAATCTAAAAAGTTTTAAACTTCCATACGTGCATAATAGCAAGCAAGGCTTTTTGTTTTACGATCTTAGCAAAATATTAAAAACAAAGTTTTGCGGGTTTGTGAAAGCCCCGGAAACAATCCGAAACGTACCGTAAAATGAATAAAGTGCAAGACGACGTTATTATTTGCTGATGTCTTAAAATTTCAAGTTCAGGCGAAGAACGCTGTGATGCGTTAATACCCGTAGTAATGAAGTATACAAGTTCTTTATGTATTCGTGCATCACAACAGGACGTCTCGTTTTGAGGATATATGATAACAGTATAGATATATAACGTTCCTGTTTCTTTAAACCCGGAGAAAATCAGTGAAATGAATGACAAAGTGAAACCTACATTGGAGTTTTCTGTTCTGAGCAAGTTGAATTTATTTAATGTTATTACAGTATTGTCTTCATAGTATTTTAAAGGGACTTCCATCTATAAACTTGTCTAGTAAGCTTCTCGCCACCAAGTTCTTTCACGAGAACTTTATATGCATTTATTTTCCCTCATGTTCATATATATGCGTTCTAGTCCGTCATTACAAATAAAAAGACGTTTCAAAGCAAGCTTATATCTAAAAATGCAAAACTGAAATTATACTTCTCAGTAATTAGACCAGTAGTCACATATGCATTCGAAACATGGATATTAAAAGAAACAATAACCAATAGACTAATTGTTTTCGAAAGGAAAATATTGAGGACAATATCTGGCACAACCTATGAAAATGGATCCTGGAGAGTAAAAACTAACGAGGAATTGGATAAACTAATAAAACATGAGAACATAATAAACTTCGCCAGAGCGGAAAGGTATGGTATATTGAAAGAATGCAAGAAAGATGAATGGTCAAAGCAATACACGCCTGGAAACCCATTTCAAAGAGGCCAATGGGGAGACCAAAGATACGCTGGGAGGATGATATTAAAAAAGATATACAGAGGTTAAAAGTGCCAAATTGGAAGACCCTTGTCCAGGAGAGAGGAAGATGGAAGGAAGTGGTTGGGAAGGCCAAAACTCTGCACTAAGAGATATAGAGCCGTACTAAGAAGTAGTAGTCCGTCATTACACAATCACAAATTTGTTAAATATGAAAGAGAATCTTAGAAAACTTTTCATTTCAATAGTTGTTTCATTTATGAGAGTTATGAAATGTGTAATACGTGTAACGTTAATGCAGAGGAGGTAGGACGACCAGCACTGAATCGACAGAAATGAGGCACGAAGCTATAGTAATATAATTTAAAGGATTGCTAATCTACTGTCGTCAAAAATACAGGAACCTCTGTGTATCTCGGCCGGAAGTGTAACAAGCCAGACGTAACGTTGTTAGTCTAATCCGATAAGTAGCCTTTTGATGTTTTATATATATATATATATAAGCCGAAATTCTGAAACGAAGCTGGGGCATCACCAAGCCCTCAGACGGAAGTTGGTGGATGGTCTGTGAATGGATTAAATACACAATCGAAGTTTCCGTTCAGAATGAAACAAACTTGACGGACATCAACGCATATTTTATTTATCCTTGTCTGGGCAGGCGTCTAGGTTGCAGCACTCAGGTCAATGGTGTTATATGTATTCTTATTACATTATATTCTTGTGGCTTCTTAATGTATAAAAAACGACATTGTAGTTATTTTTTACAAGAAATGTAAACTGTTGCAGCAGTGAAAAGTGAGAAGCTATCAGAGTGTTATGAGAACTTTAGATTTATCAAATTACAAAATGCTTTATTATTTGTACAGTGGAAATAAGTTTATATTATTATTATTATTATTATTATTCACTTTCTTAACTTCACAATTTCTCTGTTTCTCATGTGAGTACGTGCTGCATTCTTCTTATTCACCGTTCTGCCAAAATGTATCTAACTGTGGAATAATATATATGGTCTTAGTGATTAACCAACTTGATGCACAAATTCTTGTTTTATAATAAATTTATTTTACGCCCCTACATGTTTCGATCACTATGTGCTCATCATCAGGAGGTCATAATTGTATTATACAGCATCTGGTATCATCATACTTTGTAGGTGGCCGTCCCGTGCACAGGTTGAGAGAGTCCTGTCTCAACTTGTGCACCGGACGGCCACCTACAGTGTGTGATGATACCATATGCTGTATAATACAATTTTGACCACCTGATGATGAGCACATATTGATCGAAACATGTAGAGGCGTAAAATAAACTTATTATAAAACAAGAATTTGTGCATTAAGTTGGCTAATTACTATGATTATACTGAGATGCACGGTCAGCAACACATCAAAAAATATATATGGTATTTCGTTAAAATCTCCGAACTTATTTAAATATATATTAATCATATACATATGCAAATACATATGTACATAGTACATATATACATGCATAAATAAGCCTGCGTGCACATATAATCTTAACGCACGTACGTCGGCTACGTGCATGTCTACAAATACACACACACAAACAAACAAACAAACAAGCAAACAGGGGATATCGTAGTGATTTCATAGTCCTATTTTTTCCTTAAAGAAGCTGAAATGATTGTGATAATGCACACCTGATCTGAAGTGGCGCACATCGGGTTTGTTGTCAGCGGGCCATGTTGAATACCCAGGATCGACATAGGGAATATACTTTGGTAATATGTCTGTAACAGACAAAATTTTAACTGGCGACAAGCCACTCTATTCAGCGTGGAAGTGCAACGTATATGAGATCTCTCTGCCTCCACCAGCGTCGCCCCTGATAATGGACCAAGGGAATTTCCACGAACGTTGGATTTCTGCTCCCAACTGACCCTGCTGATCGCCAGCGATGTTTTCTCTCTTTGTTCCCACATAGGCTTCATTTATATTACTGTTTCTATGGTATACTCTACCATGGTTATGGTTACTTTCAGGAATAAGAAATCAAACTTATTTTACCAACTTTTATCAAACGCCCGGTCCGCATCATTTGGGTTTGTTTTCCATACGCCTAGCCGTCGCGTCAAATTCTTTGACAGAGAAGTGCAGCATATGGCCTGAACGGTATTCTGCAGGCGTATTTCGCTGCAGCTAACGAATGGCGCATAGAAGTTTGATTTGAACAATAGTAGAAACGTGTGACATTGGAGTACCAGAACGCATTAGAGTCGGTCGGAAAAATTTATGATGCATATGCAGATGTACAAATTGCATTAATACTTCATTCACCCCGCTTCACGTGACAGTAGAAAAGGTAGCTGTTGCTGTTGCTGCAATTTGCCGCCAGGTGGGGTCCACGCTATTGAGTTCAATGTTTGCAGCGAATACTCATTTTTATCACCATGTTCAAAGAAGATGTTCGAAGTACTGTCCTTCAGCTTGCAGACACATGCCATATCTAACAACTTGCTGTTAATTTCACGCCAAAATTCTGCAAATTAAGCGAGAAGACAGGAAGTGGCTAGCGACAGTCATCAGAGAAAATGATGTCCCTTTATTTCCGATTCTTCATTCCAAGTTCAACTAAAGTTCTTCACATGATTATCTTTCAATGTGTGGCCGCCTGAAGTTTGCTATAGAGCTGCAAACATATGATAATCAATCCGGGGTTATGACCACAATTAGTTTAGGTAAACAATAGGTGTAGGTATGACAATAACACAACAATATCTAAAAAGATGTTTAATAAAGGATGATAGTAACTACATGTCTCAGCCTATTGCGGCCATCATCAGGTTTTCATCCGAAAGTATGGTGGTAGTGCTTTATTGGTTTGGTATGGTTATGTCACGATGGTGAGATCTCACCATCGTGACATAACCATACCAATCCTATAAAGTACTACCACCATACGTTCGGATGAAAGCCTGATGATGGCCACAATAGGCCGAAACATGTTGTTACTATCATCCTTTATTAAACATCTTTTTAGATATTGCTGTGTTATTGACTGATATCTACACTTATTGTTTATATACACGTACACACAACGGGGATGGCTCATTTTAGAATTAGTATAGGTTTTTAGTTACTAAATTATAAGCCATGTAAACATATTTTCTTACAGAAATCGGCACTCTGTATAATTGCTTAGCATTTACGTTTATTTGGTCTATGTTCAAATTTATAGTTGCTGCTCTGATTACACCAGACGTTATTTTGTGTTTTATTTGATTGTGTGATCATCGCAATGAAAACTTTTTACGCCCAATTTTCGGCATTTAACCATTTAAGGACTAAACATAATCTACTTTATATAAGGAATCAGTCCGTACCGCGCTGTAAACACTGTGCACCATAGTTATAAAAGCCAATAATTTAATGCTGTATAAAACAAAAGTCGCTGTCTTTTCTGAGATCCGTACAAAACACTCAATGCAAAGCGAACACCATGTAGAATGTTTTAATGTAGAACCTGGTTGTACGTAAGGAAACCGCCGGACTTTAAAAGGTTAATATAATCTGTTATGTACTGTACGGTTTGTATAGATAGCCTGTAGACTGTGATATGTTGTCCTAACAATTTCTAGTGTTGACCCCAGTCTCCCGATTGCATTATTTAATCAAAATCCATCCAGTAGCTGAAGAAACGAAGTATAACGTTGTGTTTAGCTGCGTTATCTCCCCTGTTTGATTTCACTTCTTAGATATACTTTTGTTAAAATAGCGAAAATCATAATGGAATATTTATTCTTTACTGTATTTATTAACGTATTTAAGATACAGAAAATGTCTGTGTTCTACAAAATGCATTTTATATGCGTCACTTAATTCCTAGAGTAAACAGACATTCTTTATGAAGCACAGTCTGTTCTCTGTGAGGTAGGTACATTTTTGTCATTTAGATTTATTGTAGCCTCTGTAAGGGAAGGATTTGTTATGCCTTCCTTTACGAAGGTTTGTATGCTCGCAAGTTTCATCTACCACTGTGTGGAATTTAGTTTCATTAAATTTAGTGTAGATGGGTAAAATAAACGTTTTGGGGTTAATTAAGTTTTGTTCAAAAAATCCTTAATTTACAAGGCTGTTACATTAAAATTGATCTGACATGAACTGTTTTTTATCTCAGTATTTAACCAACTTGATTCACAAAATTTGTCTCACAATAAGTTTTATTTCATGCCTCTACATGTTTCGAGCACATGTGCGCATCATCAGGAGGTCAAAGTTACATTACACAGCCTCTGGTATCATCACAAGCAGTGGAACTCGCCGAACGGAAGGGCGGCAGAACAAAGCCGCCTGCAGACCATAACTGCTACAGCCACACGTCTGATGCGCGCACCGCACTGCACATGTGCAGTGCGGTGCGCGCATCAGACGTGTGGCTGTAGCAGTTATGGTCTGCAGGCGGCTTTGTTCTGCCGCCCTTCCGTTCGGCGAGTTCCACTGCTTGTGATGATACCAGAGGCTGTGTAATGTAACTTTGACCTCCTGATGATGCGCACATGTGCTCGAAACATGTAGAGGCATGAAATAAAACTTATTGTGAGACAAATTTTGTGAATCAAGTTGGTTAAATACTGAGATAAAAAACAGTTCATGTCAGATCAATTTTAATGTAACAGCCTTGTAAATTAAGGATTTTTTGAACAAAACTTAATTAACCCCAAAACGTTTATTTTACCCATCTACACTAAATTTAATGAAACTAAATTCCACACAGTGGTAGATGAAACTTGCGAGCATACAAACCTTCGTAAAGGAAGGCATAACAAATCCTTCCCTTACAGAGGCTACAATAAATCTAAATGACAAAAATGTACCTACCTCACAGAGAACAGACTGTGCTTCATAAAGAATGTCTGTTTACTCTAGGAATTAAGTGACGCATATAAAATGCATTTTGTAGAACACAGACATTTTCTGTATCTTAAATACGTTAATAAATACAGTAAAGAATAAATATTCCATTATGATTTTCGCTATTTTAACAAAAGTATATCTAAGAAGTGAAATCAAACAGGGGAGATAACGCAGCTAAACACAACGTTATACTTCGTTTCTTCAGCTACTGGATGGATTTTGATTAAATAATGCAATCGGGAGACTGGGGTCAACACTAGAAATTGTTAGGACAACATATCACAGTCTACAGGCTATCTATACAAACCGTACAGTACATAACAGATTATATTAACCTTTTAAAGTCCGGCGGTTTCCTTACGTACAACCAGGTTCTACATTAAAACATTCTACATGGTGTTCGCTTTGCATTGAGTGTTTTGTACGGATCTCAGAAAAGACAGCGACTTTTGTTTTATACAGCATTAAATTATTGGCTTTTATAACTATGGTGCACAGTGTTTACAGCGCGGTACGGACTGATTCCTTATATAAAGTAGATTATGTTTAGTCCTTAAATGGTTAAATGCCGAAAATTGGGCGTAAAAAGTTTTCATTGCGATGATCACACAATCAAATAAAACACAAAATAACGTCTGGTGTAATCAGAGCAGCAACTATAAATTTGAACATAGACCAAATAAACGTAAATGCTAAGCAATTATACAGAGTGCCGATTTCTGTAAGAAAATATGTTTACATGGCTTATAATTTAGTAACTAAAAACCTATACTAATTCTAAAATGAGCCATCCCCGTTGTGTGTACGTGTATATAAACAATAAGTGTAGATATCAGTCAATAACACAGCAATATCTAAAAAGATGTTTAATAAAGGATGATAGTAACAACATGTTTCGGCCTATTGTGGCCATCATCAGGCTTTCATCCGAACGTATGGTGGTAGTACTTTATAGGATTGGTATGGTTATGTCACGATGGTGAGATCTCACCATCGTGACATAACCATACCAAACCAATAAAGCACTACCACCATACTTTCGGATGAAAACCTGATGATGGCCGCAATAGGCTGAGACATGTAGTTACTATCATCCTTTATTAAACATCTTTTTAGATATTGTTGTGTTATTGTCATACCTACACCTATTGTTTACCTAAACTAATTGTGGTCATAACCCCGGATTGATTATCATATGTTTGCAGCTCTATAGCAAACTTCAGGCGGCCACACATTGAAAGATAATCATGTGAAGAACTTTAGTTGAACTTGGAATGAAGAATCGGAAATAAAGGGACATCATTTTCTCTGATGACTGTCGCTAGCCACTTCCTGTCTTCTCGCTTAATTTGCAGAATTTTGGCGTGAAATTAACAGCAAGTTGTTAGATATGGCATGTGTCTGCAAGCTGAAGGACAGTACTTCGAACATCTTCTTTGAACATGGTGATAAAAATGAGTATTCGCTGCAAACATTGAACTCAATAGCGTGGACCCCACCTGGCGGCAAATTGCAGCAACAGCAACAGCTACCTTTTCTACTGTCACGTGAAGCGGGGTGAATGAAGTATTAATGCAATTTGTACATCTGCATATGCATCATAAATTTTTCCGACCGACTCTAATGCGTTCTGGTACTCCAATGTCACACGTTTCTACTATTGTTCAAATCAAACTTCTATGCGCCATTCGTTAGCTGCAGCGAAATACGCCTGCAGAATACCGTTCAGGCCATATGCTGCACTTCTCTGTCAAAGAATTTGACGCGACGGCTAGGCGTATGGAAAACAAACCCAAATGATGCGGACCGGGCGTTTGATAAAAGTTGGTAAAATAAGTTTGATTTCTTATTCCTGAAAGTAACCATAACCATGGTAGAGTATACCATAGAAACAGTAATATAAATGAAGCCTATGTGGGAACAAAGAGAGAAAACATCGCTGGCGATCAGCAGGGTCAGTTGGGAGCAGAAATCCAACGTTCGTGGAAATTCCCTTGGTCCATTATCAGGGGCGACGCTGGTGGAGGCAGAGAGATCTCATATACGTTGCACTTCCACGCTGAATAGAGTGGCTTGTCGCCAGTTAAAATTTTGTCTGTTACAGACATATTACCAAAGTATATTCCCTATGTCGATCCTGGGTATTCAACATGGCCCGCTGACAACAAACCCGATGTGCGCCACTTCAGATCAGGTGTGCATTATCACAATCATTTCAGCTTCTTTAAGGAAAAAATAGGACTATGAAATCACTACGATATCCCCTGTTTGCTTGTTTGTTTGTTTGTTTGTGTGTGTGTATTTGTAGACATGCACGTAGCCGACGTACGTGCGTTAAGATTATATGTGCACGCAGGCTTATTTATGCATGTATATATGTACTATGTACATATGTATTTGCATATGTATATGATTAATATATATTTAAATAAGTTCGGAGATTTTAACGAAATACCATATATATTTTTTGATGTGTTGCTGACCGTGCATCTCAGTATAATCATAGTAATTAGCCAACTTAATGCACAAATTCTTGTTTTATAATAAGTTTATTTTACGCCTCTACATGTTTCGATCAATATGTGCTCATCATCAGGTGGTCAAAATTGTATTATACAGCATATGGTATCATCACACACTGTAGGTGGCCGTCCGGTGCACAAGTTGAGACAGGACTCTCTCAACCTGTGCACGGGACGGCCACCTACAAAGTATGATGATACCAGATGCTGTATAATACAATTATGACCTCCTGATGATGAGCACATAGTGATCGAAACATGTAGGGGCGTAAAATAAATTTATTATAAAACAAGAATTTGTGCATCAAGTTGGTTAATCACTAAGACCATATATATTATTCCACAGTTAGATACATTTTGGCAGAACGGTGAATAAGAAGAATGCAGCACGTACTCACATGAGAAACAGAGAAATTGTGAAGTTAAGAAAGTGAATAATAATAATAATAATAATAATATAAACTTATTTCCACTGTACAAATAATAAAGCATTTTGTAATTTGATAAATCTAAAGTTCTCATAACACTCTGATAGCTTCTCACTTTTCACTGCTGCAACAGTTTACATTTCTTGTAAAAAATAACTACAATGTCGTTTTTTATACATTAAGAAGCCACAAGAATATAATGTAATAAGAATACATATAACACCATTGACCTGAGTGCTGCAACCTAGACGCCTGCCCAGACAAGGATAAATAAAATATGCGTTGATGTCCGTCAAGTTTGTTTCATTCTGAACGGAAACTTCGATTGTGTATTTAATCCATTCACAGACCATCCACCAACTTCCGTCTGAGGGCTTGGTGATGCCCCAGCTTCGTTTCAGAATTTCGGCTTATATATATATATATATAAAACATCAAAAGGCTACTTATCGGATTAGACTAACAACGTTACGTCTGGCTTGTTACACTTCCGGCCGAGATACACAGAGGTTCCTGTATTTTTGACGACAGTAGATTAGCAATCCTTTAAATTATATTACTATAGCTTCGTGCCTCATTTCTGTCGATTCAGTGCTGGTCGTCCTACCTCCTCTGCATTAACGTTACACGTATTACACATTTCATAACTCTCATAAATGAAACAACTATTGAAATGAAAAGTTTTCTAAGATTCTCTTTCATATTTAACAAATTTGTGATTGTGTAATGACGGACTACTACTTCTTAGTACGGCTCTATATCTCTTAGTGCAGAGTTTTGGCCTTCCCAACCACTTCCTTCCATCTTCCTCTCTCCTGGACAAGGGTCTTCCAATTTGGCACTTTTAACCTCTGTATATCTTTTTTAATATCATCCTCCCAGCGTATCTTTGGTCTCCCCATTGGCCTCTTTGAAATGGGTTTCCAGGCGTGTATTGCTTTGACCATTCATCTTTCTTGCATTCTTTCAATATACCATACCTTTCCGCTCTGGCGAAGTTTATTATGTTCTCATGTTTTATTAGTTTATCCAATTCCTCGTTAGTTTTTACTCTCCAGGATCCATTTTCATAGGTTGTGCCAGATATTGTCCTCAATATTTTCCTTTCGAAAACAATTAGTCTATTGGTTATTGTTTCTTTTAATATCCATGTTTCGAATGCATATGTGACTACTGGTCTAATTACTGAGAAGTATAATTTCAGTTTTGCATTTTTAGATATAAGCTTGCTTTGAAACGTCTTTTTATTTGTAATGACGGACTAGAACGCATATATATGAACATGAGGGAAAATAAATGCATATAAAGTTCTCGTGAAAGAACTTGGTGGCGAGAAGCTTACTAGACAAGTTTATAGATGGAAGTCCCTTTAAAATACTATGAAGACAATACTGTAATAACATTAAATAAATTCAACTTGCTCAGAACAGAAAACTCCAATGTAGGTTTCACTTTGTCATTCATTTCACTGATTTTCTCCGGGTTTAAAGAAACAGGAACGTTATATATCTATACTGTTATCATATATCCTCAAAACGAGACGTCCTGTTGTGATGCACGAATACATAAAGAACTTGTATACTTCATTACTACGGGTATTAACGCATCACAGCGTTCTTCGCCTGAACTTGAAATTTTAAGACATCAGCAAATAATAACGTCGTCTTGCACTTTATTCATTTTACGGTACGTTTCGGATTGTTTCCGGGGCTTTCACAAACCCGCAAAACTTTGTTTTTAATATTTTGCTAAGATCGTAAAACAAAAAGCCTTGCTTGCTATTATGCACGTATGGAAGTTTAAAACTTTTTAGATTAAGCGCGTCCAAACTCTCGCACGAAGTTTTGTAGCTCCACGCCGACGGTGTTACGCGAACTTAAGAAAATGTTGCTTTTGGTGTCACATGCAGCCGATTACATTGACACACAGCTGGCCTCACTACAACTAAGACCACTTGTTACTAAAATATGTGATAGAATTCTAGAGTGCCCACAAGCAACTTTTTTAAAAATAATGATTGATTCAAGTTTCCAAAAAAATAAGAGAACCTAAAATTCTAGCTGTGTTCAACATTACAGGCTTTTGAGGATGGTGTATGACTCACTGACACATTCTTCTTTTTTTAAATTTGTCCAACTAAATTTAAGAAGAAAAAGAAAGGGGATCCGGAAGCCGGTTCTGCTTCCGTCTTTAGGTAAAGCAGTACCTAACCTGGCGGATCCCATGGATCGAGCTGTTGCCAGCACCAAAGAAACACTCAGCTTGTTAAGATATAGACTTGTCCTGTTTTCAGTTACACATCTTAACAAGCTCAGTGTTGCTACGGTACTCAGTGACTGGGAATAGCTCGATCTGAGTGGTTCACCAAGTGAAGCGCTTCTTTGCCTGAAGACCGAAGCACAGTCAGCTTCCGAAAAGTAGCGTCCTTTAAAAAAATTTAGATGAAGGGGAAAGTCCAAAACAAGGAGATCGTGCCAGTGAGTCTGGCCATGTTGTGCTGTTGAGAATTCTAATGTATTTGACAGCTATCCCGTGCAGTCGGCCAAAAGAATACAGGAAGCTTTATTGACACCGAATCATGGAGGTAGAGTAACACGATGTTTCGGCGTCTGACACGTAAAAGCAGCGTGCAAACTGCGGAATCACCTTTATCGCTAAGATACATGCAACACATTCAGTTGCCTCGAACTATGTAGAATTACTGAAACCCTTAAAACCGAAATTTTAATTATACTAGTTGCTTCGTCTGCTTATGGTAAGAAATTTAATTGAAACTGCGTGAAGAGAAGATCTGTGACACGCGATAGAAGGGGAAGCAGGAAAGGTTAGGGTGAAGAAAGCTAAATAATGAAAAACTACTTGCACCGTTCGTGAGTTCTTGTTGTTGTTTTTGCATTGATTTCCATTAAATTTGATTATTTTGAGGGTGGATGTTTCTGTTCTTTGGATTTAAATAAATTGAATCTAAATAGTTTAAGTAGAAAATATTGGTTTGTGGTGCCGATGATATAGATTTATATTTTGGATTTATGTTTTTGTCTATTTGTTTTATTAGATTTGTTTTTTTGTTTTTTTCGGGTTGTTTTTGTTGTTTTTGTGGTGTTTATTTTATTATAAGTGATTTAGTTTACTTTATTGATTGGAATATTATTACATTGAATGGTAGATCAGTTATTATGACTTTTTTGTTTGATTGA
>Ga0123352_10012729_pt1 | contig 13314 bp, 8 predicted proteins | sample TergutLab28metaG_FD_89700 | JGI IMG/M metagenome (GOLD analysis project Ga0123352, IMG submission 89700) | Labiotermes labralis P1 segment gut microbial communities from Petit-Saut dam, French Guiana - Lab288 P1 | ecosystem: Host-associated > Arthropoda: Insects > Digestive system > Gut ... | reverse complement strand
TGCTACAGCGTGGACTTCGCTGTAGCATGTCAATAACGTTTTCCTTTTCCTCCACACTTCATTGTACTTGAGGTTTAGCATGGCGGTTTACGCTCGGAAATGAGCCCTTTCCTCCCAGGAACTGGTGAACACGAGTGAACCAATGGCGATCAGGGATTCGACGTCGAGGATGACGTTGCCGATACTCTTCAAGCACGTCGGTGGGGTCGTCGTTGCAAAACCCGTACACAAAATGCACATCGGCGTACTCGTCGTGGGAAAGCGGCATGTATAATGTTACTTCTCACTGCACACTTAACGACAGCACGAACTGACTGCGCCGTGTGCTATCTGACGTACTGCAGGCTTTGTTACGAATACACGAGTACGCCCACACCAAGGCACATCTCTCACGCTTCGACTACTGCTCATTCAGCAACCGCTGCGATTCGGAACCACGTGTATGACATTTCTGGCTCACAATTGCTTCTGGAATTAGATCCTGCAGTTCTGGCCGTAAGTTCTGGGACACCTGTATTTTCTATTATGAGGAACCAATTGCTTATATACTTATTCCACTATACTTTAAATTTTGTACATAATTTCAGAGTTCAGTTCTTTCTCCATGTTGATATTGTTGATGTACAAACCATATTTCATGAAAAATACACAATCATTTTTTATATAATTCCATTACAAATTTACATGCTCAGATCTAGTGGCACGTGAGTTACGTACATTGAATTGATTTTAAAAAATGTTCCCTCAGTCGCAATCTTGGTTCTTTACATATTCTGTAACTTCACCCCAATAAGACCTGCATACGAGTACTTCCGAGGTCAACTGCAGTACCACACATCGCTTCAGAACCCAAAAGTAAGTGACTTCAATGGCGCTCCAAAGTTCTTACTTTCACGTCATTACTACCGATTGCAGGGAATTAAATACGACGATTTGGTATCGTTCAGTGGCACCTAATCAAACAGAGTTCCGTGAAGATTTTCGAATTCGTTTAAAGTTGAATTGCGGAAAACGTAGACCCACACAGAGCATGGCATCATCATCAGTATTTACAGTTTTAGGTACAAATATAAAATATGAAGGACGGGAAGCACCCTCCCCACCCAAAAGAAACGACGACCATGTTGATACCACTTTATTTTTTTTTTTTTGTAAAATTTGAGCATTATCTTTTCCAACATTAAACCTAATTAATTTAACCCTCGTATTTGAGTCAGCACGTCTTGCTGCCAAATACTTAAAAAATGGATTAGTGCGAACACTACTTAAAAATTCAGTGTGGTCGCAGTCGCTACTGTCCATTGAATCAACAGACATCCAGTTGGTACCATGCGCTCAGCCTGCATCTTCTGGGGCTACTGTAATACTGACTAATAATTTAAATTCACTAACAAAGCCGCCACTTTGTCAAAACAGAACAGACTTCTCTGTATAGATCCCTGTTTGTACAACGCAGGCAGAGCCAGTAACATAATAGAAATCCTATACATCTGTGCGCTTTCCCCAGGACAAATTTTGTAGACTGCGTAATAACACGCCTTTCCAAGTCTAATTTCTGTGGCTAAAACTGACGTACAACATATGAAAAAACAGAGATAGTGGTATTGGCAATATTTGCCATAAGTAATGTATTAAGACACATCTCCCGCCTTAAGCACCAGAATATATTTCACTAGAATTTTACCCGGTCATGACATCAGCTTGATCTAAGGTCGAAAGCTGAGTACGAAGATTCAAATCCTGCAACAGGCACGGATATATGTCTGATGTGGGCCAGTAGGCACGGATATATCTGACGTGGACCAGCAGGCACGGATATTTCTGACGTGGACCATCAGGCACTGATGTATGTCTGATGTGGACCAATAGGCACGGATATACGTCTGACACGGAGACAGACATGTTCGTCAAACTTGCACCGCCATACCCAAACGCCCCTTCCAGTTATGACAATATCAGCATCCAGCCACCAGCACGCAAATTGTCTCAGGAAAAATTAGGGGCAAAACTGAAATTGGATCACGAAATTGTTGCAGCTAATGATGTTAGACAGCAATGACGTAATCGCTTTTCTTTTGACGGTGATATTCAGTTGTTTCCAATTTAACAATTTCACGACACTAAACCAACAAAAAGCACACAGTCTTTGCTTATATATTTATATTGCAATATCACGCTGAACATTCCTACGTGTTTCGACCCACGAGGGACCATCATCAGGGAATCAAACCTCTCCCAATATTGCTTCGGTTTGATTCCCCGATGATTGCCTCTTGTGGATCGAAACACGTAGGAATGTTCAGTGTGATACTGTAATGTAAACATCTAAGGAAAGACTCTGTGCATTCTGTTCGTTCGGTGTCGCGAATTAGTTACGGATAATGCCGGAATGGATAATATAAGGAAATGTTTTCAGTTACTTTACTGCTAATGCCATTAGTTACAGTGATCACTGTTACGTCGCTACGACATCAATGTTTATAATAATCACACTCCACAACACTTTGGTTTGAAATTTGTTGCATTTGTGTGTAGACGACCAACTACAATTGCTTGTCACATTCACTGGTTGTCTGTCGTGATAGGAACTAATTTCTTACACAGAAGATATTCAAACACAAAATATTTTTGTACGTGTGAGAACGGCTGTCGACTAAGTTTGTGGTATATATATTCGCCAAATAACTTTCTCATACCTAATACGAAGCCGCAATTTCGTTTTTACGTCACCAAGTCCCACACCGGACTCATATTTTTACTCGACCAGCATTAAATCTCCATTCACAAATTGACCCGTGGAACACATAAATAAAAATGTCATGTTTGTTATATGAGGACTGTAGATCAGATGGTTTGCCCACAGCAATCATTATCACGGTAGTTACAAACTTTGAATTATTTCCACTCATTGACTCAATGCCACTCAGGTTGTAAAGTTCGTAACAAAGAAAAGAAGTTGATTGAAACCTGATAAGATTTCACTTTATGTCATTTGACCCATTTTCTTGGGAAATGTATTAAAAAGTACAAATGTTTATTTCGGAGTCGCCTTCTTGTTTTCACTTGTTTACAGTCACGTGCATTGCAAAAAACTGGGCACCAGTCCAAATCGACACCTGTAGAAAAGCCGAGTCTTAATATCAAATAAAACAATTACACCGCCAACCTTCCTACGTACATAGGATTCGTCTAATTTCCTACTTCATCTCCTTCTAGAGAACTTGTTAGAGAATTCAAGTGCTATCCATGGGCGGTTGAAGTTACGGTCCACGAAATTTACGTTCACATGCAGAGAAGGTTTACGACAACGCATTTTACATCGTTCTCAGGCCTTTTAAGGGAAAACGTGTATATTTCAATAAACTTACGTAGAAGGTAGCATTATTTTCTAAGACGCTGTCACGTAATTTAATTGTCTGTTTTGAAGTAACATATATCAGAGTTAGGAAGGACTGGGTAATCGTTAGAGTTCATGATGGCAAATGGACTGAGGGATGGAACGAAGAAATAAATTCTTCTTCATTGACTTCCAATAGGTCGTTTCCAGTAGCACATAATTCGACATACTTAGGCCTAAACCGTGGAGCGCAAAAAGAAAACAGAGAGCTGATCTTCCACCTTGCTTCAACGCTCAAACCATGTCCTATCTCTTTTCATAATTTCTCATTTATTGTTGCGATTTCGATGCAATTATGCAACTCAGTATTATCTCAGAAATCTCTTGTTAATCCTTTGATACATTTCATTTACTTTTGGGACCCGACTGGTTGCTCAGTTCTTCGTAATTTGACGAGATCCGGTGTACTTATATACAAATTCTTGGCCTATCGCTGTTAGGCAAGACGTTTGACAAATGACAGTTACCCTTAATTTGTTAACTCTCTAAATGTGTACTGAGATGGAGAGCGTAAAACTGTACGCATCACGACAGGCTTTAGGGTCAGACTATAGTAACGATAAACTTCAATTGTTTGAGGCAAAAAGTTTGTTCATTTTTCAGTATTTATTGCAGATTTGTATGACAGGAGTATATTAAATAATCAGGCAAGAGAGGGATAGAAGAAATAGGGAAAGAGAAGTGGAAGGAAAAACAAGAGAAATAGCAGAAGAATAAAAAACAAAACAGATAAAATAAGTTTTTAACGTTCACCCTTGTATTCTCTACACCTTACTTACTTACTTACTTGCTTACTTACTTACTTACTTAGTTACTTACTCCATGGAGCATTGTCCTTCTTGGGAAGCTAACCAATTTGCAACTAGTCAAGAAATTCCCCGCATTTTATGAAACGCGAAGGTTCATTACTGCTTCACTAGTGCCCGCTACCTGTCTCTATCCTGGGCCAGCTCGATCCAGTCCATACCCCAACATCACACTTCCTGAAGATCAACCTTAATATTATCCTCCCATCTGCGCCTGGTCTCCCCAGTGGTCTCTTTCCCTCAAGTTTCCCCACCAAAACCCTGTACACGCCTCTCCCCTCCCACATACGCGCTACATGCCTCGCCCATCTTATTCTTTTTGATTTTATCACTCGCACAATATTGGGTGAGCAGTAGAGATCATTAAGTTCCTCCTATGCAGTTTCCTCCACTCCCCTGTTCTTCATACCTCTTAGGCCCAAATATTCTCCTCAACACCCTATTCTCAAATACCCTTAGCCTAGGTTCCTCCCTCAACGTCAGCGACCAAGTTTCACACCCATATAAAACGACTGGCAAAATTATAGTTCTCTATATCTTAATATTTAAATTTTTGGAGAGCAAACTGGAAGACAAAAGATTATGCACGGAATGATAGCAAGCATCCCCTGACGTCAATCTGCTCTTAATTTCTTCCTGCATAGAATTTTGATTTGTTATAGTTGTTCCCAAATATTTGAACTCTTCCACCCTTTCAAAGGAACTATAATCAGTTTTCATACTGTGACTTTGTCCTGTATTCTGATCTCGATACATAACCACGTTCTTTGTTTTACTCGCATTCACTTCTAGTCCAGTCTCCTTACTAGCCACTATCAAAGCTTCTACGTTTTCCTTTACAGTGTGTAAGCTTCCTCCCAATACATTAAAATCATCAGCATAAACCAGAAGCTGATGTGTACCATTTAATTTCAAGCCATCCTCGTTTACTTGAATCCTCCTAATGGCGTACTCTAAAGAAAAGTTGAAAAGCAATGGCGATAGTGATAGAGAATCTCATTGTTTCAAAACATTCCTAACAGGAAACATGTCGGACAAATTCTTGCTTACCCGGACTTTACTATATGTTTCAGTCAGACACATTTTTATTAGACTTACCACTTTCATGCGGATACCAATCTCAATGATAATATTGTGTAAGACCTCCCTCCTAACTGTATCATAAGATTTCTTGAAGTTTATAAAGAGCTGATGCACTGCTTCATTGTATTGCCATTTTTTCTCAAGTATTTAACGAATGCAGAATATATGATCGGTAGTTGACTTGTTGCGTCGAAATCCACATTGATGATCCACAGTAATTTCCACTGCATATGGAGTTAAACTTGACAGCAGGATGTTGGATAACATTTTGTACGTAGTTGGCAAAAGTGATATGTCCTTATAATTACTACAGTCTGTTTTATCACCTTTCTTATAGACAGGTACAATGATCGACTCCTTTCCCTCCTCAGGCAATTCCTCCTTATTCCAAATAGAAATAATAAGTTTATGAATCTCACAGCAAATTGTCTTACCCCCTGCTTGAAACAATTCTGCTGGTTTGATCAATACCTGGTGATTTGTGACTTTTTAGCTCTTCAAAAGCCAACACAGCCTCAGAGGCACTTGGCTCAGGTACTAGTGGTTCTGCTGTATGTATTTCTGTACATTCAGTATCTGGGAGAAATAATTCCTCCACCTAATCAAAATACTGTGGGAGCCTGCAACCAAACCACCTTTGCCATCCTTCACTAAAATAGTTCTAGGCTGGTAACCCTTCTTAAAATCATTGACGCCCTATACAAGTCCCTAAAATTTTTGATCTTACTCTTAGTTTCAAGTTCCTCAATTTTAGCTTTCAGATATGCTTTCTTTTATTTCCTGAAATGTCTGCTAGCATCACGTTTTACATTATTCAGATTATTTATAATGCTTTGGCTTGGGTCATGTATACACTGCATTTTAGCCTGCTTCCTTTGATCTAAAAAACCTAAACATTCTTCATCAAACCCTGGTTTATACTGCTTCAGTTCGTGCAGACCTAGACTCTCTTTAACTGAGGTTTTGATGTTCTCTTTAACGTTCTCCCAAGCCCTACTTATGTCCTCGCCATCACTTAAGTTCTCCAAAGTTGCAAACCTCTTTGTAATCTCAATCTGATATTGTTTGCTAACCTCCAGCTCATTTAGCTTCCTCAGATTAAATCTTTCCCCATCAAACGTATGTGCTGCTTGTTTATTTACTACCAATCTTTCCCTGACTTTTGCAACCACCAGTTAGTGTTCAGTATCACAGTCAGCTCCCCTGAAACTTCGTACATCTAGTACGCTCGAATGCCATCTCCTGTCTATCAATATGTGATCAATTTGGTTGTGAGTCTCCCCCCACCTGGAGAGGTCCAGTAGTACTGATGAATGTGTGGGAACATCGTGCTCTTAACACCCAAAATTTTGATGTGGCAAAGTTTATTATTCTAACAGCTTTATCATTACCATCCTGATGTAGACTCTCATTACCAACTCTCGGTTTGAAAATATTCCATCTCCCCACTTTTGCGTTAAAATTTCGTAATAGAATTTTCACATGGTACTTAGGAAAATGATAAAAAAACCTGCTCTAATTCCACATAATAACTGTCTTTTACATTATCACTCTTCTCCTCACTTGGTACATTCACATTCAGTTCAATGATATTCCACCAGCGACCTCTCAGAACTATATATGACATCCTATCGCTAACAAACTCTACTCTCTTAACTGCTGTTACTATTCTGTAGTGTACAAAAAATCCTGTTTCCAATTGATGATTCACATCTCCTTTCCATAAAAAACATTAAAATCTCCTGCTCTTACTATGCCCCCTCTGTCCCCCATAACCATCAGCTCACCCACTAAACCTAATTTCTGTCTAGCCAATTCCCTTACTGCTGCTGTAAATTAATCTGCCCAGACAGGCTCCTAACATTCAGAGTACCAAATCTCATGTCCATCTTTCGTTGCTTAGATCATACCAAACTATCAGTCCAGGTCCCAGGCTTTGTCTCTGAATATTTCGTAACAAAATACGTTTTAATAGGGAGGAGTTACTAGCACCTCTCCAACCCCCAAGCTGGATGACCTTCCCTTGTCGGCTGTCCGCGACTGCTTATTCAATATATTCGCAGCTACTCTCCAATTCGGAGGCCGTTCCCCCATCCGCAACCTGAGGAATCGCCATGCCGTGGCTACAGGGACCCACTTATCACATGTTATTCTCTACACCTCATTATTCCTAACTTTAGACCGAGAAGAAGGAAGACAGCTAAGTTGGTAAGGTGACGAGGCTAAGCTCAGGACGCGGGGTTTCGATTTCCGGGAGACAGAAAAACTTTTTACTTAGTTATTGCGTCATATGCAGCTTCTTACGTAATAGATACGGCGGACTTTCCAGGAACTACGCGGCTGGATCGTGAACCTAACCATTGACTTCTCCTACCTGAAGTATCGAAACTTAGCTACCTCCACTATTCATAAGTTCGCACAGTCTGCTTTTTGACGCAAGCAGCTCCATTCAATTTAATTACACTTCGGTCTAGGCGAGGCGAGAAATGCTCAAGGAACTGTGGCCAGAGAGTAGGATGGGCAGAGTCCAATATATAAATTTGCGGATAATTTTGTAATTATTCTTATATCAATAAGTTTAGTGTGGGAACTGAATTTATCTATTTTAAGATATGCAGTTTTAACTTTCATGAATACCTCAATGAAATAATGTTTTAATTCAATGTACCAAATAGTACACTTATAATATGTGATATTGAAGTCAACTGTACTAATTAAAATTGTTATATATTGACAGCACACGATCCGCATTGGATCGTAAACTACAGTTGATGTTTAAATATATATATATATATACACTCAAAAATCAAAAGTCTTCTCTCTTATTATATTTGATATATTTTATATATTGTGTATTTAAATATGTTATAATTTGACTTACAAATAATGTCCAAAATACATTAGAAAATTCACATATTTTATCTACGTACGAACTGGTATTAGCAGCAGAATTTACTGAATGTTATGAAATTCGTAGCTGCATACCATTTTGCTATAAATGGTATTAAGCTTGGTATGCACTCTCAGAAGATGGCGTTGTCCCCGTGAAGTGACTGTAATGTAATATATTGTAAGTGCCGTTAATTGATACATTAAATGACAATATTGATTGAAAATGTACGGAGTAAATAGTTTTAAAAACTGTTGTAAAATGTGTGGCACCTTAACAAATAAGAAGAAATTTCTTAAAATCTGAGAGGTTCTTAGCTTCTCAAGAGGGACTGTGATGTATAGAGATAGTTATTTGTTTCCTATGTCAGGCTCATAGCCTTTTACTGTCTAATTACTTTACTACTTACTTAAAAATATTGATTACAGATGTAATTTTAGGTTTGAGGTTCTCACGACCGTGACCCTGAAATCAAAGTATTTTGGGACGTGACATCGCGTATCCTGGCGTAAATTTAACGAATATTCTCAGGAAGACATTGCTTCCATCTGAAAGGGCGAAGAGGCAGTGTACATAATTTTTGATAACGAGGCATAATATACTGCTGGACGTTTATGCTTATGAAACCGATGGTCAGCGTGTTTCGACAGTAAGAGAGAGAGAGAGAACTTAACAAGTGGATCACTGACGTGTTTTGATATCATTTTGGTTTAATCGACTGCTGTGTACCGTATCAAATATCCTGGCGACTGAGCGCCTTCCAAACCCTGATCACACACCAAAGAGATTCCTACTGGTCTGAACTACGGAACATAAAGGTAGCCATGACGGGCCTAGAGGCGTGTTAACACAGGCTGGTGTAGAGCTTGTAACAGAGGATAGATACAGTGACAGTCTTCGGTTAAACACAAAAGGGATACCAAATTCTACAAACAAAGTTTACCTCTCCATCAACAAACCTCTAACACACGGACATACATATCCTGTCTAATGAATAAACTTTACGTTGTTACTCAGGACCCTCCCGTTGGCCGGGAAGTTCAAGACGTGGGTCTGCAGCCCTCATTGTTGGGAATGTGCGTTCGAATCCTCCCGAGGGCATGGATGCCTGTCTCTTGTGAATGGTATGTGTTGTCAGGTAGAGGTCTCTACTCCAGGCCTAATCCTTGTCCAGAGGAGCCCTATCGAGTGTATGTGTGTGTGTGTGTGTGTGTGTATGTGTTTTGTGTCACTGAGTGTGATCAGGTGAACAATAACCTTCTACACCTACAATGAGTAGGCAGCAGAGGTCAGACTACGAAAGAATAAAGAAGAATAAGTTGTCATTCAAAGTCAATACCGTTCCAGAAACCAAAAACCTGGCCCGCTATGTAATAAATCTTAACTTCAGCGGAATCATTTAGACAAAAAAAGTGTGTTTAGAGGTGGCCACTGTAGCTGCGAGATTCTGAAAAGTTACAGCTGTCTAAAGGTTGTTTACGTGAGGCTTGTTCAATTCGACACTCGCTTAGAGACACAACTGTTGTAAAAGTAACACTGTGTCTATGATTTCTTTGAGGAGGGATGTCTGGAGAATTAGTTCGTCGCTAAACCCCTCGCAGGCTTCTCAAATTTCAGAATTTTCTTTTCAGTATGAACAAGGACTCTCTCAAAGTAGACGCATGTTCACAGTAATAATGGCATATGCTGGGATATACCGTGTCGTACTTTTGATAGCGAGTTATCAATTTTGACGTTCATAGGACCGTGCATCATAGTATTATTTCTATAGTAAAACCAACTAGATTCACCAGTGTATAAAATTTATTTTATTTTGAAATGACACTCTACATGTTTCGGACGGTCTTTCCGTCCATCATCAGGAGTTCAAGAGTGTACATACAGCAACAGGCATTTGTCAAACAGATACTGCTGTCTGCTTGCTAGCAAGCAAACAGCAGTATCTGTTTTGTTGCTGTATGTACACTCTTGAACTCTTGATGATGGACGGAAAGACCGTCTGAAACACGTAGAGTGTCATTTCAAAATAAAATAAATTTGATACATTGGTGCATCTAGTTGGTGTTGGTTTTACTATAGAAATATGTTATCAGTGTTTTATTTGTCATCATATTTTTTGGATGTTTTTTTCCTTCCAACTTGGAAACCCACAATATATTTGAACTGAATTAAATTTTAGGTTCACTGTAATTCCCATAGCACCTTACGATTCACAAACATTTACGCTTACAATTCCGAAGTTTTTTCATTAATATTCATAAAACAATTACAAGCCCACATGCAACATTTTGTGTCTACATAACAATGTAGAAACAAAAAATTCTACTTCAAAAAATTTGTAATGTTAGTATGAATATCAAAAGCCCTGCATAAAAATAATGGGGGGGGGGGTGGAATACAGAATATTCTTAACGTAAAGTACCTCCTAGAAAAGGGCAACCAATATGCTATAAAGGGCTGAAATAAATAAGGTTTATGTGTCAGAAAATATATTTGCTCAGGAAAACATTATGACTGAAGAAAATTTGCATGAAAGCACATCTATATGCCTTTCATACTTCCACCACGTTCTTTCAAACGCAGTATTCTTGAATCAGTTACCTAACCACAAGTACGTCTAAGTACATATTTCAGCGCATTCCGTCACTGATTGAAGTTTTGAGTGTAGCACGTTTCAATCAGCACAGCTATATTTCCTGACGTATTCTATCGCCACCTAGGGTAAAATGTGGAAATATTGGGTATTCGGTCGTTTGTACGAGGAAGGCAGACGCTGCTATATGTTGAATGCGTGTGGAGACAAGACGATCCTGCGGACGGCAGAATTCAACATGAACGTCGTTACTTCTGACCTCCCCGACCGTTGTCACTAGATTATTGAGGAATTTTCGTCCTTCAGAATAATTTTGCATTGATCAGAGGCAGTGAAGTTAAAACACTTGAAAGTATGTCAGATTAATTTTAAAGGAAGCGATAACAGAAGTTTTCAGTGACTTTTAGACTGTGTCCTCGTGAAGAACCTCTCAGACGAAGTAATTCTAGACATGCCAATTCTTTTGCAGTATTACAAATTAATATGCGATTGAAGTTGACCCTAATGTTTATAATATTAGTACTGGATTTTTAGGGTATATGTCAAAATGTGTGGACCCACATTTGGGCCATCTACAGGGCAATATTTCACGTGACATATTGCCCTGTAGATCTAATAGTTATATTAAAGAAACGTTGTGTCACAGGAATTATTTACTGACGTGTAAAATATCTCTGTCCATTTCACTGCTGGTTTCTGCATTTCTTCCAAGCTTAGTCTGTTGGGACAAGATATTGTATTGTGAGGCTGTCCATATTAACCCCTACAAGGCGCTAATAAGCTGTGCTCTGTAAGTCGCTGATAGAATTTTATTAAACAATATAATAATAAACGCCACGAAGAATGTTATACATTGCTGCTATATCTGTATTTATATTACTGCATTAATGCATTACATTAATAAAATTTCACAGCGTCTTTATGTAATTTCTTCATACATACACTATAATGAAACTAGACATGCATTTTTATGTGCGTGAGTGTGTACGCACATCCTACACACCGTGAATGCACAGACAAAAATTAACAGGACTCAGTACGAACGACAAACTTGTACCGTACATTCAAACTGTGTTTTCACAATTTGGTGGTTCAGAGATACTAATATTGAAGCTGTGTACATAAACAACATATATTTGAACTCTCCTGCTGGAAAGAACAAACCCCACAATGCACTGCGTTCCTCATTCCAACATTAACACACTTTACGAGAACTGAATCTATTTTCATCCTCAGGAAAAAAGGGATTATCGTTAAACGTAAAGTGATTAAATTTTAAATCAACGTAATTACCCCAATAAGCCAAAGAGATTTTCCTCATTAATAACATAAATTAGATACTGTATACTTCATATCAAATTACTCTTTCTCTCTGACCCAAAAGATACCGTCACGAAACTTTTTATTGATTGATATTAAACCACTGAGAAATCCAGAAAAACTTGCAATCCTAAACATAGTTCCTTCTTTCACCGTGTTCTGCCTATCTGAAGATTCAGGATTTGCTGCCACAGGGTTCTTATATAATTACAAGTGTGTAATATAAGATGCCATGAGGACCAATATTTGAATAGTCTCAGCTTTTGTTAAATTATGTCAATCGACTTTGTTAACATATGGGATCCGATCTGAAAATAGCCACAATTATTAAGCAGCTATCCTTAAAAACAAACCCCAACGTTTGTCAGTAGCAGTGTTGCGAAATTTACAGTATCCGATTTATCTGTTGTACATGTGTGGTGCCATGCTGTCCGGATATTATGTCAGGCGGGTTGAAAGCGAAGCTCTTGCACTGTCAGAACCACGCATGTACCGGTTGAAAAATGACGGACGCAGACGTCTCGGTAAATTTGCCCAACCACACATCCATGTGCCCTACAGCGAAAATTACTTCCCCCCCCCCCCACTGCCTAATTATTAAATTAAACATTTCTAATTACACAACAAACATAAAAGAAGATAGATCACACTCTTCTGAGATGTGATGAGATGTAATTTGCTAGATAATAAACAGATTTGAGGGGGGAGGTCCAGAGAGGAGGTTCCTCCGCAACATTGTTACCAAGGTCACAGAAAAAATATGAAATTTCTGTTACTGAATATTTGTTGTAGATTGGAAAATAAAACAGCGGTAGATTGAAAGTTTTCTTTGAAATTCATAGTTATAATTAGTAAACAACTTGAGTTACAGTTGTGAAGAATTGTTTAGACGTAGATCGGCAACGTATTGAGGATTTCGTTCTCTTGTGGTATGAAGCTGCACCATTGGCTTAAAGTTTCCTCCTTTTCTAGTGACCAACCTTCATAACCGAGAAGAACGTAACCGTCAAACACCGCTGTTATATCCTCGAACTCACATACTTAAGTGTGGATAAGAAACCAACTAGATATCACTTTTGTGTTATCTTTTATTTTTTTCTTTACAAGTTGCTCAACATGTTTCGGGCAACTATGTGCCCATCTTCAGGAGCTGACGACTGAGTAGTGTTTTCGCCACGTGTTGGTATTGTGCCGACCGCCTCTGTGGTCTAGTGGTCAGAGTTTC
>Ga0123352_10012727_pt1 | contig 13315 bp, 3 predicted proteins | sample TergutLab28metaG_FD_89700 | JGI IMG/M metagenome (GOLD analysis project Ga0123352, IMG submission 89700) | Labiotermes labralis P1 segment gut microbial communities from Petit-Saut dam, French Guiana - Lab288 P1 | ecosystem: Host-associated > Arthropoda: Insects > Digestive system > Gut ... | reverse complement strand
CCTGCAGTTATGCCCTAAAGTCGTGAAACACCCTGTATATATATATATATATATATATATAAATAATGATAAAAAATGGAACCAAAAGAACATGAAAGAATGTGATAAACGGAAAAGCCATATAAGCAGCAAACTTTATATGATCTATATATCTTCTAATAACGTTAGACACCCTGTTACTAAGACCTTCACTACACTTTACTACACTTCTCCCAACTACACTTCACTCAACTTCACTACACTTGTCGGCACTTCACTTCCTCCCATTTAAACTTCACCCAACTACACTTCACTACCCTCTCATTTGTCTTAAGTCCATTTAAATTCCCTACCGCTCCATTTCACCTCACATCAGTACACTTCACCACACTTCACTTCACTGCACTGCACTATTAGACGATTTTCGCCACGCTTCTATTCCTTCCATTTCACCCCGTTTTTAATTGTTTTCCAAACTCTGTTTCTAAAAATCTTAGATTTACAAAGGAAAGACCCTAATGCTTCTGCATGTAGTTGGTTCCAGTTTTTAACGGTCATATTTACAAAGGAATACTTCCCGATATCCGTTCCTTGCTTTCTGTCCCTAATTTTCCGAACATGATTTACACTACTCAAACAGTAAGGCCTTCACAACCTGTCGCGTATAGCTCTCCAAGCCCGTTCCCCAGAGTACGCTGTAAAAAGTACGCATAAACATGCTATCGTCCTAGCTGAGCCATGATTTCCTTATCAGAATCCTTCGTATGATTTGTAAATTGAGCAGTTTTCTTCTGTAGTAGGTCTATCTGTTTATCTGTCCTTCTCTGCATGGATTCCAGCATGCAGACCCACATTCAAGAATAGGACGTATGTGCCAATGACGTGTAGGCTAAACTTTTTGTATTCCTATTTTCCTTTTTTGAACAAACATTACAAAGTGAAGTGCCTTCTAGGCTTTTTGGGTTCTGTAGTTTACTTGGTCCACCCAGCTTAAATCGCTTCGTAAAATAATTCCCAATTATTTAGAACTGCTCGTTTCCGGAATTTTTTGTTCTCCAAGAGAGTAACCCAGTGGATTTTTAACCCGAGCCGTCGTAAATTCTATTGCCTTACTTTTACCGGGACTTACTTTCATCCCATTTCCTGCCGCCCATTCCCCTAAGGTGTCCAGATCCTTCTGCACCTTTTCTATGTCTTTTTATTTGTGATTTTCCTATAAATTTTACAGTCGTCAGCAAAAAGTCTAATACTCGAGTGGATGTTCCTCTAAATATCATTCAAGTACACTAGAAACTATAGCTGAAACACGTAGGGGAGTTCATGTATATTGATGATTAGTGATTTTATAAAAACGTTGTGCATTTATTGATTGATGTGGGTCACCACGCGAGATGCAATCAATATTAAATACGTCGTGCGCAGTTGATATGGCGATTTCAAATGTCCTGTCTAGACCGCACAGTGCAGGACTTACGGAGAGAAGTTTCCTTGGTCCAGCTGAATTCCAAGAAAACTCATAACAACATGTTTCTACAACTTGTCCGATTGACACAATCCGTCAAGTTTCCGTTCCGTCGCGGAATGTTGCCGTTCAGTAAAATTTTCTCATGTTTAAATAAACGGAGATGTTCACACTGACAGGAATGTCTCCGTCACGTCTCAGTTCCGTTCCGTCGTCGTTGTTGAAACATAGTGTTCGGCATGACGGAACGCGTCCGGACCTGTCTTACCTGCCCGATTCCGACAATGTGAAGTCTTATGTCCCCTCCACTACACTTCGATTGTTTGTTTGCAACGAGTGCTGTCTGGTTTATTTTCTTCAGAAATGGAAGAAAAATTAATAGAATTTTTGCGTAAATGTGAGGATTAAACATTGAAGTACATAAAAAATAACCAGAAGAACTGGAAGTAAGTGATGCTATCGTCTGTGGTGTGTCACCGTATACTGTGGCAGTTAAGTACCACCGCCTTGGATGAGTGCGTTGCCTCCGTCTTCAGGGCAGAATAGTAAGTTGATCGTGGTAAAATATTATTGAGGAATGTGTAAGTTAACGGTGGGGCTACCGCTATACTCTGTGCACAAACCTGCAGAAGAGCAAAGCAACTCTGCAGTTTCTGTGTGCAGAAAAGCATAAACATCATATGAACACTCTCATACCTAAAAGAAATTAATTATCGTCTAATAACTCTTAAACAACAAAAACATAAATACTCATACCCATAATAAAATAACTGTCATACTGTCATACTGTCATACTGTCATACTGTCATACTGTCATACTGTCATACTGTCATACTGTCATACTGTCATACTGTCATACTGTCATACTGTCATACTGTCATACCGTCATACTGTCATACTGTCATACTGTCATACTGTCATACTGTCATTCTCATGCACACAAAAAATAAATACGCTATTTACAGTCTCAAACCTACAAAAAATTCAGACATTCACACGAGCATAACTACCATACCACCTTCGTACCCACACAAATATAAGTAGCATATCACATCACTTTCATACCCACAAAAGCATAAATATCATATCACATCAACCTCATACTCACAACTGCATAAAACTCCTACACGTGTGTAGTTGTCGTGCGTCAAGCAGCTCATAAATACTTCAATTCCTCATCCACGAACATTGTACAAGTCAGCAGGCACAAAGACAAGCTGGCAGACACACACACATTGTCTGTAGCAATGTAATATATGAAAACAAAGTCCCTTTTCCCCATGAGAATTAGCCCCCTTTTGAAATCGGCGGTTTCGTCCCTAGGGTATGTTGGACCCTCTTGAAGGGGCGTCGGCGAAAGAGGCGAAGGATCAGTGCCCTGGAACATGTATTGTCGATTACGACTTCTGGCATCTGTGTTTTGAAAAAGGAAATATGTTATTACGAGCCCTGAATGATGAACTTGAAACTGACTTATTCTGCATCCCTAAATCCAGCTAGAAATGCTCGACTGAGCCATAGGCCTTCTCTTCCGGTCCTTCAGAAATAGCCTAATGGTGGGACTTCATACTGCAAATCAACATCCCCCCTCCCTCTACACCTTATTCCCGTTAAAATTGCAAATATATACAAGAATGGAGCAGACATTGTAATAAATGCGTTTTACGCTGTTTATTTGGTTACGTCCTTTGACCCGTTCATTTAGGCATTACAAATAGAAACTGCTACATAATTAATCATAATATGTGAGATTTTGGATTCTTACAGCGACGCTGGTGAATATGCAAGTCTTTTGGCTTACGACGGCGTGTCGATTGTCACATCGTTACCGATGTTTAGGAACAGCTTGCTGCCTCCTCCTTCAGAGTCTAAGTGGTTGACCCTTTTTAGATTAATTTTACCATGAAAATGGAATCAGCAGGCTCCTCTGAAATGTGGTAAATGTTACCAACTGACAGGTGTCACATTCCAGACGACTACATCCCCTAATTCTACTAAATATATTTATTCTAGCCTACACCTTTATTTTAACAACTAAACGCACGTTCTTAATTAGTACAAACATTGAAAGAGCTTCCACAGCATGTTTCGTTACATGTGTACAATTTTCAGGGAGAGTACAACGCCAGTTTTTAAAAACCAAATGATGCTTCGAAGCTGTTATTTATATGTTCCTTGGTCTGTAGTAGCTTTGTTGTTGAGATCAGTAACACTCCGCTGTGGACTGACGCCGACGCACTATAAAAATATTTGTAATGTTGCACTCACCAAGCCACACGAGTGGCCGAAACATGTCGTCAAAATTCACCCGAGAACAGATCGCGAAGACCCAGGTAGGGAGCAGATGTGTAGGTCTACTTCTTCTTTAACCTAGGCTCCGTATGGAGGTGGGTAGTCAACGCGACGACCAGTTACCCATTGAATAGGAGGCTGGGTGGGCCCCAGGCTCGTTCTGGATAGGTGTGTAAAATATCGCCTCCACCAGGATTCGATCCCTAAACCTTCCAACCCCTATCGAATCGCTGTACCGACTGAGCTAACGCGGCCCACAAACATGTCGGTAGTCACCACATAATAAAATTGCATTCATAAAACCAACGTGTATTTTTTTAATGAACTTATGTATGTCAAAGTTAATTGCGCGAAAAAATTACTTAAAAATATACATATTTTTTCTATGGTGCGAAAGCCTGTGCTGGCCCAGAACCTTCTCACTGTTGAGGCATCAAGATTACACTCAGAGAGAGTAAAATGTGTAGGACTCCACTGGACGAGTGATCGGCCCTTCGCAGAGACCTCTACCTGAAAAAAACACAACACTCTCAAGAGGCAGGCATCACGCTCCCGGCGGGATTTGAAACCGCAATCCAGGCAGGCGAGCAACCCCAGACCAACGCCTTAGATCGCGCGTCTACCTGCATCGGTCAAAATAGACGTAGTCAAGGAAAAATCCCAATTTCAGGAAAAAGTGACGTAGGCTAGTGTTGCAACAAGGTACTGGCATATATGCATGTGTGTGTATGTGCTTGTGTGTGTGTGTGGGCGCCCGCGCGCGTGTGCATGTATGTGTGCAATATTATATACATACGTCCATATAGTTTTATAACCCTTACATTTATTGAAATATGCGTTTTGTTTCGTGCAAATGTATCTATTACATTTATTAAGGGCGAATAATTGCTGTAATTTACTTCATACTCTTTTCATTCTTCCCATTATACAACAGTATAAATAAAAAAAAACTACACAAAATTATAGTAGGCTCTACTGTGGACAGGATTCATCCGGCTGAGGATAGAGACTGGACTCGTATACATGATGTGAAAAATCTTCTAATTCCATAAATGACGTCTAAACGAGCTGAGTCACTAATAGATTCTCACGAAAGTCTCTGAACAATTGAGGGGGTCAGTTACACATCAAAGCCTCATCCTGCAATTTACAACATTTTCTTATTAGTTTTACCCGAAGGTAATGGCATTTATTAGAATATAAATTATTTCATCCCGGAAATGTTTGCTCCAAAACGTTTTGGCACGATATTCCGACACCTCTTGTAAGTACGCACAAGAGACCAGGAAAGGCAGCTGACACAGGAATTGTCCCTTCAGAGAGCTGCACTTCATATTTCGGCTCTTCCCGTCAACCTGACAGCATGAGTTCCTTTATTCATTGGCAGAGGTGCAGTTTGTACAGCACGTGCTGTGATCTACATATTGAATGTGACCAGACGTCACTCAAGACAGCAGACAGCAGACAACATACCACCCACAGTATCACTTGCTGAAGCAAAGTAGCTGTATAACAATCCTGGATGTGACTTCATAATAAGAATTTAAAATACGTCCGTTTCTCAGTGCCATGGGAATTCAAACATTGTAGGCGCAAATAATATTCCTATGTATAATAAAGACAACATTAAATAGTAACTGCAGATGTGTGGTAGGGGAGTGTGTATTGGATTTATTTTTATCAGAGTGGGTATTAGTGTTGGATTCCAGTACGCATTCTAAATAAGATATGTGTTCTGTCAAATAAGGAGAATTTCCGGAATAATTAAAAATAATTTGCATCGCAAGGAAAATTTATTTTTACGGAGTTTTTTTTTCCGTGGCGCAAAAAACCCAGAACGGGCCAAGCCCACCTCATTGTTGAAGTTTCTCGAACACACACACACACACACACACACACAATCACACGGCAGGACTCGTCTGAACGAGTGCACAGCTCACACAGATACAACTACCTGCACAACACACAACAAACACAAGAGACCAACATCCATAACCTTAGAGGGATTCGAAACCTCGATCCTAGCAATCTAGCAGCTGAAGACATACGCCTTAGACCGTCCGGTCACCGGGATCGGCATTCTACGGAGATAGTTAATACGAATAATACATAATGCTGGCCACGAGGGTTGGATTATTTTCTGTGAAATAACGCGTAAGAACATAGAACTGAAAATTATAAGACGCGAAATTATCAGTTACCAACTACTGCTAGTTCGACAAGGAAATAAACAGACGCTAAGTATCAGTAGTTCACCCAGTCTATGAGTAAGTCACTAAGTGGTGGCGGTCCTGAAGGTCTTGCTTTTGATTGTTTTCGAAGCCCGGTCGTTCTGTTTACTTTATTTCCTCATTCTGTTTAAGCAAGTACCGGCCACAACACTTCTGTCCCCATCCTGGCGACACTGTAAGTCACAATATGACGTATATATCCTTCATCGATCCTACAACCTCTGTTGACCAGCACGAGGGATTGCTGATAAGTCCTTAGCCCGACCAGGAAGGAAACAAGCTACAGAGACCAAACTAGAGGTCTATTCAACGTACTCGCCACGAACCTCAATACACTCCTTATCCCGTTGCTCTAACTTTTGCAAGCCACTTTAAAAAAAAACAGAAGCTTGTCCGTCCCACCAGGTCTCTGCGGCAGCAATGACCTCCGCGTCGGACGAAAAATGGCAACCTTTCAATTGATTTTTCAGTCCATGGAACAGGTGGTAGTCCGACGGGGCCAGATTGGGAGAATAGGGTGGGTGATCAAGACATTTGAAGCCCAGGTAGACCAGTTTCTTCTGGGTTGAAAACGCCCGGTGAGCTGGGGCATTGCCGTGCAAGAACAAGACTTTCTTGGTGACCTTCCCGCCGCGTTTTCCCTGCAAAATGTCCTTCAATTGCACCAGCAGAGATGAGTAACACTCCGCGTTGATAGTTTGGCCCTTTTGAAGATAATCAATGAGGAGGATGCCGTCCTGATCCCAAAAAATCAAGGCGAGAACTTTTCTAGAGGATTTTTGCATTCGGAATTTTTTGAGGCGGGGTGAGCCGCTATGCCGCCACTCCATTGATTGTTGATTTGTCCCCGGGTCATAGCGATATAACCAGGTTTCGTTCCTGGTCACCAATCGCGACAGGAAATCATTTGGATCGCGCCGAAAAAAATCCAAAATTTGCTCAGACGACTGGCACCGCTGACGTTTTTGATCTGCGTTCAGGCATATCGGGACCCACTTGGCGGAGAGCTTCCGCATGTCCAAATCTTCATGAATGTTGGAACCAACCCGCTCACGTGAGATGCTCAGTTGCTCAACTATAGATTTAGCCGAAATTCGGCAGTCTCCCAAGATTAGCTCGTGAATTTGATCAATAATCTCAGGGGTGATCACTGTTTTGGATTATCCATGACGAGGCGCAACACAGGTGGAAAAATCACCGCGTTTAAACTGGGTCACCCAGTTTTTGACGGTGGCATACAATGGTGCATGCTCCCCAAACGTTTCTATCAGAATGGTGTGTATTTCCTTCGGTGCCTTGCCTTGCAACAAAAAATAACTTGATAACCGCTCGCGTCACCATGTTGTTGAAATCGCGCGCTTCGCCTGACATGCTTCCTTTCAGACTCTGTAACAAGAAAAGACTTGCAATTCGGCAAATGAACAGACCCCTCTTTACAACGACACTATCGATTCCGTCCTACGACATCGGGAAGTAGGTCGGGCTAAGGACTTATCAGCACCCCTTAGTAAGGTGTACTAAATCGAAAAACGAATTAGACGAAAGACAATGTATTTGTTAGTGTTCCAGACCGAGCAATGGATCCGATTTCAACATCCTTCGCCTTTTCCCAAAAGTCTTACATGTTGCATGGTCGATGTGCAAAAATGTCAGGTAGATTATGCGACGGTATGCATTCTCAAGACCTTAGCATATTCGTTAACTAGTCCAATAGAACGTACAGCGAGGGCACGGATTAAATTTTCAAGCACACTTCTCAAACTTAGGTCGTTACTACTCAGTTTTAGAATTCCACTCCCTAACTTCTGCCGCAACGAGCCTCTTGGCATTTCTCACAGTTCTGCCACTTTTGGTAGAAATCATTGGCGTTTGTTTACTGCCTCATCAGACTAAATTAAAAAAAGCCAGGCTAAAATTAATTTTGTGAAAAATTGAAGTTAAATATCGTGTCCATGCAAGGACGTGTCCCTTGATAACTATGTAAATACCCTGAAGTGAACACAAAGGAAGCGCGAGTTGCAACCTGACGCCCAATCCAAAACTGTCATCGCGTTTTCAAAAAAAGTCTTTCTTTCTGCCTTTCTTTATTAGTCTTACCTCTTCTACCTACCCATCGTAGGTGTAGATGTTCTTGTTGCTCCTGGTCACACTCAATGACACACACACCCACACACACACACACACAGTGTGATTCCTCTGAACGTAGGATCGGCCCGTCGAAGAGACTTCAAAGAATGTATTCCTTAAATATTTAGGCTAGACCATAAAATGAAGAACAGCACAGCAAAGCAGAAGATAAATTTCACGGAGTACATTGCTGGTCATTCTTCCTACAGAGAGAATTGTAAACATAATTTTTTTTATTGGGGAATAGAAGGTAGATCGCACAATGGGGTTGGCATTATCGAAAAAACCCTGTAAGGAATTAAAAAAAAAGCACAATTGAATTTATATTGTAAATTATGAACATTAAAAACGCAAATTTTGTCGTCACTCGTCCACCAAAATACGACGCCAAGAAAACGAAAATCCAAATTAAGTCTAATTTGCGTGTTTAAAAACTTAATTACATCATACAATATTACTGATTTGAAATTTATATGAAATCTTTCGTCGTAATCATTCCAACCTGTTACCGCTCTTCTCTGTGACTTACGTTACTCTGTTGAACTCAGATATTTTCAACCACTGCAATCAACTGCAGATCACTGTTGAACTTGAATATAATTCTAGTTGTGCTTTACGGAACAATAAACCATATGCATAACTAACTAAACACCTAATTAAAAAATCCAAAGGGCAACTTCTATTTTTAAAAATGAATCCAAGAAAACGAAGCAAGTAATTTCTGCATTTTATCGTACCCGAAGATACGTTACCGTGTTCAAAACAGCTGCACTAGTACTTGTGTTCAAAACACCTGCACTAGAATTTGTGTTCAAAACAGCTGCACTAGTAATTGTGTTCAAAACAGCTGCACTAGTACTTGTATTCAAACAGCTGCACTAGTACTTGTATTCAAAACAGCTGCACTAGTACTTGTATTCAAAACAACTGCACTAGTGCTTGTATTCAAAACAGCTGCACTAGTACTTGTGTTCAAAACAGCTGCACTAGTACTTGTATTCAAAAGAGCTGCACTAGTACTTGTGTTCAAAACAGCTGCACTAGTACTTGTATTCAAAACAGCTGCACAAGTACTTGTGTTCAAAACAGCTGCACTAGTACTTGTGTTCAAAACAGCTGCACTGGTACTTGTATTCAAAACAGCTGCATTAGTACTAGTATTCAAAACAGCTGCCCTAGTACTTGTGTTCAAAACAGCTGCACTAGTACTTGTGTTCAAAACAGGTGCACTAGCACTTCTCCTGAACCGTACGAGTCCAGCCTACAAACTCACATCTTTTATCTCTACGGCCTATTTTAAAATTTTCTTCACATCTAAAACTAGGACATCCAGGTGATTTCGATCGCTCAGATTGCCCCACCAAAAGCCCTGTATGATAAGTATTTCCTCTGTCTCCTCTGCGTGCCACATGTACCGCCTATCTCATCGTCCGCATTATCACAATCACAAGTGTATTGTTACGAAATAACAGTTATACATTCATCACGTACATATTTACTGGAATTCACGTTCGAATTTATAAGACAGCAAGTAACATTAAGTTTTGTAACTTCATCTGGAAGTAGAGGCTCTGTAGCAGGATGTAGCTCTTCGTATTTCAAAGTTTTCAAAGATTTCTGTTTGCTCGCTCGTATTTTGGATCCTGCAGCCCGCATTAAAAAAAAAAACTTGAAAATCATCTCAGACCAGCAACACGCGGTCTTCGCACATGAGTTGCACAGTACACTGGAGTTGAAGCCTGAATTTTCGAACAATGATTTTGAACTCTGGCAAATTTGTCATTTCTGAATAAATGTCATTTAAACATTACATTAACATTAAAATAATTGTTTATTGCCATTCACAAAGCTTTTTACATGTAAATTCAAACAGCTGTGCCTCGGCATCCTTTCAGACTTAGACATGACTTTATATGATTTTTTTCCCACAATAACCCTATATTATCACCTCCCAAAATGCTGATTTTTCCTGCTGAATCACCATCTATAACGTCGGTGGTAGATGCGAGTAAGGGTCATCGAATAAATGGTGCTGACAGTAGAAAACAGAAGAACTTGGAGAAATAAACTATCGCAGTTCCACTTTGTCAACCACAAATCCCACATCGATCGAGCCAGGACGTCCGTGATGAGACGCCGGTGCCTAACAGCCAGAGCACGAGTAGGAATTAGTGGGGATAAAAGTCACCACCAGACCATTCACGGAAAGGTCGACATGCCTCTCTGTTGTCAGAAATAAAAGAGTTGAAATTATATGACTGTTTCTTACAAAGGCAGTTTCCGTAGAAAAATATTCAGTTCCATTTGCCTTTGAGGGCCGACAGGTTTTGAAGTATTTCCGTAGTTAAAAAGAAATCCTCTAGGCTTTGAAAATAAAAAATATGCATGGGCCCTAAAACATTTGTTCAGGATGCTTATTCCACTCGAGCGCCACCTGTTACATTGTATTTGCCCGCACATCACAGCAGGGATGTGCCACGAGCACTGAAGCAGTGGTAACACACGGACAGGCTGACCAGTCAGTCTTAGCCCGGTGAAGTGTTCCGCTGGAAGCAACACACGCCGGATTATTTAAAGCAGGCTCAGACGAGCAACATGGGGTAGGAGGAAGTGAACGTCATAAGCTACAAGACCACCAAAAATATGCGTCTGAATACAGCAGAACTTGCCACTAACCTAACAAACATAATGCTACTAGTCATACTCTGAGGCCATCCTGGCGACCGTGCAGGCATTGGCCTGCAGACGCTTGATTGCTGGGATTGCGGGTTTGAATCTCACTGAGGACATGGATGTTCGTCAATTGTTTTTGTTGTGTTGTGTAGGTAGCGGACCCTGAAAAACCCTGGTCTATCGTTCAGATGAGTCCTACCGGGTGTGTGTGTGTGTGTTTGTGTGTGTTCGTTTGTCTAATTGTGTGTGATCTAGAAACCTAAAAATGAGACGGCCTAGGCCTGAGTTTGGCTGTAGCGCCACAGGGAAAAAAAACCTACTTTGTTGTTGCAGGGATAAACCCCCCGCCCCCGCCAACCCCTTCCCCCAATCGACTTTCTAAACATCTGGAAAGATAATGTTCTGACAAACTTTAATTTGCTGATAAAAGCAAAAATTCAGCACACCGATATGTGACTTTAAATATGTGACTTTAAATCCAAACAGTCACATTAATTTTCACCAGACTACACGGCCTCACATACCAGTTAACTGTATTTTTTGTTTTGTTCTTCTGTATTAATAAATTATAGTACCAGAAATTAATTCTGATAAACAATTACATCACTCAACGGCATGTCGATTTATCGTTTATCTGCAAAGAGATTTGAGTTATTGGCCAATTATCAGTGCTAGCCAAAATGTAATGCAACGTGTTCCGGCGTTTATCTGTCGCACAATTACAACAAACGTTACTTTGCCCGACTAAAATGTTGGTAGAAATTGAAATAATCTGCAATAAATACACGCAACTTCCGGAACCGAACTACACATAGCTTTCTCTCACAAAAACAACGACCTGGTACTTATTCAAGTGCGATCAACAGGAGAATCAAAATGTTCAGGTGAAATCTCACGTCAAAGCTGTCAGTAAAGTGTGTAAAATGTTAAATAAATAAATATCAAACAGATTTTTCCCCTGAGGTGAGTTGCTTTTGGAACGACCTATATCATTCATGTGGAAATAAATCAAAATTCTGCTGTTACATTAACAAAAAAAAAAAAAAATTGACGGATGTAAAGCTAAAACAGAACATCAAATTGAACAAAGTTGGAAATGGAATTGTTGACAGGTGCGTAGGGTATCCGAAGACATCCGTAGTCATATACACGAAGGCTTCAGGACAGGTGTGGGGAAATATAAGAAGCAATTAGACGTTAAATAATAATAATAATATAATATTTATTTACTGCAATTGGGTTGTTACCCGGTGGCAGTGGTTATTTTACATGTAAATTTTGGTGAGTAAATTCACACACCTTCGGTTTTAATACAAACCGAATTCTAAATCTCCGATTTTAAATAATTCTGCTAGACAGTATCACAAATACAGTTTAACACGTCGAAAACTGACTTTCAAATAAATTAATATAAGAATGTAGTTTAGTCACAACAGTGTTTTTGGAAAACTTGTGCTTTGATACCATTAACTTGCATAAAATATACAAAATTCTGATTAAAATGATATTTCAGTATACATGTCAAAACGTAGACTATGGCCTTTTGCTTTAAATTAACCTTACTCCTATTCCAAAATTCATTTCCTGTACCTCACAGCAAAGACAATGCCTCTCGACCGTGAATAACAGATACTTACGGACAGTTTGTAAAATATGTTGAAACAATAATACGAGAAATATAAATAAGTTATATGGGTAAAATGCACATTTTCTCATCCTAAATCATTTGGTACACCAGTGTGACTAAATCAACTCAGCAACAATTAAGCCTTCGATGTTTTAGATACGATTATTCCAATAACACGTGAAATTCAAATCTGTTTCGACTTAATAATGCGCGCTACGTCTGTCTTCTCTTGCTAATGCATTACAGTTTTCGCATTAATGTTCTGAATGACTCCAGTAGAGTCTTTCTTTGTCAATAAGAGAAGCAGATAAAGTTGCCAGTAATTTGTAATGATTTCACCATGGCCTGGATGGACAATGACTTGCCTCTACTTTCTACGGCCACGCTAATCAATTCAGTTCTCCCACAGTTCAATGGTGAGGCGTACTCTAGTATTTTCAAGGGTCTGGGAGATAAAGTTGTCACAATTAACAAGACGTCCTTACAGTAACAAATTGACAAATCCTATGTATCCCCCAGCACATAACACAGCCTAAATCCTCCAAACAGAAGCGCACAAAATATCCCCACAAATATGCCTATCCACAGATGAATTATATTTACCAGGCACTGAGCAGTACAGATTTAAAGAATCGGTATCTCACAGATTATAATTAATTCTTCCGGCCGCACTATGGCTCTGGAGTCGACTCAGCCTCTAACAGAACTGCGTAAAGGTAAAGGTAAAGCAGTCCCGTTACAGGCCTGGAGTGGCCCACAGGGTTCCAGGAAGTTAAGGTACCCAGATTACATGAAACGGCACAGGATGGTGGTAAGGTTGTCAGCCCTACGCACCGGCCGCCTTTACCCCCCAGGAAATGCTCCTGGTACTCATTTCTGTTAAGAGGCTGAGTCGACCCCAGGGCCATAGTGCGATCGGAAGGT
>Ga0123352_10012724_pt1 | contig 13316 bp, 6 predicted proteins | sample TergutLab28metaG_FD_89700 | JGI IMG/M metagenome (GOLD analysis project Ga0123352, IMG submission 89700) | Labiotermes labralis P1 segment gut microbial communities from Petit-Saut dam, French Guiana - Lab288 P1 | ecosystem: Host-associated > Arthropoda: Insects > Digestive system > Gut ... | reverse complement strand
TAAAGCAGGCTGAACCGTTGGGCGACGCCTGCAGCAAATAGACAACGTAGCAGTTTAGGAGAGAATAAAATACCTAGTTAGTCTCCAAAGACTAGGTGGTATCGTGAAAGAGACAAAAAAATTACATACCTGGAGTGGCCCAAAGGGTTCCAGGAAGTTAATATTCCCACATTTCGTGACAATGGCACAGGATGGTGGTAAAGTTGTCAGCCTTACGCACCGGCCGCCTTTACCCCCAGGAAATATTCCTGGTACTCATTTCTGTTAGAGGCTGAGTCGACCCCAGGGCCATAGTGCGATCGGAAGGATTTTATGTCAATTTAAAATCCAGTGACACCAGCTGGGATCGAACCAGCGACTTTGCGATTTGTAGCACGGCACCTTAACGACTGTGCTACCGCGGTCCCCAATTATTCTTATATTACTTTAAAATAAAAAGGAAAGGATTATTTGAAATTGAATTTCAAAACTTCAGATTTTCATACACGGAGCCGTGAGAGTCGCATCAACTATGATATTGGTTATTTCTCAACCGTCATAAAATATTTACGATATTGGTAACTGTTTGCCGGTTGCATGCATTATTCAGTTGTTCTCTTGAATACAAGACGGAATGGGAGACAGCTTGTATCATACTATACTAATTGTGTAGCTGCACTACAAAAATTATTTAGATGAAGGTTTTCTTGCGTTTGCTTACAGTTTATGTTTATCATTTGTTTTGTAATATCGCTGGTGGTCTTGTTTCGTCTATTGTGATCTTACGCGGTTTCATGTAGATGATGACTGTGTGTGTAATAAGTGGCCTAAGGAAAAGTGAGGAAATTGTAAACAAAGTTATTAAATTGCTTTTTTGCTCCATAAAATTCTTTTACTATCTGACTACAGAACTACGTACTTACGGAAACAATTTAATGAATTACTTGACCAAATGTGGAGACATAATACAAAATGTGTATTTTTAGGAAATAACGTTATGGGCAGGTAAAACATGTCGGGTTTGAAATTTTGAAATTAAACTGATAGTGTTTACTATTACTTTAGAAAAATTACGAAAAATACTTTCGTAGAAATCAGTTCAAAGAAGGAAAAAAAAATTACATAAAAGCTGCATTATGAAATGACACAGTCTGCCCCAAAAGAAAGTATCCACGTTTGCTGTCGTCGTAGTGTGTAATTTGATATGTAATTTGGTATGTAATTGAAACATTTCACACTCAAGTCGCCTTCATCTTTGGACCACCATAATTTATCACAAAATAATAAGAAATATTTCACTTTGGTGCTGCTGTATGTTTTGGTGGTGGCAGGCGAAGCGATTTCTTTGCGCTTTGGTCCGGTGTGCAAAGGCCTTCATAACATGCAGCATAGTGTCATGTACATTTATGTTTGTACGATAAACTAGATTTCAGAAATTTAGTATGTCATCGTGGTTGTATTTTCTACAGGAGATAATCTTTTACTGTCAAATACATAACATCGTTTAATGCCGAAAAGTCTAATTTCATTTGCTGTTAGCCCTGCCTGTTTTATCTGTTACCTGTTTTCAAAAACTTGAGTTGATAATGTTATAACATTCTGTAACTCAAGTTAATTAATTAATTAATTAAATGCCTTTTGATATCTATCGATTATTTTCACGACACAGTCTTATTTAAGGTTAATTTTAATTCAAAAATGTTATCTGGAGATTGTTTAGAATAACAAGTATTGACAATACAAATTCTCCATAAGCGCAAAATTTGTTGCCTGTCAAAGCAACTTTGTTAAATATGCTCGCCCTCTAGTTCAGTTTGTAATCGTTTAATGCACGAAATATAAGTTACATGCAGGCTTGCACCAGAACGCTGAGCTTGTTGCAGTACCGATGACACTATCATATATCCCGGCGCCGTTTATTAGAACAATCTGCTACCAGTTCTTCAGTAACACACATAAGGGCACAAGAGCAAGTTGTAAATACCATTGTATTAGAGTGAGTCGAAAAGCGATATTCCTCTACTTTAATGGGATGCGCACTACAAAAGAACCTGGTGTTAGCCGGTGTGGCAACATATGTTGTGTAATGTGATACAATGTGTTCTCAAATTAAATTAATAAGTCTTACTCACCTGCAACATCCAGCACTTGATGCTGATCGTATTCGTAATTATTGACTGACGCATATGTCGAGGTATATATATATATGAGCACGTAGCGCGTGCAGAATGTAAGAACCTGTTGGGTACAAAAACAGCGTTTAGAATTTTTTTTACAGATATCTTCATTGCAGGATGTTGGTACCTACATTAAAATACTTCTCCACATAGTCGCCATGTAAATTAATGCATCTGTCATGTCGTGGGTCCAGCTTCTGTATGCTTTCTCGAAAAAGTTCCCACACTGAGCCTTTTGTCTCTTGGTTACTTCCACAGACTCTGGTCGGAAAAAGTTTATTGAGATGGAGAAACAAGTTATAATCACTTGGCGCAAGGTCAGAACTGTCTGGAGGATTCTCGAAAATTACCTGCTTCAAGTGTTCGAGTAATGCATTCTTACTTCATTCCTCCTCATGCATATTAGTCCTACCGTCTTTGAACAACCGATACCATTTCCTCACATTCCCTTTGTTCATTGTACCTTCACTATGCATTTATACAATTTGCCTGCGAATTTTTGCCGGACGGAAATTTGTAGATTTTAAAATTCATGTCACCAATTACACTTCACGGTTAGAGCAGTTTCAGATTTTTGCCTTCATCTTTCACAACAACAGCGAATTGGAGAATGGGGGAGGGGAGGATTATGACACCCTGCCACGCAATGCACGTGTGCCCCTTGACATACAACAGAAGCCTGACCTACACAGAAAGTGCGCGCGTTACTTGCGCGACCGTTATTCGCGATCGGTTCTTAATTTCTGGTCGTGACGTGTGTGTGCGTGCGCGCGCGCGCGTGTGTATATATATATATATATATATATATATATATATATATGTGAAATTTCAATCTTTTTTCCTTCCTTTCAAGTTTGTGCAGTAAAGGAAGAAACGTCAAAAAGTAGCCCAATTCACAGACCACATCTTTAAGGTATTCTGATGTGATTTTGGAGATGCAACAGGCTGTTTGTTGTTTCAGGAGCGAGAAGAACGTGAGGAGATTGAGCGGGAACTGAAGGCACACGCCCAGTCACAATCACACCTTCAGCCCCCGTCTCCCCGGCACAGCCCCCGTGAACAGCCATCTACTCCCTCTGCCAGCGTAATGGTACCACCACCCCAATTCTCCTTACCACTGCCATTTCCTTTCCCACACCCATCAGCTGCGTTCCTGCCTCCCTTGAGCGCTGCCGCCTCCGCACCACCCCCCATTGCAGCCCCGACACCCACCTTTCCGCCGCCCTCGTCATCTGTCGCATCCCTTCAGAATTCTATCTCCTCCGGGTCATCACACTCTTCAGAGTCGTCCTCGTCCTCACAGCAGACATGGAGCTTCGAGGAGCAGTTCAAACAGGTGCGTCAGGCAAGTGACGCTCCACCATTTGTGTCTATGTAAATTAGGCATCAGGAAATTAGTTGTATTTAGGATCAGTTACGCCATTAAGGGCACTACTGAAATTTGTTTTAGCAAACTCTAGGCCGCTCTGCTGTTGGATATCCTAAGGTACAGCAGATGTTCAGACATAGTTCCAATCAGGATTTCTCGGCGCTTCAACTTAAACGCGTCTTCTTACTGATAAAATGTATGAGTCAGCTGTAAACTGTAAAACTCTTCTTTTGACAAGCTTTCTGAAGTTCGAGGCCTTGAATATTCAAATATTTGTGAAGTAGTCAGCGTTGAAACTATTAAGAATATTAAAGTATCAAACATACGAAGCGTAATGTCTAGTCTACTTTAGGACATTTCTCCAAATTCTTCAGACGTAGTTATGTTGAAATGAGCAATAGCTGCATTGTGCCTCTTGGTGGTTCGTATTCATTTTTAGGCTTATCTGATCCATAAACGTGAAAATATATGCTTATGTGTTTTCAAATATTAGAAGTGCTTTTATCACAAAATAATTTTTTCTTCAATTTTATGTTTTTCCAGAAAGCGTGAAATGTAAATTGAGTGGGTTGGATTAGTAAATGAATTTTAATCCAATCAATCGAAATAATTATTGATAGAGAGTCAGGATTTTTATTTTTGAAAGGAAGCGGAATAATTCGATGTCATAGAATCTGGAACAGTGGCCGCGAGAGGAGTGTGCGTGTGAGAGTCTGGTGAAGTTGGCTGTAGGATTGGACATGTGGACAAGGTTAAGGAAACCTGTGTTGACCCCTCGGGTGGAAATCGTGACGCTGCACCTCCGAAAGGTGACACAGCTGATAAATGTTTAGAGAACAACAGAAAATTTGTACGTCACTGTTTCATCCAAAGACTAGGGATTGTGACTACCACCATAGAAAAGTATCAGTTTGTGACATTATATTATAATTTTCTGGTCACGATAAAATGTTGGGCACCTGATATGATCTACTCTGATCCGCCTAGACGAAAATGTAAAATACCGTACACTTCTCCATTCAAACTAACCTTTGAAATACAGCGGTTTTAAACTGGTTAATAAGTTTCTAAAGTTACGCTCTACTGTTTATTTTCATCATATTAATGTCAGTTTTGTACACTTTGTTTCTCTTTTAAGGTTTGCCGCCATAAATACAGTTGTCCATCCGTTGTTTCCGTTTTAATTCGCATCATAACGGATGGTTTAACTACGATAATGCGCGGTTTGAAGTCATTTACAGCTAGAATATATTGTTCCTAACTTAAACTAGACACTTTATTTTTTATGCAAAAATCTGCTCGGATAGTAACGAACCGTCAGTATACCCCTGACCATGAACACTGTACAAGTAAAGTAACGTTAACTTGAACCTTTAGAACCAAACTGGAATCGCGGTGGGGCAAACAGATATATCGGAAGAATAATGTCATTTTTAGTTTGAAGTGTCCGCGTGTTTAACCCTTTAAGGCACATTGTTTACCACATACCACATGCTTTAACATTAAACACACTCCTCCTTTTACTCGCGTAGGGCATTTTTCTTCTATATGATTCTCAGAATAGAGGACGATTATTTCACTTAGCAGTTTTTACGCGTTGGTCTTTGTACTGTAGGTGAAGTATGTTTGCTGTGATGTAGGAAATGAAATTTGAAATATTATTCAGAGTAATCACAGGATGGGTGATGTGAAGTGCTGTTGGCCGTCAGTTTTGTTTCGTATCACATAGTTTGGGAACAGTTATTCTACCTGTCTGCGGATCGGAACTTTATTCGATCTAACCCACTCTGGTATCATTAGAAGAAGTGTCCTACCACTGGTCTCCCGTTACAAAGATCATTTTGATGGCTGAAGGTTAGGGAAGGCTAAATCCGTTGGTATCCGCACCACTGGCTTACCACGTCTTTATTACCCATGCAGTCTCAGTGTCTTAAATCCAGATCAGCCATTTTATATTTTACTCATTGCACCACCTATTACTCTGCAGGGCATTTTAAAAAATGGCGATGTCAAGGTTTTTAATATAACATTACCACAATTTGGATTTAAGCTGTTGGTAAAAACGAAAGGAAAGTGTAGAGGATTTATGTTGATAGGTTGGAAGGAAGAACGTTTGGAGAGGGCGGAGGAATTCGAAATAAAGGCATGAGGGCCCAAACCGTCACAATACAGGATAAGCAGTAGAAATATTCTCACAACATTTTTGCATTAAATGCATCTTTGTTGGAGCTTCAATTTGTATTTCGACGTCGTCACCCACTAAACACAATAACTCGTAGTTAAAGATTTATGTTAATAGCTTTTAGATATTTTATATGCCACTTTATTGACCTTTTCCTTAGATAACTCGTTACAGTGTGGTTACTCTACGCACTTTGTTGTCCACTGCGCGGGGTCTTCAGTCAGTAGTATCCGAGGACATGTTACAGTCGTGACTTTTGTGTATTTCTCCACAACAGACTTCACGTAATGGACAAGCGAACTGAGGCATTTATCCACAAGTTGCACCACATATTAGGTTCCTGTAGGGAGAAGTAAGGTCCCATTTATTGTACTCAGCAACGCACCTGGCCTATCACCTCATAATCGTTAGAAGCTGTGCCGTCAAAGTGCTTGGCTTACAAATTTTCCTTAAACTAACATACCATTCTTATCGTTAACTGGGTCGCTTAGATTATGATAGTACTTGTTCACCTACGGAGGTGTAAGCCATTTAAACCTAGTGGTTACTTTACACACTGTCGGTTTGAGCATTCAAAAATGACACTTGCTCCCCATTGAGGGCATTTACGTGTTTTGTAAGGGTCTCATAACCGAGATAATTCCCGTTTACAAAGGGAAAGAGTGTTTGCTGTGCGGTACAGGCTGAAACTTTAAGTACAGTTCAGTTTCTACCTCAGAGACCCGGATTCAATCCCTGGTTATCCCGTGTGAGTTTTGTGTGTACAAAGTGTAAAATGGACTGTCATTTGTACGAGTACTTCGGTTTTCCACTGCCAGTATTTCACCGCTGCTTCTTACTTGTCTTTTACATCTTGCTATTAACAGGACAAACGGGCAAAGTCTGGGAGCTTTCCAAAAATAGCAGTGTTGTTTTGGAAAGCGGAGAGCATTGAATAAAAAACAGCAATTTCACTTTTTTTCTGACAGTCTTATTCCACCAATGCTCAGTCCTAATCTTCACCTCAAAACCTCTCTTACCAGAAGAACAAACGGGCTAGGCCTGGGAAATCGGGGCTCATTCAATATAACAATACCGATACCGACTGAGGAGTTTGCGGCTGACCTTGGCAATTGTTTGTGCTGGGGAAAGCCAACTGTCCATTGTTTGCGAACAGTAACCGATCTATTTCAGTTAAAAATATATTAGGCTTAAATGTAGTTGTGTTTTGTGCGTGAACATAATACAGTTTTTTTTTTCTATTCTGTGTGGTTAGAACTGTGCGCAAATTTGACTTTAGGCTTGTTATGAACTAAAAACCTAAGAACTGGAGACCAGTGGAAAGAAGGTCATGCAGTGATAGAGACTTATATTTTTGACAGGATCTATCTGTTTTTCCCTGACCGTTATTGGGGAGTGTTAAAGGACTCTACTAATGGTGCGCAAGTCAACTACATTCTCTTTGGTAAAGGACAGTACTTCCACTTTTTTCTGCTTGGAGGTGTTAGTGTCGCCTAACAGTTGTTTCCTTTTCGGACGAAGTACATAGGATAAAGAAGATATATGCCAGCGGTGCTTTGGTCCTCCCACTTCGCCCTGCTTTTTACCTGTAAATAAATAACAAGAGTCTGAAACGACAGAAAATGGAGAGTGTACTTAGCTTCTGCTGTAAGTTTAAATTGCTTGTTGTAATCCATTAAAAGTAATTACTACAAACATTACACCGAAGTAAAACAGAGTGTAGCGTCTTGCGCGTTTTGTGTGTTATTAAACAACATTTAATATGTATGTGCAAAATGCACGTTGCCAGGAGCCGGGTGGCCAAATTTCCTTTCTGTTTTTACCACATAGATGCAATAACGGTTTAAAATTGATGGAAGCAAAATACATCTGTCTTTAATTGGATAATTGAGATGGATTCGTACTTCGATGGGTTCATTTAGTAGGGTATTTTTTGTTTCCTTAAATTCTGTTTCCGTAACGAAAAATGGCACATGTAGTAATGTAGATGATGTTTGGTCGCTAACTGCCATGTGCACTGCGTGCCTAAACTGCTACTTGAAAGTAATGGCGGCTTGCCGCTCAGCAGGACGGTCTAATCCAAGGTAACGAATTCAGCTGTTACTTTCAAAAAAGTTAAACCCGGATACCATGTTTTGATTACGTGATCCTTTGTTTAGTGTCAGCGCCACTCTTGAATTTGTGACTGTTTATTTTTTACTGCACATGGCTATACCGTTAAACACTCTTGGGTTGATTTCCGATAGGAAATATAAAACTATAGGCCATTATGTGATTTCTAGTACTGTTATGATCGTGAATGTGCTTCCGGTTGAATAAATCAACCGGCCAAATCCATGCAGCCTTTGCATCTATCAAGAAATTTCGTGGGTTTTATGGATCAGGAACTTTATTATTGTGTTTACAAAAGCCAATCAGTGGACTTATCCTGAGGCATTTTAATCCATTCTGCTCCCGAAGCATGATATTTTTGAGAAGTTAACATCTTCCAGTTCTTCCACAATATTGCTTCGTGTGATGTTTTCAGACCAAAGTTCCTTACTCATTTCAGATGTCTCAAGTGGATGCTACATGTTCTGCCCACCAATTTTTCATTCAGTTAATGATCATTCTAATATTCTATGACAGTAAAAGTAAGCTGTAGGAATTACGAAGTTGTCATGCAGTATTTTCCAGTCTTCTGTTACTCTGTTCTTCCTACAAGCAAATATTTCCTCAACGACATGCCTAATACCAACCGTCACGTATTTTCTTCACTCAGTATGGGGATAAAATCTTATCTTTGATATCCATAAAAAGTAGAGGGAAATTTACAATTGTGTCTACTTTAATTAATCTGAACATATGTCCCTTGACACAACAATTTTATTTCGATGTCTTAGAGTACTTGTTGTTATCTCTGTAAAGCATCATCGAGTCTATTAACGTTACACAGTATACGTCAGCACAATCTTTTTTATTCATAAGCAAGGCTACATGTTTCGACTAAATATTAGTCATCTTCAGGCCCTTACAACATTTTTCGTTACCAGATGCTTTGCCCACTTTGGGATCCTGAAGTGGGCAAAGCACCTGGTAACGGAAAATGTTGTAAGGGCCTGAAGATGTCTAACTTTTAGTCGAAACATGTAGCCTTGCTTAAGAATAAAAAAGATTGTGCTGACATATACTGTGTAACGTTAATTGAATTGCAAGCACATAGTGATGCCTTCATTCAGAATATCATCAAGTCTGTTATTGGAATATTGAATATTATTTTTTATCTGAACGTACATTTTTTTCACGTCTGCACCTCAGATGTGTCGATTTTATACTTTGTAATGATTTTGGTTATATAGCACGTGAAAAAATATGTGACTGTGTAAACGATACATAACTGGCACATCTTAGCTGCAGACTTGTAACTTACTCTACTTTCAGAATCAAAACAACATCAATATTTCCAGTAGCAAAAACTTGATATCATTCCACAAAGACTGAAACATGTAGTCTGAGATAATAAGAATTTTATAAGCTTCGAATAAAATGGTTTTTTTTAAAGGAATTTACGAAGACCTTGCACAACACAGTATAATATTAAGACATATTCTGATATTTTGGATAGCAGGCAAGGAAGAAACATTCTGAACTGAATATACCAAGCATTGCCGGAATCTGACCTGTATTGTTGTAATCTTCTGCAGATGAAGTTTTGGTTTTTATTATTGTGTTTCCCAGACTTTTGAATTGTGCCACATTTAAAAAAAATTAAGTGCTTATAAAACTTATTCTTTAGCTGCACCTTACTGACAATACATGAACATGGACGTCTGCTTCATTGTGTTTCTGTCGCTGATATTACTTTTTAATGTAAAATAACACACATTTTTAGAAAGATCTTGCACCAGATTTCAGGAGATGATGGCCTTAGGCTTTAAATATAGGTCATTGCTGACCGAAGCTAATTAAAATCTCTAACATTTTGAAGGGGTACTAATTTTTCTTTGGGTATCTTGTGTGCTTTACTACATGACTGTGAAAATCTCAGACTGCACAGCCTCGAAGACAGGAACGAATTGTGAATGAATTAATCATCTGTATTTAGGGAACAATAATGTTCACTATGCATACCATATTGCTAAACCACCACTACGCTGTGGTTAGAGCCACAAGAGTTTATTTCACAAAATTAAACCATGTTTCTCCAAGGTACGTTGCAGAATTATCCTTGAATGTGGGTCTCTCAAAAATATTGTTTCTCAATTAAAATTATGTGTGCATTTCTTGCCTCACGTGCGCAATAATCTTTTTTTTTTTATTTCTTTGTGTTTAATTCTTCAAGCTATTATACTTTCCCTGAATATTTTATTTTTCATATATTGAAGGGTCTCAGTTTAAGCACGAAGAATAAGCTTTTTGACGAAAAAAGGTTTATACAGTATTTTTCGTGCATATTTTAATCCTTCGGAATCGTAAATGCTCCATGCCAACCGCGGGTTCTTTTAATACCTGTCCTCTTTATATCGTGTCGTTAATTTTCATCACATGACATTGTCTTCTGAGGAAGGCGGTCAGTTGTCCCCTTTGTGGCGAGAGAGACCTTATGTGCGCCGGTCGTTTGGCAGCAGTTTGAAGTCTAAACTACCGATAATTATAGTGACGTTAGCAATGAGCGTCAGTCCACCCCGTACTGTTGTATTAATTATGACGTTATTTGCATGCTAAATGTATAATGGGAACTGTTCTATGTTTTGTACCTTATCTAATGGAGTCGTGACGTCTGTGTCTTTCTGTTAGTGTGAATCTCTAGCAGACTGCCTGTTTTTTTAAATTTATTTCTTCTTTACTTAGTTTCACCTGCAATTTACACTCTCTTTAAGAATCCTTTTTTTGTGTCTTCATATACTTCTTAAGGCGCGTCCCATTTTTTTTTTCCTGTATTCTTTTAGGGTCTCTTAATCTTCCCTTTCCGTGTGCGTTTTACACCTACTTTCTCTTTCTTATTTATTCTGTTTTTTCTTGTTTTCTGTCCCCGTTTTATCTACGTTACTTTCCCTTAATTTTAAAATGTTTTGCTTTTTATTTCTTCTTTATTTCCTCCCTTTCAGTCCCTCTTTCCTTTTTCCTTTCCTCACATTCTCTCACGTACATTTTTTGTCTGTTTTATTTTTTGCGTTCCTTTGTTTTCTTCTTTCGTGGTTTAGTTTTCTTACTGTTGTTTCTGTTGTCCTTGTTTCTGTCCTCATATCACTGTCATTTTCTACGAATTTCTCTCTCTTCCTAATTTTATTTCGCTATTATCTACTCTCTTTCTTATAGTATTGCGTATTTCAGTAGAGTTGTGATCATTAAATGGAAACCCGATTGGTACTCGTATATCCTATACTTACGCAACAAGTCGCGTGTTTTACGGATAGCTCGTTTACATGTTAAGTTGAACCTCAAGAGGACACCAACAGAAGAGTTTAAGTGTGTCTGGCACATACTCGGAAAGAATACCACCAGATGATTGATGTGTCTTTTATATAAAAGTGAATTTGTATTGTGACCAGTAATTGAGACTTACAGGGTAACAATCTACACGTAGTATTTAATTTCTGTCGCAAGTAAATAATATGCTTAGGCATGTAATTACCAGCCTGAAGTTTGTGATTAGAAGTTTCAAAGAAATGAAATAAACTTTTACTGTGTGTAAAGCCATTTAGAAAACTGAAAAATTGAAAAGAGCGTAGGGCTACTCATTTAATACACTCGTTACATTTAACCACTTTCAACTTACTACCTCTTTCAGAATTTTCTGTCAAATGCGTGAATTATGTGGCATATGTTGAGAAGTGCTGCATTAATTATAAATTGTTGATCGTGAAGGAAATGACGATGCGAATGTGTCCAATTTCAATGCATTTCCCTAATATTTATCTTGCTAAAGAACAAAAGCCTCATAAAACCTCATTCTTTTAATGAGATTCGAACCGTTGACATTACAAATGCCAAAAAAAAATTTGCATCATATGGACATTCGTCACCGTCAAAGTTAGTTTCAGTGCTTGAAATATGTAATCGTCAGGCAAATAAATTCCCTTGACCTTCCCTTTATTGTGGTTTCCTTAGTTACGAAATCCAAGGTCTTGTAAACTTATATCCTTAGAAATTATCGAATTTTTGTTGAAATATTTTGAATTTTAATAGCATAATGCAACCAACTGATTAATCTTGTGGCGTGTTATGTAATGGGTAATTGAATGAAGAGATGAAATATAATGCTAGAGGCATCAAGTAACACTGAACTTATTCCACCCAGACTACGACATGTAAGTAACAGAAATGTTTCAGACACCAGCTAGTTTACTTTTCGTTGTGTAAACAACTTTACAACGGAAAGAAGGGGCGGACGGTTTACGACATTTCTACAAAGTACGTCATTAAAGGGGTTATGACATCAATATGGTTATCGTACCGTCACCACAAAGCCGACGCTACACGTTTAATTTTTTAAATTTTTTTGCCTGCTTGCCTTATAAGAAGAGATAGGCTTACGGTATCTTTATGTTTATATCGTAATACCCCATAGTAACTTTGAACAATTGTGACGGATGTGTATGAAATTTAGTGCAGACGCCATACAAATAGGAACGGGATCAATAATAATGGAAATCTCATAATTAAAGACGAACTTAATTTTCATGTGAGATTTCTCCATTTTGTTGAAATGCTAAAATTATAATATAAACATATAATAATAGTAATAATAATAACTGCAATTGGGTTGTCACCCGGTGGCAGTGGTTATTTTACATGCATAAAAAATATGAAATTGGTTACTACTACATTTAAGTCGGGAGGACTACTTGAGAAGCATGTAGTGGCAGCTTGGAATGTTGGGAACCATCTCAGAATTTGCTTTTAGGCACAGGGAAACCAACAGACACAAGGAAACCAGTCGTACACAACTTTATATTTTATTAGATTATATTAGGTTATAATTCAGCTACATGTTTCGGCCTAGCTGCAGGGCCATCTTCAGGCTGTTCTTGAAGTCAGATTTTCGTATCTGTGGATGCAACTTTGACTAGTGTTTATAATTTTTAAGTGGGACATCCACGTTGTGTTTAAATGCTAAAATTATGATGTAAATGTAGCTGAATTATAACCTAATATAATCTAATAAATATAAAGTTGTGTATGACGATATTATAAATACATTTATTTATATTTTATAAAGACGAGTTAAAGACAATAGTTAATGCACCACTCCGTATTAATCTTAAGTTTGATGGCGATAAAAGGAATGTTATAAACGTAATATACAAATTTTCTATGAAACTTTTCACTTATCGGGAGGAAAGGAAGCTGAGGGTGTTTGAGAACATGTTGTTGAGGAGAATATTTGGACCTAGGAGGGACGAGGTAATGGGGGAATGGAGGAGATTGCATAACGAGGAGCTAAATGATTTGTACTCCTCACCCAATATTGTGTGGGTGATAAAATCTAGAAGAATGAGATGGACTGGGTATGTGGCGCGTATGGGTGAGGAGAGGGGGGTGTATAGGGTCTTGGTGGGGAAACCGGAGGGAAAGAGACCACTGGGGAGACCTAGGCGTAGATGGGTGGATAATATTAGGATGGATC
>Ga0123352_10012723_pt1 | contig 13317 bp, 13 predicted proteins | sample TergutLab28metaG_FD_89700 | JGI IMG/M metagenome (GOLD analysis project Ga0123352, IMG submission 89700) | Labiotermes labralis P1 segment gut microbial communities from Petit-Saut dam, French Guiana - Lab288 P1 | ecosystem: Host-associated > Arthropoda: Insects > Digestive system > Gut ... | reverse complement strand
AGCGGCAGGAAAAAATGGTGCATAGCTGGGATCTGCGCGTCTGTGATTCTTATCGCTGTAATTGCGGTGTTAACGCTTTCGGGCAGCACACTGTCGCCGGAAGAACTGATGACCCGCGGCGAAGAACATTTGGCTGATGGCAATTATGCTCAGGCGCTTGAAGATTTTTCTCAGGCGATAGGAATGGACGTAAGGAATGTGCGTGTGTATATAGGTGCAGCGAGGGCGCATGTTGGACTTGGAAACATAGAGGACGCGATAGAGGCCTTAAAGGACGGCTTGCGGGAGCTGCCTGGAAATGCAGACATAGCGACCATGCTGGAGGAATTTTTAATTTCGGATATTGCAGATATTGATGGCGGCGGATCTGTGTTTAACATGGTGATGAGCGGACAAAATCCAGTTGAATTTGCGGATTCCGTCATGATGGAATGGGCTGTGCTGGAAATCAGACGACGCACAAACGGTGCTGTCAACATAACATACTTCCCTGCAGGCGTTCTCGGTGACTACATACCGATCCTTCGGGAAGTTATTATGGGAACCGTTGACATCATCGTCGGAACGGCACCTACAACCGTTGATTCAAGAATGGCGATGCTGTACATCCCATATCTTGTAACAAGCTATGAAGAGGGAAGAAGACTGTGGACACACGGATCGAACTTCTTTGATATTTTCTCAGGGATTGCAGAGGACAACAACCTTGAGTTGCTTGCAATTTTACCGGGCGGATTGATGGGCATCGGAACACGTGAGCCATTGAATCCTGCTACGAAATGGGATTTTGATGTGGAGAAGCCTGAACTTAGACTTCGTCTTCCACCACTTTGGATCCTTCAGTCTTTGGCGGATGGCATGCAGTTTACAAACACACATGCGATTCCGTTTGCTGACCTTTATCCTGCGCTTATGACAGGCGTTGTAGACGGTTGGCTTGGCGGCGGCCCTGAGCTGAACTATGTAGGCTTCCGTGATGCGATCAACTATTACTATGATTACAGATATATGGATGACTCCTTTGTCGTTTTCATGAACAAGAGACTTTACGATTCACTTCCTGCACATTACAGCAGAATCATCTCTGAAGTAATGGAAGAAGCGGCACTTAGAATGATGGATGAGCAGACAGTAAGAAGTGCTGACTTTATTGACAGACTTAAAGATTATGGAATCACAGTATTCCAACCGACTGATGCAGAAAGAGAAGCCATGAGAGAAGCGGCGATCAGACGCATCTGGCCTGGACTTTATGAAGAGTTTGGTGAGGAAACCATGCTGTTGCTTCACGCAGACGTAGCAGGCAACTAGTATATCAACAACGAGTGTATGCTACATAGTAAATAAAACGATAAGCAGGGGCGGTGTCAACATCCCCCTGCTTAAATAAAAACAATACGGATTTATTTTATTTATATGATAGGTAAGAGTGAGGAGAACTGGAATGAAAAGTATCGAAAAGACACTCTTTTGGAAATCGATCTCATGGGTGCAAAGAACGGTGTTGGGAATTGCCAGCATCTGCATTATGATGATCGTTGTTATAAACGTCTTGGCCAGATACGTGCTTAATATTGGTATTTTCGGACTGGAAGAAATGATCGTCATCATCGCGATGTGGATGTATTGGACCGGAGGCATTGTTGCCACTGCCGAAAATCAGCATATAAAAGGCGATATGCTTGACATGTTTATAAAATCGAAAAATGTGAAAAAAACGATAGGACTCGTCGCGCACAGTCTGACTGTTGCGGCGCTTGCCCTTTTCGCATGGTGGGGGGTCGAATGGGGTCTATGGAATCTTCAAATGGGCCAGAGAACGCCCGGACTTCGCTGGCTTATGATTTGGTCTCAGATACCGCTTGTAATCAGCTTTGTTATGATGTTCTTATATTCAGTGTATCACCTAATCAGAGCGATATTCCCGATGAAAGAAGATAACTTTACAAAGGAGGTGACTGAATAGTGGAAATTGCTGTATCTTTATTAATTCTAGTAATTGCTCTTATCATAGGCATTCCGGTACCTTTTTGTTTTGCCTTGTCTGTCATATGGCTTCACTTTACACTTGGTATCAGTCCTCAATTTTTCCACTTAACTGCGTATAGCCAGCTATCCAGCGTTGTTTTGCTCGCTATTCCGCTGTTTATTATGTCGGGCGGTATCATCACAAAAGGAAAAATAGGGGATACCCTCGTCAACTGGGTGTCTCTATTTATCGGACGTGTTAGAGGTGCCTTGGGCATCGTTGCGGTTCTCGCGTCAACAGGGTTTAGCTCAATGGCGGGAAGTGGTGCAGCGACGATTTCGTGCATTGGTTCTATTTTAGGGCCAAACATGGAAAAACAAAAATACAATATGATCAAATGCGCGGCGATCATATGTTGCGCGGGTCCTTTAGGCCTTGTACTTCCGCCGAGCGGCATTCAAATTTTATATGCTTGGCAGGGGGGACTTTCTGTACTGACTTGCTTCCTTGCAATCGTTATTCCGGGGCTTCTGCTTTCGGCGATCCTTTGCATAGGAGCGTATCTGCTTCTCAGAAATGAAAAAGGTGTTATTATGCCTGATCCTGTTCCAAGAAGTGAATTTTTGGGTCAGCTTGGCAGAAGAACATTCAAAACGATCCCTGCGCTGATGTTACCGATTATCCTTTTGGGCGGTATTTACGGTGGATTTATGACGCCGACAGAAGCAGCAGGCATGTCAGTACTTTATGCGATCCCGGTGGGATTGTTTATCTACAAAGGATTGACTTTTAAAGAGCTTTGGAGAACGTTTATTTCGACAGCTACAACAACCGGTACGCTCATGGTCATGATTGGTATGGTTATGATATTTGCTACGATTCTTGTAAGAGAAGACCTACACACGACACTTCTTAATGCACTTATGGGAATCTCGGAAAATCCTACAGTGATCATGCTTATGGTTAACCTGACGATGCTTGTTATCGCTGCGGTTATGGACGATGCGTCGGCAACATTGCTTTGCACGCCTATTTTGCTTCCGATCGTAAGATACATCGGCGTTAACCCGTATCACTTTGCGGCGATATTGGGTACAAACATTGCAATGGGCAACGTTACTCCGCCTACGGCACCATTCATATTCCTTACGGCAAAAATACTGAACGTTAATGTAGGCGATATGTTAAAGCCTGTTATGCAGATCCTTCTATTCTGCTATGGCCCGGCTCTGCTGATCATTACATTCGTTCCGGAGTTGTCACTATGGTTGCCAAGAATGGTTGGACTGATCAGCTAAACTGTAAAGTGACATGCGATTAATATCAAAAAACAGGAGGCGAATATGAACGATAATTTCACGATTCATAAAACAGATAAGCCAAAAGAAAAACCGGACCAGAATAGTCTTGGATTCGGGAAGTACTTTTCGGACCATATGTTTGTTATGGAATACACAAAGGGAAAAGGCTGGCACGACGGAAAAATAGTCCCTTACGGGCCGATTTCACTTGATCCTGCGGCAGCGGTTCTTCATTACGCGATCGAAATGTTTGAGGGCATGAAAGCCTATAAGACGAAAGATGGCAGAACGCTCCTGTTCAGGCCCGAAATGAATGCCAAACGTTTAAACATCACGTGCGACAGACTGTGCATCCCGGAGATGGATGAAAAGCTTTTTTTAGACGCGGTCAAGGCGATCGTTGACTTTGAAAAGGACTGGATTCCGCAAGGAGAGGGACGCTCTCTTTACATCAGGCCGTTTATCATTGCGGATGAAGTGTTTGTCGGACTGCGTCCGGCCGAACACTTTACGTTCATCGTATTTCTCAGCCCTGTGGGATCATACTATGCCGGAGGACTTTCTCCGACAAAGTTGCTCGTAGAAGATGAATACATCAGAGCGGCACCCGGAGGGACGGGATACGCGAAAGTGGGCGGCAATTATGCCGGTACTTTGAAAGCGCAACAAAAAGCCATCGGTATGGGTCTTGACCAAGTACTTTGGCTTGACGGTGTCGAAAAGAAGTATGTCGAAGAGATCGGAGCATCCAACGCGTTCTTTGTGATCGACGGCGAGGTGGTCACACCACCTGCAGGAGGAACGATCCTGAAAGGGATCACAAGAGACTCTTGCTTGCAGTTGCTGAAAAAATGGGGCTACAAGGTATCGGAAAGAAAGGTTTCAATCGAAGAAATCTTTAACGCATGCGAATCAGGCAAGCTTGATGAAGCATTTGCGACAGGTACCGCGGCAGTCATATCCCCCGTGGGAGAGCTTACTTGGAAAGGCAAGAAAATCGTGATCAACGGTGGAAAAACCGGAGCGATTTCTCAAAGGCTGTACGACGAATTGTACGGCATACAGACGGGTGAACTCGAAGATTCGATGGGATGGACTGTGGAAGTTTAAACAAATGAATCATTAATGAAGACAATAACCCTTGGTCAAGTGAGTACCAAGGGTTATTTTTCGTTCGGCGATGAATGTTCTTCACGTGCAGTGAGCTGTATCAATACTTCCATTTTGTTTAGCAGGCTGTGTTCAATTGCTGTATAAAAAGGATCGGTGTTTTCTTTTTTTAGATATTCGATGATGGCGATGTTGTATTCTCGTTCACTCAAATTGAGTTCAAACGGAGGATAACCTTGTTCCATCAGAAAGTAATACATGGCGGCTCTTGCGACGGCCTCGGAATATGAATCAAACGGATAGATTTCGATGATTCTATGATGAAGCTCGGCTGCTTTGAGGATCGGGTTTGATTCCGTATCATCCGCGTAAAACCAGTTCATGAGCAGTTTCATTTGTTGTTCGATGTCCGATGGATGTGGCGGGTTGTAATTCAGTGAGACCAATACAGGATTTGTTCTTCTGTAGCCTAGGTTGTCGTCTCCTGTCAGTTTTTGTGCAAAATTGAAAATCAATTCCGGACTCAAAGAGAACGACATTTCAAGCATATCATGAGCGGCTTTGAACAAGAGGCGATGCCGATCGATGGCGGCATGCTCATTGAGGTTTGCATCCGGAATGAATGCGCCTTTTAGGATTCTTTCCACTTGATTTCTGGTCAAAATACTGCCGTCCATGCGCATAGAACCATAGATCCAGTCAACCATATTCAATTCATGGATGTATTCGCTGATCTGATCCGGATAGGGCTTTCGGTTTTCCAGTATGATGTGCTTCTTTTTGATTTCGCGGAACATATGAACCTCCTACTGAATAAAGCGGCAGGTTGTTTTCTTTCTTTGGTGCAAACATCTTGACAGAAACATTCTATCATAAATTGACTTTTCGTGGTATACTATTTTCTATATAAACATGATTGATATTTCAGAAAGGATATTTGTCCATGAGCTTTTTGTCAGAATTTTATATGCATGAAATGAATATGATGACCGTTTTGATCAGGCTTCTGCTTGCAGTCATCCTGGGAGGGATCATCGGGCTGGAGAGAGGGGCGAACAAGCATCCTGCAGGTTTTCGTACACACATTTTGGTTTGTCTGGGGGCGACGCTCGCCATGTTGACCAATGAGTATATTTATCATCATTTTGAAGCGGTGTTGGATCCCGGCAGGCTTGGCGCGCAAGTCATAACAGGCGTCGGTTTTTTGGGTGTCGGCATCATACTTGTAACGGGACGCAATAAAATAAAAGGGCTTACGACAGCTGCGGGGCTGTGGGCATCGGCCTGCATCGGCCTTGCGATCGGCATCGGGTTTTATGCCGGCGCGATCATATCAGGGATTTTGGTGTTGGTAACGCTCGCCGTATTTCCAAGAGTGGAGAACATGTTGTATCTCCGTTCACGTACGTTGAGCATCTATGTTGAAGTCGATGCGGTCAGAAATGTAAAGCCTCTTTTGAACGCTGTAAAAGCAATGGGCATAACCGTTATGGATGCGCACCTTGACAGGGTGGTGATCAATGTAGAGGGCGCTGCGGCAGTCAGCATGATGATCAAGCTTCCGAAGAAGTGTCATGTCCCCGATGCGCTGAAAGAAATCACAGAGCTCCCGTATGTCATCATCGTGGATGAATTGATTTAAGGGGGCGAGAATTTGATCGTCATCAAAAATTGTGACATGAGCCAATATACGTCTTTTAAAGCCGGTGGAAAAGCGGATGTTTTGATGATGCCTGAGCATGTAAGTGAGCTGAGAGAAGCGCTTGCTCAATTATCCGAATCGCAATCTGCATATATGGTTATGGGAAACGGTTCAAATATTCTTGTTCGTGACAGCGGTTACGTTGGAACGATCGTGAAAGTAGGCGAAGCGTTTTCGCATATAACAGTAGATGGCGATGAACTGACGGTGGGCGCGGGAGCGCTCATGCCGACGGTCGCAAAAATGGCTATGGAGGCAGGGCTTGTTGGGTTTGAGTTTGCTTCTGGGATTCCGGGCAGCATCGGCGGAGCCGTTTTTATGAATGCCGGGGCATATGGAAGTGAAATGAAAGACATCATTCAATCCGTTCATCTGGTTTCAAAGGACGGTTCAAAAGAATTTACGATGCGTGCGGATGACATGGCGTTTTCCTATCGGCATAGCATATTGTATGAGACGGGTGACGTCGTAACCGGTGTAACCCTAAAGCTGCGTCAGGGCAGCATCGAGGAGATCAAAGAAAAAACGAGGGAATTGACGAAGCTTCGCAATGAAAAGCAGCCTGTTTCGCTTCCCAGCGCAGGCAGTTTCTTCAAAAGGCCTGACGGGTACTTTGCAGGGAAACTGATTGAGGACGCAGGGCTTAAGGGTCTTTCGGTTGGTGGCGCTAAGGTATCCGAGCTTCATGCCGGATTTATTGTAAACGACAAAAATGCCACGGCTACAGATATTATTGATTTGATGCATCTGGTACAGCACACCGTATATGATCAATTTGGAGTCAACCTGGAGCCGGAAGTGAGGATTATAGGGGATCATGGAGTATAAGATCAAATACGATTATCATACGCATACGACCTATTCGCATGGAAAAGGCACCATCGCGGAAAATGTTCGCGTCGCCTTTGAAAAAGGCCTGAGCGGCATCGCGATTTCAGATCACGGCCCCGGACATCTGTTTTATGGTGTGCGCCTTGAAAGAATCCAAGAGATGCGTAAAGAAATTGACGAGCAACGCGAGATTTATAAAGATATGGACATCTTTTTATCGGTTGAAGCGAATATCATCCATGCCGGAACCGGCTTGGATGTAGACGAGCAAGCAATCGGCGCATACGACTTCGTGATCGCGGGCTACCACTTTGGTGTCAAAAATGGTTACTGTGGTGAAAATTTCTTTCACAATTTGAGCAATATCGCGCTTTCAGGGAAAAAGAATCTGCTTACAAAAAATACGGATATGGCCGTAAAAGCCATCTATGAAAATCCGATCAAGATATTGACACATCCCGGAGGAAAAGGCATTTTTGACATTGTTGAAATCGCGAAAGCATGCGCCGATCGAGGAACGCTTCTTGAAATCAGCGCGCACCACAAACAGCTGACCATCGAACAAATCAAACAAGTTTCAAAAATAGATGTGCAATTTATTGTCAGCAGCGATGCCCATGTACCCGGTCAAGTGGGTTCATGTGAGCCTGCGATTCGACGGGCGATGGAGGCGGGGCTTGATATGGACAGAATCGTAAACATTGAACGACGATAGAGTCAAATTTGAACAAGAGAGGGGAAGACTATGCAAATCGTAATCGTTACCGGTTTATCAGGCGCGGGAAAAACACAAGCGGTCATTTGTCTTGAAGATTTGGGTTATTATTGTATCGACAATATGCCCCCGACATTGGTAAAAGATTTTATCGGGCTTGCGTCAAGGGATCAAAGCGGCGTCCAAAAAGCAGCGTTTGTCATGGATGTCAGGGTCGGAGAGTTCTTTGCGGACATTAAATCGTGTTTAGACGATTTGAAGAACGCAGAAATCGCATACAAACTGGTTTTCCTTGAAGCATCGGATGAAGCGCTGATTCGTAGATTTAATGAGACCAGAAGAGCGCATCCTTTATCGAGCGGTTTTTCGACCGCATTGGGAATCCAAAAAGAAAGAGATGCCTTACACGAAATTCGAAATATGGCGGATTTCATCATTGATACGTCCAATATGAAATCGATGCGACTCAGAGAAGAGATCAAACAAATTTTTACGGCAGAAGATGGCGCACATGACTTTACGATCAATGTTGGCTCATTTGGGTTTAAAAACGGCATTCCGCTTGATGCCGATATGGTGTTTGACGTGCGGTTTATACCAAACCCGTATTATGTACCGGGCTTAAAGAAATTGACGGGAAACAATAAAAAAGTAAGGCAATATGTCATGCAATTTGCCGAGAGCAAAGATTTTATTCAAAAAATAGAAGCATTGATAGACGATATCATCCCGAGTTATATCAGAGAGGGGAAGCATCACCTGAACATTGCGTTTGGCTGCACCGGTGGGCAGCATCGGTCGGTCACAATGGTTCATGAATTTGTTGAGCGGTTTAAAACCAAAGGCAGAAGAATCGTCGTTGGACACAGGGATTTATAAGTAGAGGGTTTGGCTTTCGCCAAGCCCTTTTTCGTAGGATTCTATTTGCAAAAACAAATACGGACGCAATGGCCACATTCACAAAAAATGATACACACATCTTTGCATTCCTGTGGGTCGCGATATTGGTTCACGAATACAGGATCTCCATCGGGATGATCCACGCAGGCGACAAGCGTGCCGCTCTGCTCCGTTACGTTTACAACGACACGGTATTCGTGGCAATCCGTTTGCCATTTGTCGCAAGACGGAGTGAGCTCTTTGAGCACATAATGGTAAACGCCGGGTTCATCAAACTCAAGTGCAGGAAATTCAATATTATTCATTAAATGCAGTCGCGACCAATTTGTCATCTTTATCAAACAGCCCGAACTTGAACTTGCCGCACGGCAATTCTTTGCCCACGGCTATTTTCTTCGCGCTGATGATCACTTTCACGGATTTCCACTCATATTTGTTCGTAAATTCCGGGAAACCATCGGGGTATTTGACGGTTGCAAAAAGATTGCCATAACCGTCATCTTCCACAGTCACGACAACCTTAAATTCGGCATCGTCTGTTGTCCAGCCGTCGCCGGATGGAGTCAGCTCTTTCAGCGTATACTCATAGGTTCCCTCTTTATCAAATGATAATTCGTGAAACTCTACCTTGCTGCAAGGCTCTGCATGAAGCCTGTTAACGAACCCGGGGAGCCCATCCGGATACGTGACGTGGGCAGTCAATTTGTCGTCGATCTTTATAATTTTAACCACGACCGGATATTCCTTTGTGTCTCTGATCCAGTCCGTGGGTGCTTTCGTTTCTTTAAAGGTATAATGATACGTTCCCTCCTCGTTGAAATGCAAGTTAAAAACTGTGATTCCTGTTGCGTTGTTGGTTTTGCTGTCTACTTTTATTCCTTTATGATCATATAGCGTGAATTCAAATTCATTGCCGTGTAATTTAGCGCCTATCGCGTTTTTCGTTGTGGTCAGTTTTACCAATAGAGACATGCTATCAATCTCCTTTTTCATTTTCATTGTCCTATACATACTATGAGCGTAACGAATGTCTTGACAACCTTTTGAACTCGTAATAAAGTGTGCATAGGAATTACGCGGAAAATAGGAGAAATGGTTCATGTCTTTTGCTGCCGATACGAAAAATGAGCTTGTAGGCGTTCAAATTGAAAAGAAGTGTTGTATGCTTGCTGAAATTGCAGGCTTTTTACGAATGTTCGGAAGCTTTACGCTTGCCGAAGATGATAAAGTAATGATTCTGGTCTCTACGGAGAATCCGGCAATTGCCAGACGTTACAAAAAATTAATCAAAGACTATTTTAATATCAATGTGGATGTAGAGATCGGGCAGGGCGAGGGAATCAAGAAAGGGCGGACATATTCGTTAAGAATACCATCGGCAGAAAAAAGTGAACAAATGCTCAGAGAATCCGGAATCTTGATGGTTCGCGAGGGGCGCAATTTCATCAACGAGGGAATTTATGACGGGATCATCAAAACAAAATGCTGCAAAAAAGCATATTTGAGGGGTGCGTTTCTGGGCGTGGGGACGATCAGCGACCCTGAAAAAGGATATCACATCGAATTTGTATGCGCGACGCAGACGCTTGCGAGCGATCTCAGAAAACTGATCAACAGTTTTGTTGATATGCATGCCAAGATGGTGCAGCGGAAGAAAAGCTACATCGTGTACATCAAAGAGTCGGGGCAGATCACGGATATACTCAATATTATGGGAGCGCATTCCCATCTATTCGCTTTTGAGAACGTTAAGATCATCAAGGAAATGCGTAACAAAGCGAACCGAGCGCTGAACTGCGACAGCGCCAATCTTGACAAAACGATACATGCCGCGGAAAGGCAGATTGAAAACATCAAAAAGATAGAATCAAGGAAAGGCCTCGGATTTCTGCCGGACAAGCTTTATGACATCGCCGTAGCAAGGCTTAACAATCCTGACGCCAGCCTGATCGAACTTGCTGAGCTGATGGATCCTCCGATGAAGAAATCCGGCATCAACAACCGATTCAAAAAAATAGAAGAAATTGCAAAAAAACTGTGAGAATAAAATAACGGTTGAAAACGACAGCATATACGTGATACAATAAAAACGTTGCGGTTATTTCGCAATGGTGGCAACGCTTTGAAAAATTTGAGGATACGAAATGGTAAAAAGCAAAAGTGCAATCAAACTGCATGGATTTAACAATCTGACGAAAACACTGAGTTTTAATATGTATGACATTTGCTACACGAAAACGGTTGCGGATCGGAAAGCATACATTGAGTATATTGATGAGCAATACAATTCGGAAAAGTTGGCGGAGATATTACGGGAAGTGACAAGAATCATCGGGGCGACGATTTTAAACATCGCGATTGAGGATTATGATCCTCAGGGTGCCAGCGTTACCATTCTTGTATGTGAAGAAAAGAACCCTCAAGACGTCGATGATGCGAATGGACACAGGCATCCGCCTGAAAACGCGTCGATCGCCATGCATCTTGATAAGAGCCACATCACCGTACATACGTATCCGGAATACCATCCTGATAACGGCGTCTGTACGTTCAGGGCGGATATCGATGTGTCAACGTGCGGAGAAATATCACCGTTGAACGCGCTGCCTTTTTTGATTGACAGCTTTGATGCGGACATTATGACGCTTGATTACCGTGTCCGAGGTTTTACCAGGGACATTACGGGGAGGAAGCTGTTCATAGACCATGAACTGACTTCGATACAAAATTATATACCGGAAGAAATAAAATCCAGATACCAGATGATCGATGTAAACGTGTATCAAGAGCATACGTTTCACACGAAATGCAAGCTGAAAAATGTAGATCTTGATAATTACTTTTTCAACTTTTCGGTCGAAGACATTCCGGGTAAAGAAGTGAAAAACATAACGGCAAGACTCCAAAAAGAGATGGACGAGATATTTTATGGCCGTAATTTTGAAAAATTTGAAGGAGAAGAATAATGCCGGGACTTATTAAAAACCATGATACATGGTATTCAGAATACTACAGTGAAGACGATGTAAAACTGTCGCTTAAGGTCGAGGTTTTGCATGCGGAGCAGACACCTTTCCAGAAGCTTGTGATGATGCGAAACGAGACGTTTGGCACGTTTATGATGCTTGATGGTTTTATACAGGTCACCCAGAAAGATGAGTTTATCTATCACGATATGATTTGTCATGTACCGATGGCGGTAAACCCCGGCATCAAAAGGGTATTGATCATAGGCGGCGGAGACGGCGGAACGGCAAGAGAAGTAGCAAGATATGCCGCCGTGGAAAAAATCGATATGATCGAGATCGATGAAGCGGTCGTCAGGGCTTGCCAAAAGTATATTCCGCAGACTTCGGAAGTGCTTTCAAAAGATTCCCGAATCAATCTGATGTTTGAAGACGGACTTGCTTTTGTCAGGAACGCCGCAGCAAAATCATATGATTTGATCATTGTAGACTCCACCGACCCTGAGGGGCCGGGAGAAAGTCTCTTTTCAGAGGCGTTTTATCGAGATTGCTATAGAGCGCTTGGCGATGATGGCATCTTGATCAATTTACATGAGAGTGCGCTTTTTGATGGAGACAAACAATACTTTAAAAATGCGCATAAGAAGATCAAAGAAGTGTTCCCGATCGCAAAAGTCTATGGGTTCAATCTGCCGACATATGGGTCAGGCTATTGGTATTTTGGATTTGCGTCCAAAAAATATCACCCCATCGATGATCACAAAGCGGCAGAGTGGGAAAAGCTAGGCATCAAAACAAAATATTATAATTCAGAGCTTCACAAAGGCTGCTTTGCGCTTCCAAATTATGTGAAAGAAATCCTGGAATCAGTATAAAAAAATGTTGATTTGAATACAACGATCAAAAAAGGCGCTCTTTAAGAGCGCCTTACTATATAGAAAAAGCATGTTAGAGAGGGATGATAAGCGAAAACCGGGTAGCTAGCAATGGCCGTTAGAACTGGCAGCCAAAGCGGTGTGGGCTAAATCTGCGGTTTTCCCTGTTGGAGAAATTAAATCGGTTGTCATTGAATCTGTTGTTAAAGCTAAATTGGTTGCTGAAGCCGTGATTACAACAATGCCACCAGCAATGGCACATATCAAAACAAGGATCAAAAAAACCGACAAAATTTCTGTTTCTGTTATCAAAACCAAAATGACACATCTTATTACCTTCTTTAATCTATATTCAAACAGAATTACGTCTGTCTTCTAATAGTTTATTATGAATTTGATCAATTTGTGCGTATTGCATTGCAATAATTAGCCGTTTAGGATATATTTCATATTATGAAAAAGAAACGATAAAAAAGGAATTGGAATCATGGAAATCAGAAACCCGAAATGGCTTCAAATGATGATAGAGGGTAGCGTTTTATACGGGCTTGACCAAAACTGGTATCGCACCCCCATTAAGAGGAGGAGAGGCTGCGGGCCGGTTACGGCGGCGACGTTGCTTTTCTATATGAATAAACGTGAGAATGGCCCGTTTGGATACGACAATACCGACATTGTAAAGGCGGTCGAAATGCTGAACGATGTATGGCGCTATGTCCGGCCCGGGATTAAAGGGCTTCCCAGTATCAAGAAATTCGTGAAAGGCATTCATAAACTGTGCGAACGTTACGGCCTCCCATGGGAATGCCAATCGATCAACGTCAATAAAAACACGTCGGTTCCGGAAGCTGCAGCGTTTATTGAATCGGGGATCAGCTCCGATTGTCCGGTGGCTTTTCTAAACCTGCATGCAGGTGTATCCACTGCGTTTGACGGATGGCATTGGCT
>Ga0123352_10012719_pt1 | contig 13318 bp, 10 predicted proteins | sample TergutLab28metaG_FD_89700 | JGI IMG/M metagenome (GOLD analysis project Ga0123352, IMG submission 89700) | Labiotermes labralis P1 segment gut microbial communities from Petit-Saut dam, French Guiana - Lab288 P1 | ecosystem: Host-associated > Arthropoda: Insects > Digestive system > Gut ... | reverse complement strand
TGGCCGATATCTCCGTAACCATTGAACTTTGGATATAGGTGTTTTGGGTTATATCGTTATAGTTTGACCTAAGGAACACTCTCCCGAAGTTAGGTCCTTTCCTCCTGGGACACCCTGTATATTAAAAAGATATAATTGCTGTAGAAGGAAGTAAATTTGTGTGTGATGGCGATTTGAAATAGCTGTCTAACCCAAAAAAAAAATCTAATCGTCCAGTTGTTTCCAACATAAAACTTAATGTCGGAAAAATTTTAAGAAACTATTCCCATTTATCATATCACATTATTAATCCTCCAGCAAGCCGGTGTTCGAATTTGCTATTAGAGTATAAGAGAATTCTGCAATACCTACGGAAGAATAAATACTTTGAAATATATGTTTATTGGCGTAGTGAAGCAAGTCGATGCCATTTCAAGTAATTCATAGAAATAGAAACTGTATGCACTGTGGTGTTAATAAATAAACAAATACAGAATATACATTGTATAGGCTTGCCTATGAATTGTGAATTTTGTTTATTAAAGTGAGTTTTGCAGCAATTACAGGAAATAAATTATTTTAGGTCAGAATTTTCATATCGGCGCTGAAGGCAAATACAGTCAAACGCTAGATTCTAGAAAACCGATATGTATGTACGTATGTGTGTGTGTATGCATATATATATATATATATAAACAACATAAAAATTTTTAATTCTATAAGTGGCCACCATTGCTGTAAGGTTGAGGTTACTGTTATTTGAATGAGCAATATTTCAGTTTACTTATACACTGAGGAAATGTTTTACAGACAAACATTCATAAATTAAGAACATCACTCTTCGTACCATCTTATTCTAAAATGTGAACTGTCCTTACAATTACTGTTACTTCAGGATGAATAAAATTAATAGTCAGCATTTATTTTCATGAAAGAGCAGTCCATTCTAATGTCTCCCAAATGTACATTGTCTTACTGCACTGCTCTGAAATGTGTTTTGACAGTGCAATACACTTACAGATGGTTATTAATCATTTATGAATGCTTACGTCTGGTTGTGTGATGACATAAAGAGGGAGTTTTAGAATTGTTGACACTAATTTTTCCATAGCCTAACAAACCTCTAGTGGGCCAAGGCCTCTTCGTTACCGAGGCTTTACAGTCACACTCGCTAGTTTTTCTCTGGACGAGTGATCAGCCTCACGCCTAGACCTCTACCTGACAGCACACAAAGCCTAAAAGAGATATCCATGCCCCGGCGGGATTCGAACCCACAATCCCAGGAAGCGAGCGGCCCCTGACCCACGCCCTAGAGGGCGCGGCCAGTGTGATCAGCAGTTGACACTAATAATAGAAGGAAAATATTATAGGCCATTTACTTTGTAATAAAGTATAACCTCTCCTTACTTTTGTCCGCTATGAATAATTTCGAACTGGCTGGTGGATGCTCATTAAACTTTGCATTAAGAACGTATTATTAATTAACACACAAGTTTATGCACATTAAATTCCTATAATTCAACAATTCGAATTTTCTGCACTTGCGAATGCTTGATTTTGGGTACCGTGTAGTCTCTGTAGCAGGTCTGACAACACAAGGCCTGCGGCCGTGTGTGGATTTAGTCAAAATATCCTTGTCCCACAAAATAATTTTTCCTATCCAAATAAAAGCATAACTGTTAAGTTTATTTGGCCGTCTAACTATGTTCTGAAAATAGTCAATGACACGCTCCCGTCTTTCCCTTCCCCCTAAAATGAGAGCATTGACCCATTCAGTACCTGTACAGTCTCTCATCTCATTGCACAAATTCCAGCTAATTGGGTTAAGCTACTCTTTACCTCGAACAAAAACAATTATCGAAAACCAAGTGGATGAACTTCATCGAAGACTTGTTCATTAAAAAAGATTCATATCCGTGTTGTTTGGTAATCCAGCTTTCCACTCTGTTTCAGGATCACCTCCATCTCCACTACACTAGTCCAGGGACGAAAGGTCAGTGCGTGAGCAGATGACAGTCGTACACAATTCTGACGCATGCATTGCAACTGGAGAGATGCGGATAAACATTCGTCATAGTGAAAGCTGCCGTACGTAATCCATGTGACGTCAGCAGCCTCAGCCCCTAACTGTGTCACAGCTGTCCAGTGTACCACATATGTCCATATCGATTTTTATTTCATTATGGATGATAGGACGAGCTGTATCTACTCTTGTAAGCCCATGAATGCAGTCAATCAAAATGTGATCATTGTGCTGAATGTTAGGTATAGATCCATATACATTTCCACTCCAGACGATGCTATTTCTTATTAAGCTAGCGAAGTTGCGTAGTTTTAAGTTCAAAAACAGTTGATTTCTTTACCTGTAATTATTAGAGGCGGAGTCAGCTTTCGAAACGACGTATATACTTTATACTATGATGCTGACAGTTAGCACGTTCAAAGACAATTTTCGAATAATCCTTCTACGTCGCTGTTACAGACCTGTTGAACCATACAATTTCCCCCAGCGTTGTTCTTGGCAAAAGATGAAAGATGTCGCTGTTGTCGCTAGTAAGAATTAATCTTCCTGTCATACAAGAGGCTACGTAGCACTTGCTCCTACAGGGTGACCCAAAAGTCCCCGTGGAATTTGAAATGACCAAATGCTTTTTTGTGTCATTGAACTGCTGGTTGGCGACGGCACAGCTCGATTTCAAGGCGCAGGGTAAACCACGATGAAGCAGGTCTCCAGGGACTGCTGAGCTAGTGATGAATATCGTTAATGAAAATTCAGAAACATTTATTTAGAAACGTTTATTTCGATTCGTTGTTCTAAGATCATCTTTGTAGAGATTATTACGTCACACTATATACAGGATTAATGAATCCTTTGAAAGTGTGACAATTTGTGAAAGACACAACGCATTTTCTTAAGCGCAAAAGCTAAGAGTGAATTAATTCTGAAATTGTTAAAATATAGCATTAAATTTATATTTTTGTGTATCCAGAAATGTGAGAGTGAAGTCTCAATCCAAACACAGAAATTTAATATTGTATTTACCGCATACGTTGCAAATTTCAACATACATAACCATCGTTTCGTGCTCTGAGAAATAACGCGCTCGGTACACATGAAATTTACGTTCTTATAAAGCTGTGTGGTCTGGAGATGAGCAAAATATGTTGAGGTATTTCGAAAAGAGGGTGCTGAGGAGGGTATTTGAACCTAAGACGGTGGAATTACCAGGATCCTGGACACAATTTATGTACCTTCCAGTTTTATTCGGTTTATTAAATCAAGGGAGAGTAAGACGGAGAGGACATGTGGTAGATATGGAGGACGGGAAACGTGTGTGTTTGATTTTGGTTGAGAAAGCGGAAAGAAATATATTGAACGGAGTAGACGTAGGTGGAAGAATAGTGTTCAAATATAGACCTGAACAGCACAGACAGGACTTGTCGACCTGTTATGAACACACTAATGAAATTGTGGGTTCCATTAAATGCAGGGAATTTCTGCCAAGCGGAGGGTCTGTTATCTTCTAAAGAATTCTGCTCCATGGAGGTAGTTCGCAAACCGCGGGTGTGGGAAGTTCGATAGCGGGCCAACGGTCCTAAGCAAAAGCCACACCAGAATCAATATTGTATGTTGTCACTTGGAGTCAGGTTAGGTTTAGATACTGCAACATTCACGGTTCCCGGTTGGCATTTGTGTTCTCGTATAGACCTATAGAAGTGCCAAGCCTACGCACGTGTCTATATTGGAACTTCATCACCTCTGAAACTGTAAAATTGCTTTATTGCTTATTTATTCGCTAAGTACAACGTAAATGGCAGCCATTTGAGTCATAATTATATTATGTTCTCGTAATCACGTTAAAGGAGATAAACACATAAGGATAAATAACGGCGTTTGGTGACTTCCAACGAAACGTTGGACTATTAGGATGACATTTAAAGTGCCATTATAAATCTTGTCTTTGACGTTCAGGTGACCTTGCATCGTGATAAATTCTTATAATAAAATCAACTAGATGCACTAAATTCTCAAATTTATTTTTGGAATAACACTGTACATATTTCGGACAATTCCTCTGTCCATCATGAGGAGTTTTTCACTTTACACACAACAATGGTATATGTCATACAGTTTTGTTGACAGCTTGCGAGCAGGATCAGGACGGAACTCAGTTCCGTCCTGATCCTGCTCGCAAGCTGTCAGCAAACATGTTTGACATATACCATTGTTGTGTGTACAGTGAAAAAATTCCTGATGATGCACAGAGGAACTGTCCGAAATATGTACAGTGTTATTCCAAAAATAAATTTGAGAAATTAATGCATCTAGTTGGTTTTATTATAAGAAATCCTGTCTTAATTTAATCCTCGTAAAAAAACCCTTAAATTCCTATGGTTATTGAGTTCGAAGGGCTGTCTGAGTACAAGGAATCCGTACTTATACAGATATACATGTTTCGAGTTGTGTCTGTCTGTCCACCTTCACCACACAATTTAGACATGAGCTGTAAGCGGTTGTGATTGTGTTGCAGTGTTGTTTTCGTATAGCTAATAAGTGAATATTTTTGGCATGTTAGTGATGCAGGAATATCTGCGTATGAAAATGCTGCCTACTTCAAGAACTCCATCAAACTATATACAATTTTCTTCGTGTTCTCAGACACAAAGGGAGGGGAGAGTTTAGCTGTTAGGAATAATAACATTATATTTATTAAAGACGTAATTGTCACTTTACAGTTTGTAACTTGCAAGCCTCTCCATATCTCTTATTGTTACTGTTTATAAATCAGGGAGTTTGAAATGAGCGGGGCATGCGGATCGCGTGGGAGAGAGAACAGATGAGTACGTCATGCTGGTCGTCAAATCTGAAGGTATCAGTTCAATTGAAGGATCTATGTGTTTATATGAGAATAATATTAAAACGAACCTTGCAGAAATGGTGCTTGGGAATGTAGACAGGATTACTTACGTGTGTGTTCAAAATAGTGATCAGTGCCTGGTTTTTGTTAACAAGGTAATGAGCCTTTCGGTTCCGTAGGAAAAAAGGTAGTTCTTTTTCTTTGTAAACAACTCTCAGTATTTAAACGGAGTTCTGTTCCCTCTAGTCGGTAAGCTGTATATTTGTTTAGCTATATTACTGTCGATAAGTTTTATCTTACATTTATATTATCTGTTGCAAATTGTGATACTAAAATGAAAGATGTGCTACATTACGGCTTTTTATTTTGGCGTTAAAATTTGCAGCACATCGCATCGCTTGCTGTCTGCTATCTGCTGCAGTTATGCTATCGTACCGTACCCAAGCAGCACTGAAAAGCAGAACAGCGAATGCTACGCTGTTAATATTTGCCGGACAAACAGACATTCACATCATTTACCGACAGCACAAATGACAGTGGTGATGTTTACCGCACATTAGCAGTCCTATTACCAAAAATTGTCTCAGTATGTATTAACGGGGACAGTGAATACAGACATCGCCAGTGTTAAGGAAGAACGGGGACCGCGGTGGTACAGTGGTTAAAGTGCTGTGTTACAAATCGGAAGGTCGCTGCTTAGATCCCAGCTGTTGTCATTGGAAATTTCATTGACATAAAATCCTTCCGATCGCACTATGGCACTGGGGTCAACTCACCCTCCAACAGAAATGAGTACCAGGAGCATTTCCTGGGGTTAAAGGCGCCGGTGCTTAAGGCTGACAAACTTATCACCATCCTGTGCCGTTGTCAAGAAATCTGGGAACCTTAACTTGCTGGAACCCTCTGGGCCACTGCAGGCATGTAACGGGACTGCTTTGCCTTTAACTTTTAAGGAAGAACAGCGTTCGAAGATAGTGGAGAAGAGTATGCTGATAAAGATATTTGGACCTGGTAACCGCGTGTTTTGTTTTTGTGGTATAATTGTCTATCAACGTTGTTCCATCTAGTATAAGCAAATGTCGAAGCGAATCAATTGCTACCAGCTATATATTTCTTCATAATTTGCTATTAAATTATCTTATTCAGAAAGTAAGTACCGTTTCGCTGTAAAAACAATCGAGTAAGGTTTCGTATAAAATTTTATTGTTATCAGATTCCACATCCTTCAAACTATTTTTTCACATATTCGCCGCCATTATTGAGGCACTTATCGTAGCGGGGCACAAGTTTTTGTATACCCTCCTCATAGAATGTGGCCGCCTGCGATGTTAGCCACTACTTACAATGTCATAGAATAGAGAACTTTAAATCTGAGGAAAGTGCAGAGACAGGTCAGAAATTGTGAAACGTCTGTCGTTAAGCACTCTTCCGTTGACCTTACGCACCGAATCATCATTCACCAAATACGGACGCCCACTTCGCGCCTCATCGTGCACGTTCTCTCGTCCTTCATTGAACATCCGAACCCATTTCCTAACCATGCCATCATTCATCGCATTGTCACCATAAACTTGACAGATCTGGTGATGAATCTCACTTGGTAGCACATTCCTAGCGTTCAAAAAACGAGTTACAGACCGTATTTCACAGTCGGCGGCCCCTTCAATTGTCTTAAGTATGTTTAACGCACAGAAACAAACATAAACTTAACACGAATTTCACGAAATGGCGTCTGTGGCTTCTCATTTCTTAGAGGTAGTCACTGCACATGCGCAAAGTGACAGTCTCGAAGATGCGCGAGGGATATGCGCAGACGGTACGTACTTTCCGAATAACCTACGTATGTTTCTCGTTGACTTTTACTCCCTCCAATCTGCCGCCTCTTCTCCAATTCCAATTCGCTCTTCATGTAGCTCACAATTTCTCTCGTCATTTTCACTTCCAGTAATGGAATATCGGGAGTGTCTTTAAAGTTCACTGTTGGATCTGGTAGTCACTGCCTGAAATATATATTAAGCACTTCACTTACAGAGCTTCAATTTTTAACACCACATTCATTTGCTATCAGATATGAAATTCTGACAGTTCTTATTTCTACCCGTGGCAAGCTCTTGCTTGAATTGTTTCTTTTTTCCCGTTTGTATAGTTACGTGCATTTAGGAGATTATATCGAAGTTTCATTAGGAATTATGTTCTTAAGGTGCAATGCAATTAGTAGGTTTTCCATTACATTTTCGTTTTCCTCACATGCGAAAAATTTATATTTCTTTAAGTGATAATACCTTAATTTCATGTATCGACCATTGCATTTCTAAATTTTAAAGTTTTAATATTTTCTCCATTAGTATGCCTTCCTTCCGTAAAGTGAAGTGTTGTGTTCTAGAGGCCGTAGATTGTGCAGACTAAAATGGATAAGTTACACGATCCTCTTGTTCTCCTCAATTTTACTTTTTACAAATCACTTCCGGTATTTACTTAGACTTTTTCTGTGTTTGAGTGTAGTTGCGTTTTACTTCCATGTCCTTTGTTATTGACGTTAATAAGTGGTCAGACATGTGCAAGTTTTATTCCCTTTCGACTCCACGCTACCAATCAGCAGTATACTCGTTAATGTTAAATGGATAGCCCTCTTTATTCTTCGGTTTAATTAATAAAATTAAACAAATGAAACCTAAACACCTTCTGGTCTTTTTAATGAACCGTTATGTACTAACATATTTATGGTCTGTTGTACATGTCTCGACTCTTCATGAGCCTTTCGAACATTTATTTACTTATTTATTTATTTATCCATCTATCTATCTATCTGTCTGTCTGTCTTATCTGTCTTATCTCTCTTATCTGTCTTATCTATCTATCTAATCTATCTATTTTTATCTATCTATCTATCTGTCTGTCTGTGTCTATCTGTCTATATCTATCTATGTCTGTCTATCTGTCTGTCTGTCTGTCTGTCTGTGTGTATCTGTGTCTATCTGTGCCTATCTATCTGTGTCTATCTATATCTATCTATCTATCTACATCTGTCTATATCTATCTGTCTATCTGTATCTATCTGTTTGTCTGTCTGTCTGTCTGTCTGTCTGTCTGTCTATCTGTATCTGTCTGTCTATCAGTCTATCTATATCTGTCTGCCTGTCTATCTGTATCTGCTGTCTATCTGTGTCTGTATCTGTCTGTCTGTCTATCTATCTATCTGTCTGTCTATCTATCTCTCTGTCTGTCTATCTATCTATCTATCTGTCTGTCTGTCTGTCTATCTATCTGTCTGTCTATCTATCTATCTGTCTATATCTATCTATGTATCTGTCTATCAGTATCTATCTGTCTATCTATCTATCTGTCTATCTATCTATCTATCTATCTGTCTATATCTATCTATGTATCTGTCTATCAGTATCTATCTGTCTATCTATCTATCTATCTATCTATCTATCTATCTATCTATCTGTCTGTCTATCTATCTATCTATCTATCCATCTGTCTGTCTGTCTGTTTGTCTGCCCGTCTATCTGTCTGTCCGTCCTTCCGTCTGTCCGTCCGCCTGTCCGTCCTTCCGTCTGTCCGTCCGTCCGTCTCTCTCCGTCCGTCCGTCTCTGTCCTTCTGTCCGTCCGTCCCTGTCCGTCTGTCCGTCCGTCCGTCTTTCCGTCCGTCTTTCCGTCCGTCTTTCCGTCCGTCTTTCCGTCCCACCGTCCGTCTGTCCGTCCGTCTGTCCGTCCGTCCGTCCTTCCGCCTCTCTGTCCGTCCGTCTGTCTTTCTGTCCATCCTTCTGTCCTTCTGTGTCTGTCTTTCTCTCTTTCTGTCTTTCTCACTTTCTGTCTGTTTGTCTGTCTTTCTAGCTGCCTGCCTATTTTATTTTTTACAGTGCGCGGAGGAATATACCCATTGAATTGGAATTCTTTTTTCCCCCCGGAAAATACTAGCAAAAAAAATATTTTTTCTTTGGGCATTTTTTTTCTATTTGCACTATAGAGTCTGGGTCATATAGAAACATGTCCAAGTATAAAGTACAGGATTTAAGGTGATGAAACATACACGAGATTTGTGATTCGTGATTTGGCGGGCACTTACGCCTCGGCATGCAGTGAATTTTAAATTCGCATTCAGTGTCTTTGAATAGACTGACACACGCAAATTGGTTAGCTGCTGCATAGACTACGGAGATAGATGTGTGGAGAAATAACGTAGATACCTGGATTACAATTTATAGGTAGGCAGGTAAATAAGTAAATTACAGATAGATTAGGAAGATGAATGTTTAGGTACACATGTCAAAATTGTATGAAGAATACAACACTACGCTATTTTTAATATTCTTACTTTGGGCTCATGCTGTTGTAGTGAATCAGTTATTTATTGGTTGTGTTTGAAGAAGAAATAGACACAGTAGAAGTATTGGGCCGTTTACTTCTTACATGTGTCTACTTGTTGGTCTTTTTATGTGAATTGAAATATCTTTATTAATGTAAAGGTAAAGGTAAAGCAGTCCCATTACAGACCCGAGGTGCCCAAGGGGTTCCAAGAAGTTACGTTTCCCAGATTTCATGTCAACGACACAGGATGGTGGTAGGTTGTCAGCCTTACGCACAGGCCGCCTTTACCCCCAGAAAATGCTCCTGGTACTCATTTCCGTTAGAGGCTAATTCGACCCCAGGGCCATAGTGCTTTCGGAAGGATTTTATGTCAATGAAAAATTACACTGACATCAGCTGGGATCGAACCAGCGAACTTCCGATTTTTAACACAGCACCTTAACCGCTGTGCTACCGCGGCCTCCCTTTATTAATGTACGGGATAAACTATATTATGTATATTAAAGTGTTTACTTGCTTCTCAACCTACTAGAGATATCAGCATGTTTAAAAGCGTTATGTGAAATTATCTTTGAAGTATCAGCTGAGTATCATCACTATCAAAATGTGTCACTTGTCAACAGGATACTCCTGAATGTCAAAGATTTAATTCCCTTTGAATTAAGTTCATTAGTTCGGAATTTTGTGTGTATTTCACAGTCTGATATCGATATGTGAAAATAAAAACTTGCTAAAATGGGACGGGAGAGAGTATCAAACGTACGGCCACTGGATCCGTAATCCTGTAGGGATTTTGTTAATTAACTGAAAATGTCTAAAAGATGTTTTTTCGTTCAATTACCTTCCACTTGCCACTAAACGGATGTCATTTCAACTCATATAAATTACACTATATATTATTTATGTCATGTTCATTTTTATTAGTCACAGTCGCATACTCGTAAGGCGCTCTGTTGTAACCATTCGTTACAATGAGGAAAATAAGTAGGGATTTATACTGCGAGTATCCTTTTACAAAAGTGCTTTAGCGTCTGTTACTCCTAGTTGGTATCTTGAAGCCGCCAGAAACAAAATTTTTACGGTTTTGCATCTTTGGTCCCTAAATTGCGATATCACAATAATTTGCGGGGAGAGATTTCTTTCAAGTCATATTTCAAATGTAATCTAAGTTCACAGGGAAGATCCTCCATCAAGAACCTAAGCATCCTAAAATGAAAGAACCATTACTGGAGTCGAGTAGCTATTTTACCGTCCTGCCACTTTCACGCGCCGAGAGGCCAATTTCGTCACGTATTCATTTTGCTAAAATAAAACTTTCTGAATGTCTCCGTGCACTTGATACTTTATCCCTGCCCCGTTTAATTGGTTCAATACGTTTTTCAAACTAGCCACATTATTCTTGTTGGCTCTGTACACCAGCCTACAGTCAGAGCAGTAGCAACCTGCACTGCCCATATGTTGCTGTCCACGCGATCGAAGTAAACGCACAGCTATGCGTTTGAGCGTCACGTTTCCGGTTTTGGAAATGGGTGGCCCGGATTATGAATGAGATTGTTTGTGTCGCATTCTGGGAGCAACAATACAAATAATTATGAGTGTGGTTTGGGCGTAACACGAGATTCTGCCGCTGCAATGGCTGTCTATTAGTTTGCACTACGGTTAGGTATGAAGGGAGAGAGGGGTGTCGACCACAATGACCATACTGCTGATTGTATGGAGAGAATGGAATGGGTTTAGTTTCGTGTTAAAAGGGGCATACCGCAACGAAACGTAAAGGTAATATTAGCTCACGCTGCAGTGTACATTGCGGTCCCCATCTCCTCGTCCCAAACTTAATTGTGAGCAAGGACTGTACTATTCTCCCCCCCCCCACCCCCCGTAATCTGCGTAGGATATGAATGGCAACGCCCATGGTCACCTCCAACATCGACTTTGTTGCACCTGCTGACGCCGTTCCCTAGCATCAAGTACGCAATATCCAGGTGTTACCGCTCTGATACCCAATTGACGCTCAGCTGAACCCAGCGATCAAGCTTCACAGAGATGTCCTGTGCTTGTCTGTATTTGATGCGTGTGTGTACTGTGATACAAACTGTTTGTCTCTGGTTCCTGGGCAACCGCATGACGCAACAGCAACAAAGTAACTATTGCTTTCGTCATAAATGGTTATGATTTTTATGTTACTCACACCGTACGTATTTGTACATTCACAATATCAAAGAACAAATGCACTCAACAAATACAGTAAAATGCAAATGATGAAATTGTATTCATGAAAATCCCTGGGGATGGAATTCCAGAACCGAAACATGTAGGAGCTTGTACTTGTCATGAATTGTGTTTTATGATTTGTATTTTATTTTATGGTATTGAGTGCCATCGTTTGTTAACACAATGAGTGTAGCCATGATATCAACCTCTTGACTGCTACGTAATAGTAATAATTGCCTTTCGTCACTGGTCACTGAACGTCGGGGTATTTAGCATTCCCGTGTGTTATTCAGGAGGTCTCGTATTCTAGTCTCAGCCCAGAGACAGGCTATCGCTACTTAGCTTGCCTGTTTTCTTCGGGCATTCCAAGGATGATTGGTTGGAAGGATGGAACCTCATTTTACAGGGGTGCTGATAAGTCTTTAGCCCGACCAGGAAGAAAACAAGTTAATGTTTGTCAGAATGGCGTGAATTTCCTTCGGCGCCTTGCCTTGCAGGAAAAACAAAAACTTGATGACAGCTCGTGTCTTGATTTTGTTGGAATTGCGCCCGTCCCTGACATGCTTCCGAGCTTGTTTCCTTCCTGGTCGGGCTAAGGAATTATCAGCACCCCTTACCTCTTCTCTTCTCATTATTTACTCTCCTTGATTCCCTACCAGATTATCCGACGCTATGTAGTTCTAATCAGAGCTCTTAAAAGCATCATTAAATAAACCGAGAATCAATATACTTTATCATTGGCATAATTGCCAGTGCAGATGTGAGAGCTGCTAATATTTAATTTATGTGTTCGTACTGGTTGACAGGGTGCTTCATGTTCGCTGCTTCAGAGCTGCCTCTCTACCAGAATAAATTTGTAATTCAAACATCTCTGTGAATGGAAATGAGAGTTATAAATTCAGAATGTCATAATTAAAATAAGAAACGTTTTCATTGTGCCTTCTTCTGGAGGGTGATTATTTTTGTTTTGCTGTATTACGTACGTTTAACAAAAACGTTTTCTACTCACACCTAACGTGCATGTTGGAGCTTCCAATAATAACATCAACATTACTTTCCCGAACACAAAAGATGTTTCCCAAATACAGTAAAGTGTCGTTGGAATTAATATGTCTGATTTGCATGGTTTTTAGATCACTTTGTCACTTCACCGCTAAGCATGTCTGTGCAAGTTGTGTTACTAAAGACAAGACCCCAAAGTTCTCGTTTTATGTTAATGGGTTAAAGGACCGATATCCCGAAAAGTGTCCCGTCTCCTTATGGTTGCATTTGTTTATTTTTCCCCATTCCTACTTATCTTGCGGTGATCATGTGCAGACGTTAGGTGACCAGTGACGGGTTTAGCGTTTCGATATAGAAAATAGTACAAGGGTTTACTACACATAACAAACGTCGACGTCAACCAAACAAAATATTACAATAAAATACAATTTTTATTTCGAAGTGAGGTGTTTCAACAAGCGCCATTCCATTGAATTCATTCATCTTATGCGGCCGCTTATTACAGTAGTTGCCACGCTTGTGCATGGTTATCCCTCATTTTTCCGTAAGGATGAACAAAAAATAAAGGAAAAGTTTTGAATTTGACCCTTCTGTTTTCCCTAACGGTATATTGCATCATTTTCGGGTTTATTAAATTTATAAACAGCTTATATATGAATCTTATGTTCATTGGACCGTGCATCATCTTGATAGTTGAATAAAGAGAGACCAACTTGATGTCACTTGCTTTTTATTTCATTATTTAATGCTCAACATGTTTCGGATGTTAATACATCCATCCTCAGGAGCTTGTGACTTATTTGTTGAGTTATTTCATGGGTTGTATTGCTCTGGTTCGATGTATGTTGGTGTTACGGTGTGGTTTGGCTGGGGTGGTGTGGTATCCGTATGCAGGCTGAAGCACTGGTGCTTATTTCATTATTTAATGCTCAACATGTTTCGGATGTTAAAAC
>Ga0123352_10012718_pt1 | contig 13318 bp, 13 predicted proteins | sample TergutLab28metaG_FD_89700 | JGI IMG/M metagenome (GOLD analysis project Ga0123352, IMG submission 89700) | Labiotermes labralis P1 segment gut microbial communities from Petit-Saut dam, French Guiana - Lab288 P1 | ecosystem: Host-associated > Arthropoda: Insects > Digestive system > Gut ... | reverse complement strand
TGCCAAATGGTTGGTCCTGCTTTCCTCAAAGAAATTATGAGCCCTGAAAGCAGGAAATTATTAAACAGCTTCTTTTATTAATGGCAGGGGGGGGGGGGAGAATGAGACTGCTGGTCACAGCAGTGTGATGCACCTGTATACACAAAAAATGCTTTAGAGCAATGTTGAAGTTCTTTTGTAGCTGTAAGATTTCAAAGAATTAATGGCCAACATGATCATCAGACTTGTTATCCCCAGATTTTACCTCTTGGAGCAATTGAAAATACAGTGGGTACATGAACAATACTCATACCCTGTAGGATAGCAAATATACCCCAGGCAAAACTAATTGTTCTGCAAACATGATAAGATGACTAAATTTGTGTTAGAGCATATTCTGTGAATTGGCTGGCAGGGCCATATAATATACTGGCAGATGTGAATACTACATCAGTGATGAGACTTGGCTCAACCTGTACAAATTGTATCCAAAATTTTACCACAAGTTTATTTTTTAGAGACAAAATGAGTGTTACGATATTTTCAAGTTGTGACGTATCTGCCAAATTACTGCTAAAAATCTTCTATTCCTACTAATGACTACATAGAAAGAATGTCTTCCATTCTGAAACATTTGTTGAAGAACAGAATGAACAGAGAGTAGAATCAACAAAAGTGGAGATCAGAGTAAAGGAAAATTTTGGTATGACATGCCCTGAATTCTACAACTGGGAAGCCAGATAATTTCACAGTAGTTCTAAATCTGTCAAAAAATAAATGGACACTCAGAAATAAAATTTGGTTGTAAACACTCAGATATGAATTTGGCTGCTATAATTGAATATCTTAATTTAAAACTACACTTAGATAATTAAAAAAAAATGCAATCTGTATAAAACATCCATCAAGGAATATAAGAAAAAAAACCTGACTGAACTTTTGATAATTATAATTACTGTAACTGAAGAAACCCCTGGACATTTTTATTTTTACACCCCCCACCCCCGTGTGGCATAACAGCACTTAGTGGTTCAGGGCCTCCAAATTAGCGAGGCTTCACAGTCACACTCAGAAATAGCACACTTGGTATGACTCCTCTGGAAAATTGATTAGCATGATGCAGAGACCTCAACATAACACACAACATTCACAAGACACAGACATCCATGCTCCCATTGGGATTGGAACCCACAATCCCTTCAAGTGACTCGCCACAGACCCATGCCTTTGACCAGACAGCCACTGGGATCAGCCATTTTTTCATACATGTTTCATAATTATGTATTTCTATTACAGTGTTACACATTAATTCAGTACAATTCCTTCAATCCAGCACTGAAGGAAGGTAGTTCCAAGACCAGAAGTTTTGAATTTTACCAAAAAAGCTTAATCAATGAAATAGGGTGACCTCAGGGACAAGTTCAAAAAAGCCTCCAAGAGTGTATGTACATCAACCATTTTGGTATCTCTTGACCCCCTTTTCTCCTGTTCCATTAACTGCTTCAGCTATGAAGATTCCAGAAAACACAGCAGAGGACCCTCACTCAGCATATGGAGATATCCAAAGAGAATATTCCTCTGATTTTGGTGAACAATCCTTTTAACATGTGTAGGGCAGTGTGGGACGGAAAGGCAGGGACTGATGCAGGTGCAGAAGCGCTGAATGTGACAGTATTAGCCACTGGATAGGAACACTTGGTGTTCTTTTGTCAAATCTGCACACAGTTTTGATCTTCTTTCTGCAAGGTGCTCAGTCTGAGAAGAGTCACACATTGCAGCACTGACTTGCACTGTACAAGTATTTTTGAAGAACTCCTGACTTATGACAGTAAGCAGCAGAGTTTCAATAGTAAATATGTGTTGCGAATACATATCAAATGTACAAACACAGCTGCCCCACTTTTTTATATTATATTTTTATGCTATGACAAATGGTATATTGTAAATATTTTCCTCTTCTATCAACATTTCTCTTTGCACAGACATCACTGATTTTGATTTTGTGCAGCTTGATGATGATGTCCTGTTCTGTATACCACATAACAATATCATACTGCCAGCATAACATTTCTTATAAGCAAGCAAACTGAAAAATTGGGGGTACAAAATTAGGCAAAGACTATTTTTAGCATGGAATTCGATCTATCCATTACTTGCACAATGGAAGGGTCTGCAGAATAAACAATGATTCATCATCTGGTCAAGTTAAAGTACAGGAAATTGGGTGCATAGTTCCAAATTGAAAACACAGTTCCAAATTCTGTACATACTACCAAAAATATTTTTGTTCCTCTCCATGAATTGTGGGGGGAAATTAGTAATGGAAGTCATTTTAAGCATAGAAATGTCATGTTACCCTAACATATTACAGTTGTGGATAAACTGGCAATGGGACAGGTTTCTCTCCAAGCAATTCAGTTTTCCATGTCAGTATCATTCCAATAAAGCTTCATATTCATGTTTCATTCATCTACCACTAACAGTATATAATATTTGCAATTGACAACACTGTTAAATAAACCATGTCTGTCTCTCTCTGTCAAGAACAGCACACTATTTTACACTTACATGGTCTAAATCTCAGTTCATACATTGATCCTTGCAAGTCACTTAAAAATTCCATATTTTAGATTCCGGCTATTTAAAACTGATGGTTCAGGTGCTCTGATCGATACAGCGAATAAAGGTTATTCACCAGTGAAGTCACTTGACGTTACTGAAGTACCAGACAGTAAGGTCAGTCTCTCTAATATATCTGAAACACAATATAAAAAATTAAAACCATGTAGCCTCATTTCCCTCCAAAAGGGATGAAAAACTAGGCTTATGAGATCATTGCTATGTGTTTACTTGTGTGCCCATGTTAGCATTTGAATAAGTATAATGATTTCCAATGAACTTGATGTGAACATCATGTCATTGCAGGATACAATAAGGCCACACAGTTAAGTTTCCTGCAGTCTGAGACAACATGATGGATGCAAGAACTAGAGAGTGACACCAGTGCCACTTACTCTTGCATATAAAACTATGCAATATTCAAACTAGTGGAATTAATAAACAGTGCTACACAAAATTGTTTGGCATTGGTTAACTTCAAAATGCCATGCCATTATATTATGGTGGTCATGAAAGGATTCAAACGTCCCCTGTCGACTGAATATTATAGTGAGGCAGTGGTGTAATTCCACAGGCCAAGTCTTAACAAAAAGTTGCATGGTATGATGCCATCAGATGCCAATAAACACCCAAATTATGCCACAGATAAACTAATAAGCACAGTTACATTAGTGTTTAATACCAACTGTGTAGATACAAATATAAAACAACAAATAATTAACTTTAGTAACATTATTTTAAATCAAAACTCTTACCTATAAAAAGAAAAGCTACACACAAAAAACATGAATTGTGATGGATGCCCCTACATCCTCAGTTTTCTCTGAAAATTGTATTGTATTGAACATACTAGTGTTACTAACATGCTAAGAAAGAAACTTATAATAGGTTATTTTCGGTATATTGATATTTTAATCATTAACAAGAACACAAAACCAATATTAACAACATACTGGAAGATTTCAATAACATACATTCGTTGAAAACTGAAGTTTGTTATGGGAGAAGAGGAAGACACGTTACATTTCTTAGACATCATGTCATTGAAAGAGAAGGACACATCCAAACTTGTGTACACAAGAAACCAACAACAGATTGCACTATTCATAAGAACTTACATCACAAAATGGAACACAAGTGAGCTACAGACAGGTGCTTATCCGAATAGAAGACACACACACTCCCTCAAAAGAACAGAAAAAGATAAACTTCTAGTACAGAACATACTACATAATAAAGAGTACATTAATATCATGGATGATATAAACAAAGAGAAAGATAAAAAGGGAGAAGAAATAAGGAAACAGATGAAGTATACGAGAAATGGAAATGATGAGTCACCTGCACATATATTGGGAAGTAAACAAAATATGCCACAAAACTCTTTACATTATATATATGAGAAATGTCTGTAAAATTAATAATTCTACTGGTAAAATTTTAGCTTAGACACATACCAACAATAAAAAAATATACAAACAAAGTGGGTTCACTGACACAATGTCCTATTTTTTTGGATTTTGCCAATTGCCTACATTTTAAAAAACATGACTTTTGGAAACCAACTCTGTTTCCACCTTGTAGCAAAGAAGCACCTAACCTGGTGGACCCCTTAGATTGAGCTATTCTCAGTCACTTAACATCAAAGAAGCACTCATATTTTAGGATATGCATTTAGTTTATGCTCACATCTGCACTATACACATGGGAGGTTTTGCAGTAGAAAATGTAAGTAAGGAAAAAAAAAATCATTAATGCAAGTATTTAAATGTTACAGTTTTAATTTATAAAATCTACATAGTAACAGTGTTTGCAGTTCTATATTGCAGTAAGAATTTTCTTCCAAACATCAAAACAGTGAAAGGCTCAGTATGGCTTATTTATTGATCCAACAGAAAAGAGGAAAACACACTCAGACCCAATTCTATTTAAAAAAAAGTCACTTGCAATAACATTAAAATGAATATATATATATATATATATATATATTAAAGGTCAATGTATCGCAGCTCATGTGCTACAAGATTATATTGCTTTAAAATATCCAGTAACACAAGTATTAAAACAATGGGGTAAACCTGAAATAACATCAACTTTTATAAAACAGAACTGTGTGTGGAAGGAGTTTTTACATCATACATAATCCAGGCTACCGTAGGTGGATTTAATACAACAGTATGAAATAATAACGAAAGAAATTTTTCGGGGAGAGATCTCTTTCATGTTACGATAATTATGAATGACTGTAACTGTCTTATGTACATTTTTGTATTGTCTCACCTGATGATAACCCTTTAGGGTGGAAACATGTAGTGATTAAAGAACAAGTATTGTTTTTATAATAAGGAAGAGTTTGGTTGACTGGAACATCTTACTGAAATGCAACAGGATGTCATCTGTTAAAATTCACCTATTCACTGCCTTCTTCACTTGCACATACAATCTCACAACCAGAGTCTCCAGATTCTTCCAAGTCACATTTTAAATCAGGACAGTCCCTTAAGATACCATCTTTTGTGCATGAAGTTTATTTATAATGTAGCATTCCTTGAATAATTGTTTGACTGTTTCCCTACTGTCCTTCCAAGACCCATTTCAAAAGTATTGCAGCAGTTACTCTCTTCATCTTGCCAGATGGTGTTAGTGCAAGGATTTCAGATAGCAATGAAGCCTTGTGTTCCTTTCTTACATAAACAGGAAATGGTTCATAACCATAACTTCAAGTGGCTGGAGTTAGCTGGTCATGACACCATGTTATAGCTCTTAATCTTCAACTGAACCATAGGTAGGTCAGAGGAGTATCTGAAGAAAGTGTCAAGGACTAATGTGCATGGCTAAAATGGAGCTCCAGGGCATCTCTCACAAATGTTTTTGACCCAGCCTTCTACAAATCAGCTGCCATCCAACCATTTTTGTGTACGTACAGTAACATCTTTAGCGAACATCTCACTCTTAGGTATCATTCTCCAACTCAGAATTACATGAGGTGGTAATTTATGGTCATCAGCAATTATGCAAAGAATCATGCCCAGCATGCTGCTTTTCATATGCTGTACCCCTAAGGTAATTTCTTTTGCACTCTTAGCGTCAACAGTGTCACTCTGAGGAACATCACAACATGCCACAATCTTGCCTGGATTTCCCACACATTTTAAATCACAGATTTGTTTCTGCCTTAATCAGATTATGTATCATGGGATATCTTGAAAATCGGATTATATCTTTTGACAGATTGATTTTTTATGCCTGAGTGACAGTCCTGCCTGCCGTATGAATCTGACTTTGTTACTCCATGTGATTTGATAGTTTCTGTTTCTTGGCTATGGTAGTTATTGCCTTTACATGCACTTCTTTGATGAAATGGTGGACAGCAGTGTCCACATCAAGGTATCTTCCTTTCTGCAGCCTAGTGAAGCCCTTGGTAGAAGCCTTAACCAATAATAGAAACATGTCCATTCCTCCAGTGACCAACACATGCTTCATGTATTGAAAACTCATGCCCTTCAGCTTTATCCCCATTCACTGCTGCACACATAATGTTTTTTTGCAAGTGCCATGCGATAACAGAACCATTTCAAAGACAATGTGAAGTGCCAATTACTACAGTATTTTGGGTTTCAATTCTGTATGAAAATTCAAATACACCCACATATAGGTTCACCGTATATCCAACAGCCAACTGAGACTGAGCTGTGTGGCTCATTCAATCTCCTGCCTACGGTAAAAACCTCATTCCCCATCCTTTATTGCCTTTGAATCTCAACCTCTTCTACCTGAATTTGAGTTGTCTGGGGGTGGATGAAGCAGTCAGTGGTCAACTAGCGAGCCTGTGAGTTGGATTTAAATTCCATCTCGGCCTTGGTGTTTCAAAATTCGGTTTGGCTGAGAGGTGGCCAGTTGGCCATCATCTCCTCCTGAGGGCTACATCTATCTATGGACAAGTAAGGTCTTCGGTAAATTCTGTTTTCTTGTGGATTAATTGGTGGATTGCCTGAAGGTTGTTGTGTATTTTGTTAACTGAATTTGAGCTCATTTAGTATGTTTTTGATAATGTATATTTGTGAAAATATATTCTGTTGTTGATCCTGAAGTCACTCCTCTCTATTCTCTTTCCCAGTATGGTGAAAGACAATAAGTGTTCAATACTACCACCATACCCATCCAGTCTCCCTTTCTGGAGTGTCCATTGTAAGAAATGTTCTAAGGTACAACAATAAGCATAGGTGTAACAATGAATGCTCACTCATCTCTCTTGATCTCAGCACACTGTTTAGTTACTATTAAAACTACTTGTTATTTTTAGCCTTCAAGCCCCATCAGGTGCTTTATATATTGTTACAAGTAATATTTTTAACAAAGGATATACACAGAAATACTTTGGCATCTCATTTGTTGCTTGCTCTCTTTGTGTTTCTGCTCCATGATTAGTGTTGGGGACATGACCATTTTCCTCACAATTGAGTTCTACAACATAATTTTTGACATCAGTTCTTAGGTGCCATGCAAAATAAAGCAAGTCCTATACAGGTCTGGAGAGGTCCTGAGGGTTCCAGGAGGTTGGGCCTCCCAGGTTTCCAGGTTTCAACCGTACATTAAAAAAAAAAGCCATACTGAATTTATAACCACAGTATAACAGACTTCATCCAGGGATTTATTGTGTTAATGACAGAGGACGTTCATTAGGATAATATAAGAAATTGGTGGCAATGGTATGTAATAATGAACATGAAGAAAATGGCCAAAAAAATGTTGAAATAAAAGAAATTGAGTATACATGTGCAAGATGTGTTTCAGACAGAAGGGAATTAAAAGAATTAAACCTATATTAAGGTACCACAGAAAATCAAGTAATCAATTTAATGGCTGGGATTGAAGCTCCATGTACATCAAAGTCCTTACATGATCTTAAAATTCAGAGTGAAATACGGGACAATCCCACATACATCTGACAGAACTGCATTATGCAGACTGCAGTGACCATGCACATGTTGAGAAGGAAGCAAGATGCATTTTGTTGTTATAGTATTTTGTTTTGTCATTTTAACAGTAAGATTAAACTTGAATAATACAAAAAAATTTGGTTCACATGGTACAGTAAACATGTATCATTTACAAAACCAAAAAGTCAATACTGTGTATGAAAATAACTGCTGTTTGGTCTGAGAACCATACACATTGCATAAATACACTCTGTTGGCAGAATGTAGAATTTTTTTTAATGTTAAACCTGGCAGTACATAAAGTAAAGTAACCACTGGGATTTAAAGGGTCAATCTCAACATACAAATCCACTAATTTAAGGTGCAGTACACAAATTCTGTACAATATGTCAGCCAAGGGAACCTCAGAGTATAGAAGAAATTCCTCACACAAAATAATTTATTTTAAATCACACTGGCTAATAAACTAAATCTGTTCAGCTTCTACCATTGTAATGTATGTACCATGCATCTTGTAGTCATTACAGCATACAGGAAACACCAACATAGGGATTACACATATGGACTGTCCAGACTGTATATGCAGCTACCAAACAAACAACCTCCACGTGTTATAATTATTAATGTATTAGAGACTGTATTTTGTCATTCAACAATGATCACATGACCACTGATTTTATTGAGTTGTAATTGTAATAATTATTGGGATTATGACGTTGAGTTATTGGGGGGTTTGTAGATCTTTTGCTTTAATGGTGGCTCATGGGTTGTGTTGTTCTGGTCTTTTTTGTCTTTCTAATATTTCCTATGAGCGGTTTGGTAGACGAAGTCTTTTGATTAATAGGGGTTTAATTAATTTAATACCTAGAATGGCTATATGATGATTTTTGTTAAGAGCTTGTAATATAGCCGCTCCCCCCTTGCTTAATCTTCTCGGTGAGATTGGTTTATTAAGTAGTTTAGTTTCTTGATCTTGATGTTTGATGTGTGTTTTAATTCTTTTGTCTTTGTTTTGTAAATTTTGCAAATTACAAGGTTAAGACTCCATGAAGATGATGCAGATGCATTGAAACATGTAGGAGTGTTTATGATATATAAAATATTATTAATATATATGTTGTGTATTTGTTGGTCTAGATAATAAATCTGTCCAGTTTGTTTAAACAAGTCTAAGATAGTTCTGCCATATATTCAGAGTCGGAAATGCCTGCCAACATCAAATTCATCTGATCTCAAACCAGGCTGTTCAGCATGAGGTCTAGCACCAGCAACAGAGTAGACCAAATAAAAGATATACTGCTACATGTAAATGATGAAATAAAATTTTGTAATTACCTGTTATTTCTAAATGAAGAGAATCATCCACTGACAAGTGCAGCAAACTGGTTTCTGTATGTTTGTTCATACCCACTGATTCATTACGACTGAACAGTCTTCTTCGAGTTCTCTGTGTAAGACTCTGGTTTACTGTACTTGACACCTGATGGTTCTTCTTCACTGACTTAGGAGTCTGATACAAAATATTACGCTCTTGATATAATTTCTTGCCCTTCTCCAGGTAAGGCAGAAAAGCTGTATCAGTCTTAAGATAAGTATCGTCTAGTTTCATCTTCATGACAACACCATCTGCAAGTGGTAAATTTTATTGCATTTTTGGACATGTTTCTTTGCACATCAAAACAATCAATGTATAAAGAATTTTCTACTTACAAACTATAAATTTTATCTGGAACATTGTTTAGTTTGGCAGATTTCTAATAACTGAGATTGCATCAGCCTTATGTTGTGGATTCGAGGGGTCAAATCTAAGCGGACAAAGAGAGCTGATTTAAAAAAAAAAGCTCACTGTTGTCAATTCGTGCTTATTACACTAAATTTATAACAGCATATTCACCATAGGCTAAATAACAATTTCTACTACTGTGTTCCAAACGTTTACACAGTGCCACAAATTTCAATGGGTTATTTGGCATTATGTAAGGAACAGAATGTGGTGCAAGTATAACAATGACCCCCAAGTTCCATAAAATATGTAAAATCTTAACCACCTGAGCTAATAACAGGTTCCCAAGGTCTCTACTACATGCGGTTAGTTCTGCAGCTCAAATGACTACTTTATGTTCTGTAATTTATCAGTCACCCAAAAGTCCAAAAAGAGGTTTTGTGTGCTCATCCACATTTATTGCTATCCTGAGTAACACATCCATTTGTGGTAGCAAAGCAAATACCTCATCCTTTAATGTGAACATAGTAGGCACATTAAAGCAAAGCTTTTTGTCATCCACAATATGAAAGCATGTGAGAGATTAGAGGTATAGATCCACACATTCTTAATGCTGGCATCACAAAGTGAGTGGTGAGCTTCATATCCTGGTCACTTTACCCCAGTGGAAACATGCCCCAGTGTACAAGGCTACCTGGGACCAGAGGTGGCCTGGATGTTCAGGAGGGGGAGGGGGAAAAAATCTCGCATTAGTGCCACAGATTGAACCACAATTCTTTGGTCTTCCAACTTCTAGCCTGGTCACTATGGTGACTGAGCTATCACAGCTCTCCACTTGTAAAATATTAGTACTTTTACCTTGATTACTATGTGAAAATGTTGGTAACTTCATTATGATATAAAACAGCTGAAAATAATTTTATTACCAGTATAATACAAGAGTCCCGGAATTACCAACAGCCTGCTACGCATTATAACTAGTCAGCAGTCATACATGGTTTGATGCTTAATTCACTTCATCAGTAACTATCTATGTTAACTACTTATATGTGTTTGGCAACAGGGTATTTACTCTATCAGTTATTACCTCTTAATAATCTGGCCTTGTAAATAATTTAATTTTGAAATAAATATTTTACTGGTACATTGAATTTTCTGTATTTAGCTCACCAGCATTAAAGAAACAGGACAGGGACTTGAACTAGATGCATCTGCCTCAGGATAGTGACAAGTGGTGCACTCTTGTGACCACAGCAACAAACCACAATTTCAACCAACAAATGCACACAATCATCACTTTATTCAGAATAATATTTTTAAAGACATTGAACTCCTACAAGTTTCAGATCTTACTGGTCCAGCATCAGGTTGTACATTGATTGTTGTTGTTTAAATAGTTACTAATACAATATTTTGATCTGTTGCATATGTGGAAGAACTGGTGGGATTCTTCCGTATAGACTGAATATCTGTGGCATACAAAATTTTTAGAATGCACGGTAAAACATATAAAAGAAGATTGTAAATTATGTTAAATTCAATTGACAAGTTAAAGTACAATATGCTGTAACATACAGAATGACAGCTGCAGAAAAATACCAGTAAACTGGAGCAGCATGTGGATGTATTGGAGATACTCAGAGTACTATGGTACAGAAGGTAGGCAGGAAAAAGGATTTTTGAATTTAGGTCATGCAACAGAACAGTAAATTTAGTAACTGTTTTATACAACAAAAATTAATGTACTTCCTACTGATGTACCAGTAAGGTCCAAAACATGTAGGAGTTTAAAATTTATATTATTGTGAATCTATAACAATTGTAAGCATTTGTTTGTTTGTTGGTTGGTTAAAATTGCAGAAACTGAACTATGATGCAAGGAATGGACAATATAAAAACAGCAATGAACCTTTGAGTACCATAATATGTGGGGAATTTCTTGACTTGCTGAAGACACCGTCTCAAGCAGAATTTGCCTCCATGGAGTTAGATTGTTACATAAAGATTTATGATTCTAACTTGAATATCTTGTAGTAAAATTATGTACAGAAAACCAAATATGGTAACAGAATAAAAATATCACATTTGAAACACCAAGTAGCCCCTTACTTCACTCACAAATGTCAGAATATTTACCTGCAGCCATACATCCTGTCCCAGAATTCGAATCTGAAATATCCAATGAAAAACCACGAATAGTGTCCGGAAAAACAAACGAATCACCTGGAATAAAATACTTGTATTTCATACCACCAGCAAATCAAGCAATGCTACTTTCTATAGCACTGTCTTAAAGTAGTTACCAGAAGCAATTTTGTAATATAGTGACACCATCATTTGACTATATTTACTGTTTTTTTTTTAAATCAAATAATGATAGCAGTCAGGTTACATGTACTACAAACATAATAGTGGTATTTACTGTACTTATCAATGTACAAGATGTACAAAGATTTATAACAGAGTATACAATATATATTTCTACAGTTGTTTATTTAGCAAACAAAATTTACTTTTTACTAAATATAACAAAATATTACATAAAGACAATTTATCTCATTTTCATCCTCATTTCCCCACAGTTAGATACATCAGTGTACAAGATTTACTGTACTCTTTTGGGCAAAATTCAGCTCTATTGGTATGCACACTGAATGTATAAATACCTTGTCAAACACTTAGCTGAATTTTGGTACTCAGTGCAGTAATCATGCTGGAGTGTGGAGTCTCTTATTTCTTGTCGTGCACTGCAGAGGACAAGCAACTGCTGGTATGTGTAAGTTATTCTGAAAAGTGCATTAATGTAATAGTAACCCCATGACCCCTCATGTGGCTACAAGCCTATACTGCTCTTTAGGAACAAGTTACCCTAGCAAGTGGTGCACATTGCTCCAAAGGGCTGGTGCAAAATTTAGAGATCTGTACATTTAAAACTGCCTGGGCATCTTTTGTTTATTTTTCATGTTCCAATTCATTGAGTGGGGTGAAATACTAATGAAAATAAGAGTAAATACTCACGACAAACAACTGCTAAAATTGAAAGCAATCACGTAAAATAAAATAAAAAAATGAATACCAGGAAATGCACGGCCATGTGGATTATCCTAGCAGGTCCAGCATGTTTATCAAAGTTAACCAATCAATCCCAATCACTGATAATCAAGAGAGAGGTTCTGGCGGCCCTAGCTGCAACCACAAGGCAAATGTGGAGGGGGAAGAAGAGGGAAGACAATACTGATCAGAATGTAGGTGTTGTTGTTATGGAGAAACAAATTCAGTCCAGTAACTATTCCATCACATGACATATATTCACATGATGCCAGTGACAGCACTGTCAGAGCCATGGATGAACTTCACCATATAACAAATATCACATACGCTATATATAGATAAACTATATATAGATGGAACACAACATGTCATTTGTAAGAGAACAAACACCATATCTGCTGACCACCTCTACACCCACAATTGCCCATACACATGGCATACTAATACCAGTACAGAATTTTGATCTCTTTGAAGGTTTTTATATTAAAATTCTCTGATCATATTATTTAACATTGCACAATATTATTTTAAGTGTGTGAAAAAGTTTTTATATTTTTAAAGGCTTTTATATGAGTTGAAATGTACCGATACATGTAATAATTTTTGTACAACAGAGACCTTGTACACCACATAAATGTAATATAATTTCCTTTAGAGACTTCTGGTATACAGCTTGAAGGTTACTCTGGAGTAGTTGAAATATGTAGCTGTGATCTACAATGGCAACATTAAAGTAGCACATTGACAAATTATATTCTTTTATTATCAAGATCTTGTGTTGAAAGCATACAACAAAATCAGGTCAAAGATTTACAATCACAAATTATTGTTTAGTGGCTTGTACACTGATGTAAATTGTATTAAATTAGGTAGGAGGCATTTAATAATCTTGCCGGTTGTTTTGTATGGGTGTGAAGCTTGGTCGCTGACATTGAGGGAGGAAAGGAAGCTGAGGGTGTTTGAGAATATGGTGTTGAGGAGAATATTTGGACCTAGGAGGGACAAG
>Ga0123352_10012714_pt1 | contig 13320 bp, 10 predicted proteins | sample TergutLab28metaG_FD_89700 | JGI IMG/M metagenome (GOLD analysis project Ga0123352, IMG submission 89700) | Labiotermes labralis P1 segment gut microbial communities from Petit-Saut dam, French Guiana - Lab288 P1 | ecosystem: Host-associated > Arthropoda: Insects > Digestive system > Gut ... | reverse complement strand
TGGATGCTTGTGAGTGCGGTAATGAACCTTCGGGTTCCGTGAAATGCGGGGAATTTCTTGACTAGCTGCAAACCAGTTAGCTGCTCAAGAAGGACTCTGCACCATGGAGTAAGTAAGTAAGTATTCTTTTCTTCTGTTGCAAATTTCTTAACTTGGTAAAGCCATGGAAATTTTGACAGGTAGTTTAGGTAGTTATGTTAGTAACTGATACATTTGTAGCATAACATCTGTTAAGAAAACAATTTCTGGGCGAATATAACATATTTTATGTCGTTAAAATTACCTGATACCAGTAACATTCCAATTCAATAGAACAAAAGGATGTAGGGACCTGTTTAACATCCATAGGTCTGTGCATTGTTAATATATTCCCAGACAGGCTAGCAGCAGGTAACAAATATGTGATGCTGTATGTGCAGTTTTGAGCTCCTGATGATGGGCAGAAAAACAGTCTGAAACATGTACAGCGTCTTGCAGAAATAAGTAAACTGTGAAACACTGCATCTTGTTGGTTGTACTCTGGGAATATATTAGTGATGCACGGACCTATGAACGTTAAATATTTTATATCGTTAAAATTACCTGATACGAGTAACATTCCAATTCAATAGAATAAAAGGATGTAGGGTCCTGTTTCTTTTTCAATATGGATATCAGTTATTAATCATATCAATGGTTTTCAACTTGTCATCGTGGCTGTGTGACTGCAGTCTTCCGCCACAAAGTAACTGAGAACTGCACTCTTCTAGGTTATTACACAGAGAGTAGTGGTAGTGTTTATCACTACTCTCTGTGCAACAATCCAGAAGAGTGCAGTTCTTGTTTTCATTGCTATTTAATATTTCAGTGAAGCTTAAATACTCAAATAACATTTTGAAATAGAATTTTGCAACAAATGAAATTTTGTTAATTACAGGTGGGTGATACAGACCCCATATTGGTTCCTTATGCTGACACCCCAGACCTTAACATGGCTGTGTCATCATTCAGAAACCATACTTTATTTAACCATGGAAACTGGTGTGTTAAAAACAAGAGTATAAGATGAGGCAGATTAATGAGAGATGTAAGATTGAATTACAGAGGTGGGCATTAATTGACCATTACACTGCATTGACGTATGATTTGTTGTGCATTCCGTATCCAGACTTAGCCCCATCCAGTCTTATTCTTTTAATGAAGTGCAGTGTGAGCTTTAGGAGCCTGTTTTTAGTCCTGTGGCTTCATGGAATGGATTCCCAGGTTGTAAAACTGTAATTCTCCTAGACCTTCTGGTCACGTAGAGCCTGTGAATTGTATTGTATTTCTCATGGCACCTTTCACGGATGGGACTGTTTACTAGTCTTATTGTGAATAGGTGACACTTAAAATGTTTGAATCATGTCTGTTGTCCAGGGATAGAGTTTAGCTTATACTGGTGAATGAAGCGGATTCTACGATTTTAGCTGATTATGGAAACAAAACCACTGGACCCTGCCCAGTGCATTGTCCTTACACTGGCTCGGCCTTCATCACATATCTTCAGAAAATTGTCAGTAGTGCTGTAAGTTGCCTCAATTGCTTTCTGTTTAGCTCCAGTAGTTCCCTGCTGCTTTCTTCAGAGAATTTATGAAGTACTTTACATGTTTCTATCCAGATATTGACTTCAAGTATTTTTGATGGTTTCTTTTCAGTCCCTGATGGCCCACTGCCAAGCTACCACATGTTGATTCAGGTCCTTCTAATGGTTACCCAGATCCCTCCCACTTAGTTCCCCTTTGAGCAATGCAAGTATGATGTGAGATATTAGGTTATGGCAACACTGTTGTTGAAGATTTAAGTATTCTGGTATGTGACACTGTGTCATGTGGGCAAATAGTTCCTGATGTGTCAAAGGATTCTAGTATCTTCTTCTTCAGGGTGAAGCAGTCCAAGAAGTGTGGAACGTTAGGAAGTACTCATCCAGCAGCACATGTCCCATCCTAGAAGACTTGAATCTGCGGTGTTAGTATGATTATGAAAGTAAAGTTGTGATACATGGGAGAGCACAAACTGAAGTGTATGTTAGGATACTGCTACGTGTGTGTGTGTGTATGTATGTGGAGGGAGTGAGTGATGGCATAAATACCTGAATCATGCTAGCAGATTCCATCTGAGACACTGACATGAATGCTACACTTCCCAGCGTCAATCGTGAGAGGTGATTACAACTTGTAATAGTTGTATACTTATTTTAAAGATCCTAATGTTACTAATTAACCTTCCGAAGCACAAATTCTATGCAACAGCATTTAAATACTTAGTTCATACTGCACAATAAACGCCCACACTGTATTTTGGAAAGGCCGTTCAATTAATGTTGCATAGAGAAATTACTGCTGTTTATCGTGTGAATAATATGAAACACACAACACTGTCTTCAGTCAAAATGTAGTATTTTAATTGTTAAAGTTGGTGGTGACTGCATATAGTAACTGCTTGGCTTTAAAGAGTTAATGTATTGATTCACTAGTAATGTAATGAAAGCAGAATCAATGAGTGGGCAGGAAATATATGTAACTTGTTGTCTGAACATATTCGGATGGCATAATTAAAAAATCTCAATTGTGGTAGGTGACTATGCAGGAAGTGTATACCGTATATTCTCAAATCTAATCCGCACTAGTTTTTACCGATTTCTTAAACAAAAAGAAGTTAGTTCGTGGTTCTAATCCGCACCTTTCCTTCAACCGCCCCCTGCCTACAAGGCAGACGATTGAATAATATTGGATGTTACCAATGCTTTAACCATTATCCGTTGCATAAGCAATGCTTTGGATGGATCCGAAGATGACGTTCTATGGAAGGACGATGGTGAAGATAAAGATGATAGTGACTGGGTGACGGATAATGATTCAGTTGTGAGTGATGATGGCGAGTCTGATGAATAATAAATTATAAATATTATATAATATAAATAATAAATAAAATAATACATTATTGTATAGTATTGTTGTTACAGCACATACAGCGGCTCTATCATTTTTCCAAAATCCAGCTCACGACCGCGAATCTAATCCGCATCTGATTTTTTAGCCCTCTGAAACTGTAAAAAGGGTGCGGATTAGATTCGAGAATGTACAGTAGATATGAACGTAGTGAAAACTAACTTTAACCATTTTTCTGATGTAAGACATATTATAGTTCTCACCTGAAAGTATCTCCTGTTCTGTCCTTGAAATACAAATAACCATATTCATCCATAACCAAAATATCACCTAAAAAAAAATTAAGTATTAAGTTGATGTCATAGCTTCTTATACTAAACATTTATGCACAGGAAGCTAAAACATAGCAGAAATTAACATAATTTATGCTCAGGTGTGAGTGGAAATTAGATTAGGAAGATTTTAGGCTAAGCATAAGATGTGCTGAACAAGATGGCAGGAAAATCGGCAAATTGTATCCATAAGATACAGTAAAATCTGGTTAGACTATCTGTTTATAAGGAGTAAGGGCTATGGAAATGAAAGTGAATGTGTCAGAAGTTTCCAGTCACAAGCACATAACAGAGGTGGAGCTGTATCGGACGTTTCTCACTGCAGTTTTGAATCTGTTAATGTGAAGCTACTGAATTGGACATTGTAGTCATTCTGTACTCACCAGTTAGGAACACTCTATCTCCCTTCTTGAATACATTGTGAAGAATTTTGTTTGCTGTAGCTGTTGCGTCAGTATAACCATGAAAATTTTTTATGGAATAGGATGACTTTATCACACCTACACACATTCCTGGTTCACCTGGAATGGAAATAAAAGGAATGCTAATATTAAGATAAAGAGAGTAATAATTTCACATAAAATAGACCAGTATCTACTGCGTTGTTTCCCACCCGGGGTTCTGCAGAGCACTGTTAGGTATTCTACAAGAAATTTTATATCAAGTACATTAGAATGCTTGAAATTTTGAAGTACCTCAAAAAATTTAAAATATTTTTCAAAAGACAGGAAAAGTACTTCAATTTATGTTACAATGTAAGCTCACACACACACAGAGCAGGTTACTATGAATTCTTGATGGTAATTTAGCAGTGACTGAATTTTTGTACTTGTTATTTTTTCTGGTTTGTAATCGTTTTCATAGGTGGGGGTTCCTTGGGATGTGAAAAATTGTTTTGTGGGCTCCTCCATGGAAGGCATGTTGGGAAACACTGATCTGATGCATAGCTTGTAGGTAATCAAAGTACAAAATTTAATAATGATGTGTGGTTTGAGGTTCTGAGGATGGTGAATGTGAAGATGTGCCTTCTAGTTTTGTAGTTAGTTATCAACATTTTGGAGCAACCACCATCTTTGAACTTGTATTCTGAAGACCTTGGCAGCACATTCTTCCGAAACATTGGTGCCTGTTTAATGTATTGCATTCCAGAAGACTGTGATGTGGTGCCAGTCATGTTTGTATACACTTTTTGTTTGAGGGTTATGTGTAATTTCACAAGTATCAATACATACAAGAATCCCAGTAATAACACTCAAAGTCACAACTAAAATTTGGGCATGTGTTGAAAGGAAGGTACTGTAAACTATAATCATAATTAGGACACAATGGCAAAGTTTGTTTACTAGTTTCATTTTTTTCTTATATTTACTTTACTGGTGGAATGACCCCAATGAATTTCAACATGGAGTCATTTCTTTCACATCTTCATCCTGTACCACTTCTCATTTTCCTTTATACCTTTCTTGCCATTATCTCCCTTCCCTCTTTTATCAGTTAAAACAGTGAACTAATTTACACCTTTACATTTCAGATGACAGTTTCTCACACAAAGCTACTGTCTGTACAAGCACAGTAAAACTACTGTGGCATGATAATTGCCTAACATACAGTCATAAATAGTTTCATATTTAATAGCTCGGTTCTAGTATATCTGCAGACATAAGGCATAAGTTATGGACTTACCAACATCACATCGCATGCACAGTCCTCTGCTGTCTCGAATTGGTTCGTATGTATTGGGGTCTACTTTGATCAGTCCACTATCCAACCAAGACTGTGGGATGCATTTTGGCAAATGTCCGACAGCACCTATCTTGTTGGAATTATTTACTGGAACATATATGCACAGGGTGCATCATAAAAATGTTGTAGGTACTCATGTTTTACTTTAGAAGTTCACACTGCATAGCAGTATTGTTCAGATCAACATAGCCTGTATTTGAATCATACATATGGGTATATTATATTTATTGAAATTCTTAAATTATAACAAGCAAAATGCAGACTGAAAACTGTCAGAGAGATATATGTCTGTTTACATCCATCACTTCACCTGAATTTTTCTGAACTTATCATCACAGATATTCTGCAACATGAAATCAGTGTAACAAGTGAAGTTCTTGCTGTGTTTAATTTGGCCACAAAGGTGTATCAGACTGATTCACAGCTTCACATAGTCTTAATCTCAACACTAGATGGAGTTGAGCAGTCAGCTTTGCACCCAAGTCCACCACCACCATGAACTACTGAATGGGATGCTGGGTGGGCCCCAGAACCCATATGGATATGTTTAAGAAATATTGGTATATTCTGCTTCTAGCCTTGTTCCCCTGGTTGTACCTAGCCATATTATTGAGTTATCAAAAAATAATGGTGCATTTAGACATCTTTAATGTGTTTGCTACAATAAATGTGTCCATGTGGCTTTAATTAAAAGATTAATTATGCATTGTCATAGGATGAATTCCAAAAACAAAATCATACATGGCAGATATTCTTAATGTGTAGATAACATGTTGATTAGTTTTCATTGTCAATTTCTTGTGCTGTTTTACATTTAATCATTCCTCTTTTTTATTTTATGTGGTCTTCCTATTGGCAAACTTGTCAAAAAAAAAATTGCACATCTGCCTGTGCACTGCATGTTTTGACTTTGATGCCTTCTTCATTATAATTCTGGAGAACATGTTCTTAGGGGAGAGAAGAAAAGAGAGAGAGAGAGAGAGAGAAAGAAAGAAAACTAACCCTTTTTTTCTGAACGATGTTGAGTTCCTTAAATTTTCACTCTCTTTCCATAACAGTGCCAAATAATGGTTGACCACTGATTATGTTTGTTTACAGAGGGTATTGTAAACCATTTGGATGTACAGATCACTTCATGTCTTAAACCAGAAATGTTTCTTGATAGTTGTAGAACTTCCCTGATCACTTTTAGGGTTACTTGTCTCATAGCATTTAATCAGCATGTGGTTAACTTTGTGAAGTTTATGGCCACAAGTACTTACTAGAAAATGACAGTAACTGAAGTTACTACATTGGTATTACTAATGTACAGTGTTTATACATCACAAAAATCAGTTTGATGATTTTTAAAAGTTATATACTTTGTAAAAGAAGCACTTTTGGGAAACTTTATATTTGCATGTTGAAAATTTATGTGATGAAATGTAGTTATTAATGGCATACATGTGCTAGAAAATAACAGAATATGACACACGGGTGTGAGATTTAAAGCCTTAATGGGATTGTTTTGGGTGAAATCTTCACTGACGATCAGCCACATGAATATGGTATTTACATCCAATTTTTTTGGTAAGTGTCTCTTTCCCATTAGGTTTTGATGTAATGAATGCACCCAAGTTATTTTGTGACTGTCTGGTTAGTCAGTCAGTCTGTCTGTCTGACTGTTTTGGTTATCAAGTTTGTGCTGGGGGTCATGACCAGATTTTTATCAAGTAACTGTATCAATGGTCATGTGGTGGATGAACGTAGAAGATAAAATAAAGGTATAGTTGTGTCTGTGCATACCATGAAGGCATATGGGGGCATGATATTTGATGACTGCTTAATGTAAGGTAAAGGTAAAGTTTTCCCGTTACAGGCCCGGTGTGGCCCAGAGGGTGGGTAAAGGTATAGCTCTACTGTTCCATGACCGCGGTACTAGAAGGGGGTGAGTGGTCAGTAGCACGCCCTGGCCGCACTTTACCCCTGTGAAAGACCCGGTACCCATTTTACAGGAGGCTGGGTGGGTCCCAGGGCTGGTCTGGATGGGCAGAAAATCTTGTCCCCACCAGGATTCGATCCCGGATCGTCCAGCCTGTAGTCAGTCGCTATACCGACTCAGCTACCCGGCCCACGACTGCTTAATATAATGAACCAAAATATAGAATGACATGACATGCTATTCAGGTATGCTTCCTACTTGTGATTTCCTGAATAAATAACTTACCCATAGACACATTTCCTTCGGTCATGCCGTATGCTTCTTTCATCTCTTTAATTTTGAACCGTTCAGTGAAGTCTTTCCAGATGGTGCCTCGCAAGCCGTTGCCTACCATGCAGCGAATTTGGTGACGTGTATCTTCCGGTTTAGGGGGTACAGCCATGATGTAACGGCAGATTTCCCCAATGTACAGACCTATCTGAAATGTACAGAAGGTAACAGCATTTGTATGAGTATTATATTCAACTGCCACATTCTAGAAGAAATGTGAGCAATTTAATTTGGTGAGGAGGGAAACTGAAAGCAATAAACAACAGTAACATTGTCAGCATGAAACTTAAATAAAATAAAAAAATAAAATAAAATGCCCAAGGGGAAAGCCATAATCAAGCTGACAACAAGCTAGGGTAGACACTATCATTATGGAAGCCATCCCATTGTGTTTATGACTAAAAAGCCACGCCTACTCAGTCTAACACAATGCAGGTTTATTTTTAATTTGTTTTAATTTTTTTTTTTTTGTACCATGCATTGTGATACAATTATGTACATTGGTCGGTAGTTCCTGACTTCCTTGATGTCTTCTGATTTTGGTAGCAAATAATTTCTTCTCTGGTTTCTCCATTATGGCATTTAAGTTTTTGTAATATGCCTGTGGGCAGCTGGGAATGCTTTAATCCAGTGTTTTATATTTGATCACCCCCAGGAGATTTCTAATTGTGATCTTTTGACAAAAATGAAGTGATTTCCATAATCTGTATAGGCACCCAATTTATATTACTGATTTTCCTTCTTTCTTTTATCCATTCTGCTCTCTCATTATACTGTGCTTTATCTCTCCACAGTGACTTCCAGTAAGTTCTGTACTTCTGCCATAGATGGGAGTTTTCTGGCCTCTATATTCTTGGTGCCCAAGTTACTGTAAAATTTGTTGGTGTCTTCTTTAAACATCTTATTCTGGATACGCTGGATTCCCTTTTTTCCTATCTTTCGATTCTTTGGCCCTATATCTGGTCTATTTGCTGTAAATTCTCTGTCTGTGCGTACTGCTTGATTCCGCAACATTGTGACATCTTCCTCTTCATACACTGGCTTGGGCATGTGTGTGTGTACCATTTGTCTGTGGTTTCAGTGCCTAAGGCTTTGCATATTGAGAAGTGCAAATGTGTACCAACTTTATCGTGTCTCATTAAATATTAATTCTTCGCCAAATTATTATTATTATTATTAGTAGTAGTAGTAGTAGTAGTACAAGTGGTGGTGGTGTTGGTGGTGGCGGCGGCGGCGGCGGTGGTGGTGGTGGTGATGACGATGACTATGACCATGATGACCTGTATAACTGTTGATAATTCTAGTCTTTTGGGTTGTGATGCTGTGTCATTGGGTGGGTAGTTGCTGATCCTTCGAAACACTGGGAACTGCTTGCCCAACAAGAGAACATTACATCCTAGAGGACTTGAATCTTCAGCAACTCTGCTGTGTGAACCTCAATTTTTTTTTCTCCCCCTCTTTATGTTGCTGTTGTTGTCTCATTTCTTACAGTGCATTTGTACTTGATGCAGTTCTTCCAGTAGTTTGAAGCAGAAAACTTTTGCATTAGGACAACAGGAGTTCCAAAAACTAGGGGTACTCCTATTCCGAAGACTCCTCCAGTAAGGTGGTACAAAGGAAGAGCGTTGAAAATGATGTCATCAGGACAGATGTGCATCAGGTGCTTAGAGTAACTTGCTATTGCCACGAACCTGCAACACAAATTACACTTCTTTGAGAAAAATTGTTCAAATAGAACACATTTTAAGATTTAATAATACTTTGGCAACTGGGTAAGATATACGGGGTCATCGAAAAAGAGGGACGGGATTTGGAACCGCTATAACATAAAAAATACTAGACAGATTTACACGTTTGGCGTCTTAAAATGTTCAGAAAAGTTTAAAGTTATAGACTTACCTTAGTACATTTCAATATGTGCAACGTTTGTAGCTCTGGAGATGTCCGAACGAAATTCTATCTCCTGCCATGTTTTCTGAATCATGTCTCGTGTTACAGTGTCAATGGCTGCTGTGATCCTGTCTTGCAGGTGCTGGATATTCCTTATCTTCTCAGCATACACAATGTTATTTATGTACCCCCACAAGAAATAATCAAGTGGAGAGAGATCTGGGCTTCAAGGTGGCCAGGGCATTGATCCACCCCTTCCAATCCAGGCATCAGGGAATCTCTCATTTAAAACGTCAGTCACAAAGCAACTGAAATGGGGAGGAGCTCCGTCTTGCATACAAATAACCCTACTTACAATTTCTTGTTCAAAGGTTTCAATCTAGTACTTTGTAAGTTATAGCGGTTTCAAATCCCGTCCATCTTTTTTGATGACCCTGTATTGTGTGAAACTGCAGGATGACTGTATCTGGAAAAATGTGGAGTCATTCAGCCCTGGCATATTTTACAGTATTAGCGTAACATTAGTCTGGAGAGACTGGGGGAAACAATGCAACACCTACATCATTTAACTGGTCTCTAGGCAGGGGTGGGAACCTCCTGCCTCCTGAATATGAAGATGGTATGCTGTTTGTTGCAGCATGACCATCGGTCATAACAATTAGTGACAGAGCAGTCTTTACCAATTACATATTTTCCCTTGCAGTGTCAGGTTACAAGAGATTGCATTTTTGTATTATATAAGAAATAATTGACTTTGACAACAAGAAATTCGTATTTGCTAGGGAACATTTGGCACTGGATGGGAGGGTGGCATGCCCCCTGGGTCTCCCCTGGATTTTTTTTTTGAAATTCAAAATTACAATTTATGAAAGTAATAAACGAAGACGGAAAGAGGGAAAGAAATATACATATCTCAATACAAAATATTAAAATTATTAAACAAAATATTTTTTGGTCCTAAAGACAGAAGTGTTTAACAGTTTGCTTTCACACTTATTAAGACATTTTACATAAGTTTTTAACGTGACTGTCCCACTTGGAAAGACATCTTGGCTGTAGCCATGCTAGAGACAGATCTGTAAAGACACCCAAATCAATTTTTTAGTTTCCAGATTATCATTGTGGTGCATCTTTTTTTTTTGGGTGGCTTTTTATGTTGCACATCTAACTTAATGTAAAATATGTTATTACTTATGCTATTCTCTGTGCTCAGTGAATAAACGGGTAACTGAGGCTTTGGTGTCACCAGTAGCCATATTTCACCCAAGCCCAAATTTTCCCTTCTAGGTCCTCGTCTTCTATGAAATTTTTGAGTTTCTCACAGCTGTGACTATTGAGATAGTAAATCTTCTATGGTTCGGTGCCTTGTAATTTGGCTTCACTTTATGGTTATTGCCATCGTGTGGAAATTTGCTGCCTTGTAGGTGTACATCAGAGTAGAAGTGTACCCTGAACGTGAAAACATAAGTTCCTCTGAGAATTTTGTAACTCTTTACCAAACTACATGAGATAACATACTGGAAGATTGTAATATGGGGTCATGGTCACATTTTTCCTAGCTGTAGTGGGTTATTTGGGAATGTAACTCCTATCTGTGGCATAGGATTTCTGTATTGAAGCATATAGAGGTGAAAAAAGAAGTAACTGTGTTATTTGAGTTTCTCACATTGGTGTTGATGAGGATTCAGATCCTCTAGCTTATTAAGTCATGTCAGTTTGAAAGGAGTATATTGCCATCTTCTTCTGAGTCAAGCAGTTGAAGAAGAGCTTTTGAACTATGTGACCCTGAAGTTGGTGGCACTATGCCACTTAACTGCCAGTTGACATGGCACAACCTCTCAGAAGACGTGAATCTTCAAAGCAGTCGCTTTTACCGAGAGTGAGGAATTACTGCAGCCTTTGGCAGACCAGTTGTTCCAGATGTGTAAACGTAGAGTACATTGTCCTTATAATCTGGTCCTTGAACATTTGGTGGGCTGGTTGAGGCAGAATCTAAGAGTACTTTCAAATTTTTCACACTGTTTGCCTCTGGTATCTCTCCTCCCAGCTGGTATTTTCCCACAGAGATGTCTAGGGAGCTGGTAATTTCTTGGACAGCTGTGGGAAACGAAACGTGCATTAACTCCATGGAGCAGAGTCCTTCATGAGAAACTACTGGTTTATCGACTAGTGAAGAAATTCAACACATTTTGTGGAACCTTATGTGTGTCTGTACCATCTGCTGTCCGTGTGGCATGCAAACATTCATGTCAGAATGTGGTTTCCCACAGCACAGTGTCTGTTATTTTGTTTTTCGAAACTCCATAGCATATTAAAAATTATTTCTCCCTGGAGTTCCTTATTAACTCCTGTATTCTAACCTCAAATCTAAATTTAGAAGCAAAGGGAAGCTCCAATATACCACAAGTATGGCTGGGTGTTTATTTACATGTGCCCAGTTCTGTTGCCACTTAAATTTGCTAGATACAAAAAACAGTTCAAATGAGTACAGTAAAGCTTAGACAGTCTGCCTTGGCGACATGTAATTATTCAAGTACTCATAGAATTCACGCTTGTTAATGACATTACTATTGAATTAAACAAATTAGATAAATATTTTCTTCTCACAAAACATGCTTCAACTATAAATCAGAAAATCTCTTTTTGAAGGGATAAATTTAATTACGCGTCTGCTTTGTGCCTCCTATTAATTATTACAAAGTACAACGGTAGAGTAAATGCTCTACTGCGCAAGGATTGAGGAATTTTATTGATAATAATTGTGATCATCATTATCATCATCATCACCACCACCACCATCATCATCATGGTAGCATACAAAGAATTATGTTGCGTGATGATTCATGTTACTTTTCGTGTTCGTTTTGTATTTGGACTGGTATGCTACAAATCGGAAGGTAGCTGGTTCGATCCCAGATGGTGTCAGTGGATTTTTCATTGACATAAAATCCTTCCGATCGCACTATGACCCTGGGGTCGACTCAGCCTCTAACAAAAATGAGTACCAGGAGCATTTCCTGGGGGTAAAAGCGGCCGGTGCGTAAGGCTGACAACCTTACAACCTACCTAGGCCGTTTTCACGTAATATGGGAACCTTAACTTCCTGGAACCCTCTGGGTACCTCGGGCCTGTAATGGGACTTATTTTTATGTTGTCAATACATATGATTATTGTGCCAGTCACACGGTATAAGGCCTGCTTGCTTTCGAGATTGTGGTTTCGAATCCTGCCAGGGACATGGATGTTTGTCTGTTGTGAGTGTTTTGTATTGTCAGGTAGAGGTCTCTGCTTCGGGCTGATCACTCGTCCAGAGGAGTCCTACCGACTGTGTTGCGTCGTTGTGTGCGATCTAGAAATTTCAAGAATGAGGAGGCTTTGGTTCGCGTTGAGTCTTATTGCCATGGGGATATATATATATATATATATAATTCTTTTGGCAAAAAAAAATCTGCATAGAAATTATAAGGCATATGAGACATTCAGAGGACCGTGCATCATGATATTTTCTTGTAAGAAAAGCCAAGAAGATGCACTATTTCACAAATTTATTTTCATGAAGAACTTTACATGTTTCGGACAGACTTACTGTCCATCATCACGAGTCTTAAGACTGTATTCACAGCAATAGGTATTTGTCATGCTAGTTATGTTGCCTGTCTGCTAGCGAGGTCAGACAGTCAACATAACTAGCATGACAAATACCTATTGCTGCGTATACAGTCTTTAGACTCGTGATGATGGACAGTAAGTATGTCCGAAACATGTAGAGTTCTTTACCAAAATAAATTTGAGAAATAGTGCATCTTGTTGGCTTTTGTTATAAGAATGTAAGGCATCGTCCTTCTTTGGTATACAGGAGTGAACTCTTGTTTATTCACACCTGAAGGGTAATGCTATAACTATAGCTACAGCAGTTAAAACAACACGTTTAAATACACTTTTCAGTGAAAAGGACAAACATGTTTCTCCTAATGCTACAAAAATAAATGAATTAAAAATTATTCTGCAAATATTTGATGTGGTACAACAAATTAAGTACTTATGTTTATGTTTATTGGACCGTGCATCGTTGTGATAGTTGAAGAATAAGAGACCAACTTGATGTCACTTGCTATTTTATTTCACTTCTTATGTGCCCAACATGTTTCGGACATTAATATATCCATCATCAGGAGCTTGCGACTATTCTGTTGAATTA
>Ga0123352_10012711_pt1 | contig 13320 bp, 8 predicted proteins | sample TergutLab28metaG_FD_89700 | JGI IMG/M metagenome (GOLD analysis project Ga0123352, IMG submission 89700) | Labiotermes labralis P1 segment gut microbial communities from Petit-Saut dam, French Guiana - Lab288 P1 | ecosystem: Host-associated > Arthropoda: Insects > Digestive system > Gut ... | reverse complement strand
TGAGGTTCGAGCACAAGTGTGGGGGGGGGGGGGGAAATTTTCCCTACCCTTCCAGCTCGACCCCGGGACCCATGCAGCCTCCTGTAAAATGGGCCCCGGGTCTATTTCCCGGGGATAGAGCGGCCGGGGGTGGCGTTAACCACCCATCCCCATCTAGCGCCGGGGTTAAAGAAAGAGTAGGGTTATACTTCTGCTCTCCCTCTGGACCTTCATGGCCTGTTGTAGGTCGAAGGTTACCTTTACAATAACTGACGTTTATTTTCGAGACCTGACATTCCATCCAGTCGAAAGAGGCGTCCTCGATTGATAAACAGTGTAGTAATGAACAGGGGACGATAGTTAGCCGAAATGGGAGCGGGGCGCTTTTCCGAGGAACAGCAGAGATGAATGTTCTATTGCATAATGTAGGAAGTCACAACTACAGTAGGACTACCTCCCTTATCTAGTTCCCTTAGTTTATGAATGAGTGAGTGAATCATATTTAGTTACCGGTCGTTACCGTTATTCCATGGTTACGCTTCGTTTGTGACTAAATTACGCACCGATTTCTATGGTTATCGGGCTTGTACGGTTAGGCTTGGTTTGTGATTATGTCACACCACGATTCCCAAAGTTAAAATACGGCTTGGTTTGCGTGATGTGACAACCCCGGTTTCCAGGTTACGACAGATTGGCTTGTAAGTGACGTCACAACGCGGAAAACAGTAAAACCTATTGTAAGAAATTCGCCAATCATGATTAAAGGTCCGATAAAAGTCGTCGTAGGTTAGCAAGGGAATATGTCACACCGTCACGTCAGTGTCAGTTCAAGTTCATGTAACAATAAAACAGCACAACTGGGGAGTGTGCAGCTCAACACACATTCCATATAGTGCCGAAAGTTAAGAAACACAGGTGCAATAACTCGACCCGCCAATGCGTCACTCCTGGCAGAGCATAGCGTATGTATGTCATCATACACTTCAGAATCTACAGTCTTTCCGTCTTCTACGTACTAACCCACATACAAACCGAATCATATAAAATATTTGGTACTTCAACCTGACTGAAAACCCCTACGAACAAAATGCTGATGGCAATATTTGGATATAAAAGACAAGAAGTGAAAGGAAGATGTACTGAATTACATTAAAGGACGGTTTCGTACCTCTTAAATATGCGGGGTCAGTACAGGGACTAGTAGGCTACGAACTGGACGATCTAGGGTTCTAAATACGGCGTGAGAAGCGATGAATTCTTTTTCTAAACGTCTGGACCGGTTCCGGGGTGCACCCAGCCTCCTATGCAATGCGTACCGGGGTTCTTCCCGGGGTAAAGCGGCCGTGGCGTCTGACTGGCCACTCAACTCCAACTAGTGCCGAGCTATACTCCACATCGACTATACGGCTTCCTGGCGGACACAGGGACAAATCTGCCGTCTATAAATTACTCTATAAGGGTAATGGAACATAGAGGATGAGATGGAGCAAATATGTAGTTATCATACAGGACATGAGAAATGAAAACAAAAGTCGAAAAATCTGAACCGGATGTAACACATGCCAGACAGAGGCATAAACGACAATATTAAAAGCCCTTCAAGAAGCAGGACGAGAAATAAGGGCTGAATTCGTTTCATGAAACAAGGAAGAGTCTTCATCAGTTGAACGACTACAAACTTCTCAAAAGGATTCTGCTTCATGAGGCAGGTAAAAAAATACCCCGAATCCTGTTCTGTTAAAATCCAACGAAACCTTACACAATAACATCTTTCTGCGAAGGAAATCCCCTTGAACGTGATATGTGATGAAAAAAAGAAAAATCTTGGTCCCTGATGGAAATAGATTCCTGGCTTTCCAGCCAGCAGCCATTAACCTTGTGGTGAAGCAACAGCGACTGTAGTAATCCATAATGCAGTTTGATATTTACAAAATACTAGGAACTAAATGACACAGCCCACATACAAGACATTTACGTAATGAATCTTTAGACAGAGGACGCGACCACTAACAGGGTGCCAAGTTTCCTTGTTATAGGGAGGTCGTTCCAGCTCGTCTGAACGCGGCCAGTGACAGTTACTGATCAATGGAAAGCGACGCGCAGACCCTCTTGGCACGAGAGAAGCATGAAAACCTTCGTGCCCTTGGTTTTTAGACTCATCTGCAAAGCAACTGCAAACAGCGTCCACAAGAGCCCACATTAAATTCTTTCCTGAGCCCGACCAATCCTGCCCAAACTACCGAACACATTGTTTCTGTAAAACACACTTTAATTTATCTCCCCACCTGCAGCTACGTCTCCTAAGTGGCCAAATCATTTCAGGCTTGAATTAAAACTTGCATAACATGTCACCTCACAATGTGCGCTACATGCACTGCCCAATTAATATTAAAAACTCATCGTAAGAAGTAAACCAAGCATCTGAATTGGTACAGTTCAAATGTTCCCTCATTCGGTCCGTCTCACACCATTTCGACCCATCTCAGTATATATCCTCACAATTCGGGATGCAGGAAGTCAAACTGTCCTCTTCTGCACCTGTGTTTTATTATACAGCAAATGTGACACACACATTTGTGAAACTCACAGCTGCTTTGAGGAGAATGCCTTAGGATAGCGCTGGATCCTATTACAAGAGTGGTGAGCCTCTAAGGGCGTTCAGAGGCACGAAACCTTCCTAAGAAGTCGTGCACGTAACGTCACGTTACAGGAAGAACTGAGCCTCCCTGGACGTTGTCACACACTGACACCTCCTCTGGACAACATTGGCTCTTCGTAATGACGATGAAAGTACGCTGCTCTAGTTGGTTCACAGAAATTTCAAGCTACATTTACGAGTAGTCTCAACAAAGATATAAGGTTAAAAATGCTGTAAAAATGGCTAAATGCAAACATTGGAAAGCAAGGGAAAAAACTACACACACTCCCCAACTCACGCAACAGGCACCTTCCCGGAAAGTCCATCGCAAGTTGAATTTTACGTAAGTCGGAAATGAGTATAGTCTACACACGGTCAACCACATATGTATATAAAAGTAAGTCCAGTTGAAATCCAAATTCGAACACAACGCACCTGATCGGCCGCAGCATGACCGCCCCGCCGCCTGTTATCGCCCAGCAGTATTCCTCCGCCACTTTCGTTTCAATGTGCTTTAATTCCCGCAAGGAAAAATTCGGTGCACGTTTCAATCTCAAGTTCACTTTTTAATATTTTTAAAATTGCGTAATTTGAAACTGCGTAAGTAGGGAGTGTCTACATCCGTCGATGATATGGTGCATTCTGAAGTTTCGAGGGCTTGTACAATGTAAAGTTTTAAATATTTTCCATGAGTAGCCGATGCTTTTGCAATTCATGACCAAACACACTGCACAAGTAAAGTTACACTGACTCATTCGTATGTTACCATCGGCGTATGATAGTAGATCTAGTACACCCATGCTGTTAGCTTTAATATTTGGCAACAAAGCTTAGCTTCTACGCGGCACACAAGACTAGAGATGGCATACATAATGACGCTGCAGACATTTCAGGCACAAAAGAAGGAATATCTGAAATTTAAAGTTGATGAACTTGAAACTATCATTATGTTCAAAAATATCAGAGACTTGTATTGGGACATCAAGAATTTTAAGAAGGGTTACCAGCCTACAACTAATAAGGTACGGGAAGAGAAGGTTGATTTGGTTACAGATTGCCACAGTATTCCGGCTAGGTGGAGGAACCATTTCTCAGTTATTACATGTACATGAAGTTAATGATGTTAGGCAGACAGAAATACACAGCAGAATCACTAGTGCCTTAGGGGATGAGATGGCTACTGCAAAGCTAAAAAGTCACAAATCACCAAGTAATGACCAAATCCCAGCAGAAATTATTAAAGCAAGAGTATAACTATTCGCTCTGAGATCCATAAACTTAATAATTCTATTTCGAATAAGGAGGAATTGAAGAGGAGTAGAAGGAGTCGCTCACTACGCCTATTTATAAGAAGGGCGATAAAAAATATTGTAGTAATTATAGAGGCATATCACTTTTGCCAACTATGTACAAAAATTTATGCAACATCCTGCTGTCAAGATTAACTCCATATGCAGAGGAAATTATTGGGGTTCATCAATGTGGATTTCGAAGCAACAGGCCAACTACCGATCATATATTCTGCATTCGTCAAATACTTGAGAAAAAATTGGAATACAATGAAGCAGTGCATCAGATATTTATTGACTTCAAGAAAGCTTATGATTCAGTCAGGAGGTAGGTCTTGTATAACATTCTCACTGAGTTTGGTATCCCCATGAAACTTCTAAGGCTAACAAAAATGTGCCTCAATGAAACCTATAGCAGAGTCTGGGTAGGCAAGGATTTGTCTGATATGTTTCCTATTAGGAATGGTTTGAAACAAGGTGATGTTTTATCCCCTTTGCTTTAGAGGTGCGCCATTAGGAGGGTTCAGGTAATCCAGGATGGCTTGAAATTAAATCGTACACATCAGCTTTTGGTTTATGTTGATGATGTTAATACAGTGGGTGGAAGCATACGTCCTGTAAAGAAAAACACAGCAGTTGTGTTAGTCGATAGTAATGAGATTGGTCTAAAAGTGAATGCTGATAAAACTAAGTACAAGGTTATGTCTCGAGATCAGAATGCAGGAAGAAGTCACAAATTAAAGACTGATAATAGCTCCTTTCAAAAGGTGAAAGAGTTCAAATATTTGGGAACAACCTGAACAAATCAAAATTGCATTCAGGAAGAAAATAAGAACAGATTGAAGTCCGGAAATGCTTGCTATCTTTCGGTGCAGGATCTTTTGTCTTCCAGTTTGCTACCCAAAAATTTAAAGCTTATTTTATATAGAAAAATAATTTTGTCTGTCTTTTTGTATGCGTGTAACTTGTTCGCTCACACTGAGGGAGGAACGTAGGCTGTGGTTGTTTGAGAATTGGGTGCTGAGGAGAACATTTGGGCCTAAGAGGGACGAGGTAACAGAGGAATGAAGAAAACTACATAATGAGAAGTTTAATGATCCCCAATATTGTTCGGGTGATAAATTGAGGAGAATGCGGTAGGCGGGGCATGTAGCACGTATGGGGGAGAGTAGATGTGTATACACGGTTTTGGTGGGGAAACCTGAGGGAAAGATGCCATTTGGAAGACCCTGGTGGCGATGGAAGGATTATACTAAGATGGATCTTCAGGAAGAGGCATGTGAAGGCATGGACTGGATCGATGTGGCTCAGGATAGGAACAGATGGGGGCATTTGTGAATGCGGTAATGAACCTTCGGGTTTCCACAAAATGCGAGGAATTTCTTGACTGGCTGAGAACCGATTAGCTTCTCAAGAAGGACTCCGCTCCATGGAGTAAGTACGTCCATTCAACTAAGACGCTCGCACAACGACAGCCTTCGTAATGCTGATCAATACGAGTTCGACGGTGAGTGGGAGGGGAAAGGATATACAACAGTGTGAATTGCACACGAAGTTTCACAAAAACGCGTCAATTAACGTATCCACTATTACAAGTACAGTTACCCCTCTGTACGACCTGAAGACACATGAAGGAACAGAGGTTTACAGCTCCACCCATTCCCAAATTCGGCATTAGATGGAGGTGCGTGGTCAGCCTCATGCGCCGGCCGCTTTAGTCCCGGGTAAAGAGCCACCAGTTTCCACTATATAGGAGGCTGGGTGGGTCCCAGAGCGGGTCTGGGCATTTTGGGGAACAGAGAAATCCCTTAGCCCTCTTGGGAATTGAAACACCATTCCTCAACTGTCCAGCACACAACCTGGTCACAACAGCAAATGGTCTGTTCCTGTTATAATATCTGTATATACAACATGTCTATAGCATTGCCTTAATATCTTAGCAATGGGTCCCAAGTACCCTCAGGAAATTTTCGGACTATAGAACGGGACGAAAAAACAAATTATAAATGCAAACTGTGCAAATGCAACAGGCTGATAAGACTTAACCATGGAGATGGCGGACGGTTAAGCTGGCAACGGATTTAAATCATAAAAATGAAAAATTTAAAAACATGACAATATGCTAAGTAACAAGCATACACTCGCACCGCCAGCCTTGCAAGTTCGAAAACTGCATTCTCAGAACTGCTATTGCCCTATATGACAGGTTGATGCATCGAACAGAACATTTCTTGTGCGACTAAAGTTTACAGCCTACACATATATAGTGTTGTGTAAACGACCAAAAATCAATCTTAGCTACAAATCATGAATTCATACATCCGAACACTCTACAATAAGTAACCCCTGTAGCACAGATACATCGAAAATAAAGAACAAAGCGGGTATTGTAAGTATAACGTAACATTGAAACGCGTTCGCGGAAGTATTGCTGTCATGGCAAAGCAGTAAGAATTACATAATCCGAGTGTGTGTGTTTGAAAACTTTGTCATCCAGTATGCAATGCGCATGCGTCATATTATATTGTCATCTGTGTCCTCTCCGGCTCTATCGAATTTTCACACACTACCTCGCAAACGGCATGATTTTCGGAAAAGTTTTATTGAATACGTAAAATGTGGGTTTTGATTTTGTCTAAAAGTCTTGTCTGATAAATTTCTCACTACAAGAGGAATTCAGCAAGATATTATAATAAACGTACATAGGTTTTCATTTAAGAACCCGCTTTAACTAAACCTGAATTTTATCTACAGATTTTCGAAAAATACTCAAATATCAAATTGCACGAAAATCATTCTAGTCGAATTCGAGTTCTTCTTTACAGACGGACAGACACATAGACATGATGAAGGTAACTGTAGCTCTTCGTGCTTGTAAGTCTAGCATCCACTTAATCATGCGAATAGTTTGACAAGCATAAAAATGATGCTGAGTTACAGCTGCAAAAGCGGCCCTCAATCGAATAGAATATCAAAGCCTCAGTTGGTAAAAGGTAAAGCAATCCCATTACAAGCCTGGACAGGCCCTGAGGGTTCCAGGAGGTCGAGGCTTCCAGGTTTCAAGACAATCGGCACATGAAGCTGGTACGGTTGTCAGCCCTACGCACCGGACGCCTTTACCCCCCCAGGAAGTATTCCTGGTACTCATTTCTGTTAGAGGCTGAGTCAACCCCAGGGCCATAGTGCGACCGGAAGGATTATGTCAAAGAAAAATTCCGGTGACACCATCGGGAATCGAAGCCGCGACCTTCCGGCTTGTAGCGTAGTGCCTCAACCAAAGGCGCCACCTCGTGCCCCCCTCACTTGGTAAGTCACCAATACACGTAGAGGTAAAAGTAAAGATATCCCCGTACACGCCACGACTGGAGTTGAGGTATAGGTCCACTAATTCCTAACATCGGCACTACAGGCACGTCAGTTGGATGGGGTTAGTTACTAAACAAACGTCGTAACTTTTATTACGAAATGTTAATCAAGCGTTGCAAGTTACACAGCAAGCATTAGTAACAGCCTAAGTCGCTCTATCACACAGATTACTGTACGTGCAATACAGACACATTGGACTGCAAGGGGCATTATTATGTTATTAGCCACTTGGTGCAAAATAAAAAGGAGACATTACACTTTAAAACCAACAGAAAAGATATTCGACAACAGACGGTGCTGTAATTCAAGAAATCAACATCTGGAATAGCCGTAAAATTTTAATACGTTGCGGAATTTTTACACGAAATGAATCACATTTCTCACTGTACTGTAAAAGAAGACAGAAAAAGCTTTGAAAATTAACAACGCCCACGGCTAAATATGGATATTTAGTTTCTCTGATAGAGATTCAGAACCGCAGTCGTGTGGATATGAACTTCAAAGGAATGAAAAGTAGCAGTGATTAAGAGAGTTAGAAACAGCAAAGATGGAAATACAAGTTTAAAATTACGAGAAGTGAAGAGGAATTGCAAGACACCAGCCGCATTACGTAACAAAGGAAAAACTAATTGAACAGACGGCACTTTAAAAGAGATTATTATGCACTACAAATATATTCATACTGAAACATGATTGGAGGGAGACGGCAATTTGGACTAGAAACACATTTTCTGTCCAGCAACAAATTCCGCGAGGCAGCTTCTTCAATTTTGAATCATGATGTGCTCATAAACGTAATATAATATTAAATAATGTACGTCAGCACAACTACCCTATTACACAAGGTAATTACAAAGGCTAATGTTTCGACTATTTTTCAGTCATCTTCAGGCCTATTTTTTCAATTGAGTCACAAGATGCTACGCACACATTGGGATCCCATCGTGTTTACATTCATGGAATACATAAAAATTAAATCATTTGTCTCACAGGTGTGACGTGCATATTGTGTTTACACCAGTTGGATACATAAAATTAGATTGGATCCAATTTTATGTATCCAACTGATGTAAACACAATGTGCACGTCACACCTGTGTGAGACAAATTATTTAATTTTTATGTATTCCATGAATGTAAACACGATGGGAACCCAATGTGTGCATAGCATCTTGTAACTCAATTTACAAAACAGGCCTGAAAATGACTGAAAAATAGTCGAAACGTGTATCCTATGTAATTACCTTGTGTAATAGGGTAGTTGTGCTGACGTACATTATTTAATATTATATTACCTTCCGCAATAGCCTACCGTGTGTCAGTTGATCAAGGAATTCCACTCCTGTCGCGAAACTCAAAGGTTCATTATCGTGACCACAAGAGTCCATCAGATCCGCCTCACATCTCCACATCACATCCTTTCAGACGCCACCTATTGTTAGGTCTCCGCCGTTTAAGTTTACGTTTCAAGGGAGTTGCAGAGTTATGAACTGACCGTTTCCTACGCCTGAAGTACGCCACAAACACCTCACCAGCCTCCATTTGATAACGCTAATAACATCTGTTGAAGAGTACAGTCTACGAAGTTCCTCATTATGCAAATTTCTCCTTCCTTCCATCACTTCCTCTTCCTTGGGTAAACAATATGTTGAATACCTCAATCATTCAACCGCATGACAGGGTTAGGAACTTAAGTAGCATATATTAACCAAAGAACTAATACAACACATTACGTAAGGTTGAATATTAAAGGGATATGCCACAAACAGGTTATGTAAAAGAAAGCTGTGGAACAACACAAGAAAAACATATAACTCGATTGGCGTAATTTCATCGGAATTTCGTTTCATCATATTACTGTCCTTGAATAAATTTTCAACTTGTACACGTGTAATATTCGCTTCGTAGACCTTGAAGCAGACGGAAGGATAATATTAAAATGCATCTCCAAGGATCAGGATGGGATGGGATGGATTTATCTTTATAAGTACAGTGACAGGTGCAGGGCTCTTGTGAGCACGGTGACATAACTTCGGGTTCCACAAAATGGGCTAATTTTTTGACCAGTTGAGGAAATGTTAACTTCTCAGGAAGGACTATAGTTCACAGAGTTAGTCAAGTGAGACTTAAAGTATATATGCAGTTATTAATGTTAATAGTAAATTCAGCAAGTGTCCTGGACACTTGCCGGTAAACTGAAAGGACTTCCATTCCCACTCGAAGCACGAATTTTTCTCTTCGTGATCGCCCTCTCCGAAGGAAATCGAAGAGTGAACCTCACCGCTATTACCAAAGTATGTACGTAGCTTTACCTCCACTTGCAACACGTCTTTACAATGTATAGCCGAGGGGCAGTGGAAATGTTAAACCTCCTTAAATTCTGTAAAACTCACAGTTATAAGCCTACAGGCAAAGCAAGTACACGCGGCAAGCATACAGTGGGTACAATAACAGACTATGTGTATATGGTAAGATTTTTTTTTTGCAGTTTAGGTTAAGAAGTGTAGTTTTCATATACTACGCAAGTGGCAGCCACAGTTCACGTTCCAAATTGTGCCATCGAAGGATAAACACGCCACTTAATACAATGCTGAAGGTACAGAGGAAAGGATACAAAGGTGGGACAGGGATGAAACAAAAAAGAGGTTAAACGATGACGATACGAAAGGAACCAACCCCAGTACGTTTAAACGGTACTTCTCATTTGACGATATGGCATGTCTGATGCTGGAAATTTATGTATATGAATTCGTGTCATACAATATCTAGATTCATCTCGTGTTCCGACTGCACTCTAGCAGACAGTGCCTTACGAAGTCTATGCTCATCTTCCACCGGGAAAAATTTTCCTAACACATTGCAAACGCCGTTCCTTAATCGTTAAGACTACGCGCACAACACGGGTGTCGGAGAAGTGGTATAGACGGCACGGCGAATAACTTCCCCAGCGCATCCTAGGGCAGCAAAATAGAGTGAAATATTCACAGCTCATTCCTTACTTTAAATACAACGAACCACAGCGGATTTGTGCAGAAGAAGCAGCAGCATTACAAGTAGAAGTAATTCGTTCGTAATATCCGTCACAGGGATTGAACCGCTTAGTTTGACAAAAATGAGGTACACAGTCATTTGAAATAAAGAACAGACCTTCGATCCTCCATACACGTCAACTGGTGAAACAGTTTTTAATCTTTACGTCTCGAGGTGAAGCGCCCGGCAAAACCTAACGAGCGCAATGTACGTGTAAACGTAATACTGAGACGCGTTCGCGACACCATTGTTGACGTGGAAAATCAATAAGTATTACATATTCTGAGTGAGCATTTGTAGCCTTAGGTATTCAGCATGAAATGCGCGTGTGCCGTATTATATCGTCCTCGGCAGCCTGCCCCGCTCCAGCAAATTATTCCGCATTATCTCATAAACGGCACAACTTTCGGAAAATAAGAGTTACGGAACACAAAATGTGTGTTCTGATTCTCTCTACAAACTTTATCCGAAACATTTCTCATTCTAAGAAGAAACAAGCGAGATATGATCAAAAATATATACTGGTCTTCATGTAATGTACCCGTTATTCTTGTCAGATTTTCATGAAACTTGAATTTTCTGACAGATTTTCGACAAACGAGCAAAATCAAATTTCATGAAAACCTTCCAGTGGGAGCCGATATGTTTCTTGTGGAAAGACATATGGAAAAACACGACGAAGCAAATAGTCGCTTTTCGAAATTTTACGAACGCTCCTAAAAACTGAACGGCGTTTAAATGACGACGGGATAATAATGATGGTAATAAATATAATAATAACCGTAACGATGACACCAATATAGTCCCACCTGGCTGGAGTAGCACCGTCATACAAAACTATTTCAGCAAAATAAATCCACCAGAACTTAGATAAAATTATGTACTTCGTAATGTTCTGTAAAGAGCTAGGAAATATCGTTTCTTCCCCCCCCCCTCCTGTTATTGCGCTGTTACAGGCGCTGAAAAGTGCACTTCGCAACGAGCGTACAGCAAATCGTACACGAAAAAGATTACATGACGACGAGAACTATAGCATCTTCTCCTCCAACAGACTCTTTATTCGCGTCTGCAAACCTCAGAATTCGCAACAAGACGTGACAAGTAGTACATTAGGATCCCGCATTATTCGATTACTTCATTATCTAGTTGCGAAAATACGAGTTATTTTGCTAACTACATGAATCAACTCGTTTCGTAACGACAATATGCATGTCCGACATTAGCAAGTGCATAACACAAGCAATAAATACACTCAACATGTTCCTTAAACATCATCTCGTCTTTCCAGTCGCCTTCCTTCCCTCATTTCTGGTCTATTTGGTAGGTTACCACGATCAAACACATAGGGCATTAAGCGATCCACGCCCACCACTGTTACTAGCCGGTCTTTGTAGCTTGGAAACGGCCTGTCTGACGCCGTCTCGTTCCTTGGACCCTATCTGACACATAACGATATCACTACACAGCAAAACAGCGAAATACAACAGAGAGTCTGTGTCATGCCGCATTTTTTGAACGTCGAGGAAACGGGAATTTTGAGAAAACGGATGAAAGGATTCGAATGGTAAAGTGAAGAAGGTAACTTAGAACAAAACATGAAAGTGCCACCGAGAGTATGGAAACGTGGATGCTAATTACTGAACTTGGAATCACGAATGAAAATTACGATTATTAACCATTTAGAAACTGACATTCGTCTGCACTACGAGTATACATAAAAGTCAGTTCGTAGCTCTCAAACTACACAGTTCTTACCCATTAAACAGTTAGCTTGGTTAATACCGTGTAGTGAGATAATCGCTATTTATCGTCAGAATCATAAGAAATGTATATAATTCACTAACACGTATGATTTTCCTCACGTGCTAGGCAAGTGTCAGGGTACAAACTAAGAAGTGGCACGGAACGCATCCCCAATCATTGAGGGCTTCAGTTACAGTGCCCTCCGCCCCATGTCCTCAGACATGAAAGGCCCTCAGGAAATGGAGCCACTCTAGGTTCGAACCCCGGACACCCATCAAACCAAAGTTCATCCCCTCCCCTAAAAAACAACTTAACCAAAAAGTTAAGTCATTATGACCACGTCAGGGACCTCAACTACGACGGGTCATCCGTTAACGTAAGCACAATCCCCGTTATAGTTGTGCAAGGTTGTCGTCAGCCCAGCGATGAGTCTGACTAAACGGACCATGGGGCGTCCACTTGAGCCAAGCCTAAGGCTTCGCCATCAGATTTCTGGCTGGTATTTGATTAAGAAACACATAAATACGCTGCTGCTCAAATTGAGATTTTGAACGTCACGGCAAGTGGTCGAGTATAGTTATAGATGATATATTTGTTAACTGCAATTGGGCTGTCACCCGGTGGCAGTATTACAATACACATTTACACACAGAACAACACAAATAACAACAGAACAACACAAATAACAACAGAACAACACAAATAACAACTAATCTGGAAGAGTGCGGACCGTGCCCCGTCTTTGCGAATTTTACCCTGGCATTTGCCTTACAACTGAGGAAAAAGCATGGAAAAATCTCAGTCAGGGTACAGTATACATATCACTACTATGACTAAACGGTTATACGTGTAAATATTATTCAGAGGGCCAAACAGTACTACAGAATACCACCGAGTGACCTGTAGAAAACATACGAAAACCCGCCACCGTACAAAATACTGTTCTCTCTATACATTCTTGTCATTTCCACACACTTTCTGAGGCGAATATCTTAGATGTAGGACAACATTATTGCACAGTGGTCGAAACATTTCCAAGGAGCATTATCGATTGTTATTTAATGAAGACCCCTTAAAGCTTCAAGGTGGCTCTTTAATACAAGTCCTTGAAAACAGACGAAAGGGACGGCATGTATAAAGCAATATGAGTCTACAATTAACTTACTTACTTACTCCATGGTGCAGAGTCCTTCTTGAGAAGCTAACTGGTTTGCAGCTAGTCAAGAAATTCCCCGCATTTCACGGAACCCGAAGGTTCATTACCGCACTCACAAGC
>Ga0123352_10012710_pt1 | contig 13321 bp, 5 predicted proteins | sample TergutLab28metaG_FD_89700 | JGI IMG/M metagenome (GOLD analysis project Ga0123352, IMG submission 89700) | Labiotermes labralis P1 segment gut microbial communities from Petit-Saut dam, French Guiana - Lab288 P1 | ecosystem: Host-associated > Arthropoda: Insects > Digestive system > Gut ... | reverse complement strand
GACGCTTGTGAGTGCGGTAATGAACCTTCGGGTTCCATAAAATGCGGGGAATTTCTTGACTAGCTGCAAACCAGTTAGCTTCTCAAGAAGGACTCTGCACCATGGAGTAAGTAAGTAAGTATAGTATTCGTGAGAAAGTTAATGTATATTTATGCTCTTAGGGGCACCGATACCTGAGTAACTTACCATATTTTCTAGGAGTACCCACAGCATAAAATCGGTTATTGCCTTAACCTTGTGACTTCAGTATTTTTTCTGCTTACTCTCCTTCTTCAGACAAGGTAAACTTCTGCTGTTGTGTCTGTCTGTACTTGCTTTGAATAGATATATTACCGAAAGAGTAGCCACGAGTATTTTTGAGGTGGATAGACATTGTCGCAAATTAATATGGGGCACTCGACGTTTTTGTGCGAAAAGACCTTCAAAATATATGCAGATTTTGTTAAGGTCACTTTTTATAAGGTAAAATAATGACGTGAATTATTCACGGAATCTGTATTTACGGGCATTTGGCTTTCCGGTTACGTGTATATTAGAGCCGGCCATGACAGATGTGGCGTGGAGATAATCATAAACAAGTTTACGAATCTTGTATTAGATTTTTTTGTGGACTGCGGCCTCGCCGCCTGAAGTTCGTCCTGATTTAAACTGCTCGAACACAGGGCTCGCGTGTTGGAATCCCAAACGGGGCGTGGATTTATCTCAAGTTGTTATGTGTTGGAAGATGCATTGTGATTGGTTCATTCTCCTCCCGAGGATTCTTATCAAATGTCTGAAACAGCGAAGAACAACTTTTTTGCACTAAGTCTAGTTAATAATCTCAAAACCCTGTCCTGAGCTTCAGGTCTTTTAAAGACAAAAATTATTGATATTAGTGCAATGAAAAACACAATTTCTTAGGAAATACATTTTTACGTTTATTTTGAAGGACTGTAGGTCGTAGATGGGGAGTTTGCCAATTTTTTATTGCCACGGATTTCCGAACTACTGGACGATGTGAGAATTACTCATAGTAGAAACCTGGAGGCAGATCTCCATTTTTTATCGAGCCAGTTTAAAGTTTCCTCTTAACCACATTCGTATTTCAAAGCAACATTTCACAAGCATACACGGTTGGGATATGGGGACTTAGCAGACGATATAGTTTATAAATTTTACTAAAGGAATGGATACTCTTTTCTCAGGTCCGTATCAAACTGTAAATCTCTCGTCATCTTTTGAATTTTGCTGGAACAAGTTCGATGTTAAAGTTCAGTCACATCCAGAAAAAAAAGTTGTGTGTGGCCATATTTTTTGACGTTTTGTTGACCGTGCATCTCAGTATATTTATCTCAGTATTTAACCAACTTGATGCACACAGTTTGTTTCACAATAAGTTTTATTTCATGCCTCTACATGTTTCGAGCACATGTGCTCATCATCAGGGGGTCAGAATTGCATTACACAGCCTCTGGTATCATCACACCTATAGGTGTGATGATACCAGAGGCTGTGTAATGCAATTTTGACCTTCTGATGATGAGCACATGTGCTCGAAACATGTAGAGGCATGAAATTAAACTTATTGTGAAACAAATTTTGTGCATCAAGTTGGTTGAATACTGAGATAAAAAAATGTGGCCTTATGTTTGCGTATATTTTGAAATCGGGAGTTTAATTCTCGTTGAATAAGTTAAGTTTATTTGCTGTTTATGTAACATCACTGCTCTTTTTTAATCACAGAATTTGGAGTGAAGGCATGGTGTTTGGCTGCAATTGCAGTATCCACAATTGAGGCATCATCTCGAATGCTGCTTTTGTGTTCAGCATTCCACTGTGAAGGTGATGCGCTCCTTGTGTGTTGATCGCCAGTTCCTTCATGCCTTGTAAGACGTCAGTGCATAAGGTAAAGCCTTGTTGACGAAGCTGAAAAAAATTTTCTCATTCATTTCTGGGAATAATGAAATCTGCGATTCCAATTCCTACACATATTTGAGCATTTGACTGCTAAGTCAGCAACGTTTCTGCAATATCGGAACTATTACTCACTACAGTGTCCCATTGAAATGTCGAAATGTTAAATAAATCTTACCCTTGAAGATTCTTCTTTTGAAACGAAACATTTTGTCCAATCTTAACTGTCCCTGTAAAGGTAAAGCAGTCCCGTTACAGGCCTGGAGTGGCCCAGAGGGTTCCAGGAAGTTAGGGTTCCCAGATTTCATGACAACGGCACAGGATGGTGATAAATTTGTCAGCCTTACGCACCGGCCGCCTTTACCCCCAGGAAATTCTCCTGGTACTAATTTCTGTTAGAGGCTGAGTCGACCCCAGGGCCATAGTGCGATCGGAAGAATTTACGTCAGTTAAAAATTCCAATGACACCAGGTGGAATCGAAACAGCGACCCTCCGATTTGTAGCACAGCTCATTAACCACTGTGTCACCGCGGTCCCCAATTGTCCTTGTACTCGCCTAAATTACTTTGCACGTTATGCTTCTAATCGTTTCTTAATGTCGATCTCTTGAAACAGAGAAAGTCTTGTTACGGTTTAAACATCAGCCCCTTTAGTTAAAAATTGCACCATTTTTCTCTCCGTCAAATTTAAATTGTAAGATTTTCAAAATTTTTTTTAACTGCAGCCGTACTAGAAACAAGACTCATATAATGATATTAACGCACCCGAATTTTGTTTGTCACTACTTATCTACAGTATCATTACTGGCAGTCAATAGAAAACACGAAACCGTATGCCACGAGCACTTCGTCTGTCAGAATGACGACAACCAGTCATCTGAAGGCGGGGATAAAATCCAGCAACCATATATGTTTCAAGTACTGGGCTAGTTCGGAGAGTAAGACTGTTTATAAAAACACTTTTCTTCAGGCCTCAGAAAGACGAGGTGGGAAAAGCAAGATGTGAGATAATGGGGAATTTCGTGATTTATGTTTCTGACTCAGAATTTTTCGGACAGCAAAACCTGGAAGTGAAATTGTAAAAAAGGACACGGAAGGGAATGAATGGGCGCCTAATTTTAGTGGGAAAATGAAAGGATGGAAGTGATATGAATCTTATACAGTGGATCGTGACAGTGCAAGGTAGGTTACGTAACAAGGAACTTCTTAGCGCTGGCACTCATCTTCATATTCGTTGGATATGCAGGTCTGACCGAATTAAGTTTTAGAAGCCAGTAAATACCTTCTGATGATTCCAGAAGGGCTGTGCAAGGTAACATGCTGCAGAACGTATTCATTGCTCCGGCGTTAAACACAAAAAAATCTATTGAATGGAAAGTTCCTACATGCGATAAGGGGATTTCTTCACGCTGAGACTAAAAATTATGTCCACAACAGAACACAGCAGTGACTTTAAACAAAGCCTCTTCTATTTTGTTACGTACTCTCTATTGTGAAGGTACTAAACAAATCAAAACTTTAATCATTGAACTTCAGCGCCTTCAGAACCTCTTTTGTAAAAAGAGTTTCGTCGCCTGAACATGAAGTTTAACTTAAAATAGGAACTGTAATAAGTTGTTCATTCTGTCTGTTGAGTCCCAGTCGGCATTATATTGTATTCTGAAATGGGAAAGAAACATATCTAGGCTAATAGTGCATAACGTCTTTAGCGACAATGCTTGGCATCACCAGAGAGTTGAAAGAAGCGTTGCAAAAAAGCTAATTTGCATACAGAAATTTTGTGGATAAGGGTCCTGATAAAGGAGAAAATCGAGTACCAAGGAGGAGGCTGAAGGATGGCACATCTGTTTTGATTGGAAGAGATATGGGTGAAACTAACTGAAGGTTGTGACAAGTGGCAAACTTTAATTTAGTGGTGCTGATTTTTGGAGTTCTAAAGATTCAGTGGTTTTATAGCTTTGGCTTCCACGAGAGAGTCAAGCTGGTTTTGGAGACCCTTGTTTTAATGGTCCGGACTGCCGCTGTGGGGACAGTGGGCATTTTCTTAGCACGATTTTGTGTGCCCTGGGGCACTGAAGTAATTTGTGTGCCTTTGCTTTCCTTGATAATTAAGCAAAAAAAAAACGAAGTTTTGCCGATTTATAAATGCTCTTCAGTCAGATTAGCTTATTTACGGCCTGGTATCTACGTCACACAATACTCCATTACTGGCGAACGCCAGAAAAGAAGTCCAGCAACAAAATTAACCTTTTGACGCCTAATGTCAACTATAGTGGTCATACCGGACCGCTAACCCCTAAAGTTGCATTTTATATATTTATTCAACAAATATAGATACTGAATATTTTAAACATGGTATATACTCTTCGTTTTTTTTCTCTTCAAAATGCAGTTTGTATCATAATTCTAACGTATTTAGTTCCTGTATTGTTCACATTTTATATACAGGGTGTGCTAAATTTAAAAAATAATTCCGGCGCCAAAAGGTTAAGCAGAGCGTTCTGTATGATACGTCGGTTACATCTTCGAGGGGCGGATGGAGAGCAGATTCATTCTCAAGTAATCTGAGGAGATTTACTGAATTTTCGATACGCGTAACACAGTGTTCGTCAAATTACTCCTGAGAAATGCGTCATATGTAGAACCGCCGGTTCCATTTTTCTATTCCAGCCGTAAAATTCGGTGGCCTATTATTTCAAACGGCGCTTCACTTGTGCTCCCACATGCGACAGATCTGTTTTAATCTGTGTTCTTCCATGTAATTCTTATAATAGTTCTCAGCGCTCAAGCGAAGTCTAGACCGGAAGTGTGAAAGGTAACCTGTTATGAATTTTTAGGTCTATATTTAAGAGCACAATTAACTAACGAAATAAATCTTTGCCTTTATTAAAAAAGTTGACAGCCGTTAAGTCTGGCATGAAATGTCGTGCTGGCAGAGAATCTCAAACCAAAGAATATACGAAAGACAACTTTCCGAGCTCACTAAACTCGGGATATATGTCGGGTCCATATTCTTTATGTGGTTCAGTTCTGTAGGGTTTTGAAGATGGTGTGTGGTGTTAATAAACCCTCTTCTTCTGGAATTTTCCATCATCTAATGTACAACTAAGTACAATGTGTAGAGAGCTTGCTGTGCTTCTTTCCTGAAGTGACAGAGTTCGGAAAATGCACATGCACTGGTAGATCCCTTAAAATAACTACCCTCAGTCACTGTGCATCGTAGTCACTTCAGAAGTGAGTTCAGTGTAATCACCTGGAAACAAACTTCTAAAAGACCTATTTAGATATTAGAACTTGCCACTTGTATTCTTCCCTTCAAAGTTTGAATAAAAAACTGTGTATGCATTTCTAATCTTCCCTTTGCATACTAGAAATTCCATCCACATTTTGTGGCTTCAGACATTTTTTAAAGTACCGATATTTTATTGTAAAATATTATGTGTAGTAAAGATTAAATTGCTGTTGGATCTCAGTACCGTTACGTTAGCGTGTCGGTCTATGGATGAAAGGCTGTACACACTCTTAAGTTCATGCTTTGATCTTTTACCTCCAGTGAAAGAGCTCAGAAGGTTGGGTGGAACCCAAAGTCATTCTTGAATTCCTGATTGGGGGGGGGGGGATATTTTTTCTCTCGCGGTTATCGAATGTTTTTCGATTAGTCTGTATTCATTCAACTTACTGGCTGAAATATCACGGATAGTTACAGCCACTCTAATGCTTGTAGCTATACAATGTAATGCACACCATAACACAATAAGGTGCTTAATATTTAATTTGTTAAGTTCAGTTTTCTTATGTTTTTATGTTGTTGCATCCCAATGGGGTCGAATTTCCTCACTCGTCCAGACAGGCCCTGGACCCACCCAGCCTCCTGTACAATGGGTACCGGGTATCGTTTTTGGCCGTAAAGCGGCTAGGGCGTGGCATTAACCGCGCCGAGGTTAAAGAAAGAGTGGAACTATACCTCTACTCCCACTCTGGGCTGTCATGGCCTGTAAAAGGTAAAGTGTTCCCGTTACAGGACCGGTGTGGTCCAGAGGATGGGTAGAGGTATAGCTCTACTCTTCCATGACCGCGGCACTAGAAGGGGGTGAGTGTCATGGCCTGTTCTGGAGTGATCTGTGCCCTATCTCTGCCTTCATATTGTTACAGTAAACGCGAATAGCATTTATTTTTTATATCGATAAATCTGACGTATGAGGGTATAAGGTTTGAACGAAGAGAGGTGTGAGCTGTTATGTTGGTACAACTATCTTAGTGCGCCAATCAAAACGCAAGTCACTGCTGCCTTCATACTGTTGTGTGAAGACAGTTTCATTTCACAATCGAACACGACAAATCAAAAGCTGTACAAATCCTAAACCCGTCCAGATGCAGCTACTGCTGATCTAGATCTCCCTCATCTGCGCATCTTTTGTCCACGCGTGCCAACGCTCAAGGAGGTTTATCCCCCGCACAATCTGACGGCAGACATACTCGTATTATAACAGAATGGAATTACGTGCAAGTTTTGGCGCGATTTACATGTGAAGCCTCATGCTATCCCGCAACTGTCTAAGATGTTTCATGTACTGCAATGACATAGATACGTCCGTATGAAATGGGAAAGTGAAGTGTATCTGCAGTAAAGGTTCCTTATGCTCAACAAATTTATTACAAATAATACTGCAGATGTGTTGGAGACAAGAAAGTCTGTTGTGCCAGCCAGGAAATAATTGGTTGGGAGTTGGATGCAGAGATGTGGTTTGATGTCGTAAAATGCCATCTGACCTTTTATATGACGGAGAGCTTTTGACGAGATTGACAGCAGCGAGAAAGTTATGTTAACAGCGCAGACGATCCGCGTTAAGGAGGAGAGAGGACTAGAAAGTCAATGATAATGCTAGAGTGAAATGGGAGAAGGGAAGGATAATGTTTTGGAGAAGAGGAAGTAAGCGTAGAAAGCGTACGAGAACAATTAGGGATAAGAATAAAAGAAGTGGTGAAAAATAAGAAGGAACAGGACTGTAAATCACCGCTGAGGAGTTTAATTTATTCTTGTTTTTGTGACCCAGAGGGCAACACAAGAGCATCGCAAATTTAATTACCTTAAGAGTGGTTGCTTGAGGCTGTTTGTAGAGAGATAATAAAACTTTGATAACAACAAAAAGTGCGGTCGACAACTCGCAAGGTTAATATTAAAGTGAAATAAAATATATACTTCGTCAAACACAACTATATTTTATTTTATTTTATTGATTTAAATAGTGGCGACTAGTTTCGGTTTATGCAGGCCATCATCAGGCCAAAATATTTATAAAAACTTAAATGCCGGTATACACACCGGCATTTAAGTTCTTATAAATATTTTGGCCTGATGATGGCCTGCATAAGCCGAAACTAGTCGCCACTATTTAAATCAATAAAATAAAATAAAATATAGTTGTGTTTGACGAAGTATATGTTTTATTTCATTTTAATGTTATACTCAGCACAACGGGATATCCTGTACTAAAATTAACATCGCGTTCAATTCAACACATTAGCTTTGTGTAAAGTATATAACGTTTTATTGTGGCATTAAGAAACAGTCTGTGTGAAGTTTCAGTGAACATTCGGAAGGTGCACAAGTAAAACAGAATGAATTTATACGAAATGAAATCATATGGAATGCGTGAATTTGGACGGCGAATTGTAGTCAGAAATACTAAATTATAGTAAATAAAATAAATGCTGGGTAGCCTATACACATTACGACGTGAAACATAACCTATAAACGTACAAAGAATTACGGTGACAAATTCAGTTAGCTGTTTTACGACGGACAACATCATAGGCAAGAACTCCGCAGACCCCGCGGAGCGTGGAGCCCCATGGAGCCCCATGGGTCAGGGTAGCCTTCAGACATACAGGGTGCTGAAATTTGTTGTGGGTTCATTTCGAACGAATTTCATTCCTCTGACAAAAGGCAGTATTTTGGGCCCCTGTTAGGACATCTGGAAGTAACGTCGCCAATAAATGTGGGGGGGGGGACTCCGATTATCGGGCTTTGGGGGAGGGGGGGACCACTTATCTACACCACTGCGCTAGTACGAAAGCAAGACGTTGGATACGATCTTGAAAGTGTTTCATTCATTTATCATGATCACAACGCAATTTCGCAATGCCAATTTTGGTTTTATCTTCCTCTGTCTTCCAAGTGACCGATTTTCTATGGGTTTCCCCACAAATTCTGTTTAAATGATATGTACTTCCATCTAGTTACATACGAAGCCTAGTGTAGCCTCCTAGCATTTACTGTCATAACAGTATTGACAATATTTGTATAAGTAACCGCAAGTTCCTCGGTGTAGAGATTTCTGTTACATTTTTCGTTGTTCACAAACAATAAATAATGTGCGAGATTTCAGTTTCGCACAGCGATGGTGATTAATATGTAAACCTTCTGTTATTCTTACACCGTGCAGTATGATAAATTTGTTCTGACAATTTGGAGGAACTGTGCCGCCTGCATTTGCAGAGTGATTAGAAGGTTGCGAGGGTTGTGGTGGCAGTCTTTGCAACTTTTCTGCAGTCGAAACATTTCCTCCTTTAAATCACTACACCGGCCTTTTGAACTGATTTGTATGGAGGCAACCTGTTATTCCGAAACGTCGGAACAGACGTCCTACACAATGTAAGAACCCAGAAAACTATAATTTGAGCAACAGCCGCCTTGAGAGATTAAACTTTTTTTTGAACGATAAATTGTTCTGTGTATTCTGATCTTAAATTGTTTGGAAAGCAAACGGGTTTGAAGTAACTGTAACAAATATTTCCACAATTTATCCACCTCCTAGTTCAATAAAGAACGCCATCTTCTTCAGGCGGGAAGTGTGACAGTGAAGACATGAAAACTGTTAGAAGCGGAATGGGGGTATATTCAAGCAACAGAGAGCTGCTTTGCACAGAATACCGTTGAGACAGCCAAGTGGCGTAAGACAAAATCAAACAACTCCTGACGATAAGGTTTTTCAGGTGGCTTACTGGGCATCAAGACAACACCTGTCCCATAATAACGACTACCCTCATGTATGGAAATGAGCGGGCACGAGCCGGCCGGCAGTTGTTTCCTGGGGCGTGCGATACATTTCCTTATCGGCATAAGTGGGGGAAGGGGAGACGTTACAACTCTACGCACTGGGTACTGAAACTACGTCGATTTCTCTTTATTTCTGGGTTTGATATTAATAAAAAAAACACCCCTGTGAATTTCACTGTGAAATTCTGGTCACTTGTTGTTATTTGATGCAAGTGTGTTCTTCTGCGTTAACGGATTTAACCAGTACCTAACCACACGTACAAAATGTAATTATTTCTAAAACTGGATAAATAGCTAAGTAACTGCGTACATACTGAACTAAGCCACTAACTACATAGCACAATGTGTATCTACGTTATTAATTGACTACGTTCCTGACTGCTTCAGGAAATGAGCAGCTACCAAAAGAAGAATAAATTTACCACTAAAGGGACTTAGAAGCAACAGAATAATTACTTAAAAATTACGTACCTAACTAGGTAAGTAATTGATTATATACTTAATTGGCCACTAACTGCCTAACATAGTGACTAACTACGAGTAATTTTTTTGCGTGACGAAGTAAATAAACAATTATCTGTTTTGCTAACTACCTAAGCAGCAAAATAATCAACTACAAAGCTAAATAAGTAATTTCATTTGCCCCATCTCACTTACAATAAAACAGTTAAGTATCTACATATGTATCGAACTCCCTAACAAACATAAAAGGAGTAATTAACAAATATAAACTTAAGTAAGTACAGACATTCCTCGACTTACGTAATTTCAAGTTACCCAATTTTAGACTTCCGCAGCGTTATAAAAGTAAAAAAAGTTAATAACTTCAATTTTATGTTCTGTTGACCGTGCATCTCTATATTGTCTTGTAAATGGAACCAACGTAGCTGACTGTTTACCAGACAGTCAGCTATACGGAACAACAAGCGCCAAGCGTCGCATAAATACAGTTGTTCCTCCTGATGATGGACGTGGAGAGGTCCGAAACATGGAGAGGTTATAAATAATATTAATGAAATAGGCTGAGAATAAATTGTGCACCAAGTTGGTTCCATTTACAAGATAATAACATAAAATTTTCAATAAAGCGCGCCAAAATTTTCTTGCGAGAACGAGGCGCAGTAAGCCTTACGTTGGCGGCGGGGAGGTCGTGCTGTGGCCACTCGGGTTCTGGTGTTGGAGTCTGGATTTCAGCTGGACCCCTTTGTACCACACGTACACTGAATTCCGACTTGCGCAATATTCGACTTCGTATTTTCTATAACGTTAACTATTGTTTAATTGGGGGGTTCGTACGAGTAATTACATCTGCCCATGCAAATTACAAAAACTCAATAACTACGAGTTATATAACGAAATAACGACTACGAACTGCCTGCATTCGTATGATTGTGTGAATCTTCAGTCGGTTTAGATTTGTTTTAATATCCCTCGGCCAATAGACTCAAGAAATACGGAAGGAAAGAGCCTGCGGTTGTGAGTTTGTATTGTGCATCCGCTGGGTACTGGAGGTAGAATCCTTTAAAACCTGACGACCCGACGCATATGGAGGTCGCAGGGTGCTAGCTTCAATTACCGAACAACGCAGCAAGTGAATCGGCCAATTATGACCATTCTCTACAGCCTTTTTGGGATTTTTTCCTTGGGATTTGATTACTTTTTATAAAACGATGTATCAAAAAATTAAATCCCGCAATTTATGTAATTTTAAGTCCCCAGTTCTCTAGATTGCACCGGTAATTTAATTCTGGCTCCAAAGGGTGAAGCTATTTACATCCCTCTGCTAGTTACGTACAGAATATTCTAATATTGAGTCCACGCCCCAAGATGTCCTTAGACACGGGGCAGCTTTGTCTTACCTTACTTTTGACAGTGCACCTGAAATTTAAGCCTGTCTTAATAGCTGAAAAGTATTAATTCATTATGTGAGACATGCGGGTATACTTTTTACTGTAGAGTATGAAAGCAGCAGGCGGTTCGAGTGGTCGCGTGGCAATGCCAAGAACTTGTCAGTTGACAAGGGCATTGTAATATTCGTATATTACGGGAAATGGCTAATTAAACAACGAATGATTTCCCCTTTTTTCCCCATGCCCAAATAACACATTAAACAGCCCTGATCCCAGGAGTTACAGAGACGAATAAATACGTGACCTTGGAAAGACCGAACTATAATTTCGAGGATTCTAATCCGACGCAGGACATAAGGACTATCACTGCAGACTCAGAGGAACTGGGACGCAATTCTGCTTCGAAATTTAGTGCTCTGTTGCTTCTGGTTAAATTTGCGTAAATCGTGCTGTCATTCTGTTGAGTCTTGCCTTTCCGTTGGTTAAACGAAAAAAAAAAAATTACGATTTTATATTTTGTTGTCTTTGGACGTGCGAGTTGATTTATCACGTAAATTGTGTTTGCAGACAGGGTGCTGAGGACAATATAGGACTGCACAGCGACGAGATAAGAGGGGGCTGGAGAAAACTACAAAATATGGAGCTTCGTCATCTGTAAGTCATTCTCAACTTTACAGCATTAACGCGAACCATTCATGGAGAATTAGACATACAGGACATGTTGAACATATTGGGGACACAAGGAATGTACAGGGGTGCTGGTAAGTCCTTACTCCAACCAGGAAGGAAACAAACTAATGTTTGTGTCAGACTGGCCCCGAATTTCCTTTGGCGCCTTGCCTTGCAGGAAAAAAAAAACTTGACAGTCCGCGTCCCGATGTTGTTGAAATAGCGCGCGTCCGTGACATGCTTCCGAGCTCGTTTCCTTCCCGGTCGGGCTAACGACTTATCAGCACCCCGGTACGCTGTATAAAATTCTCGAGATTTGGGATTCTCACATCGGCGTGGTCGAGGTTTCACTGCTACAGAATGCTTCACTGTGTGATTGTGTGAATGGTTTCCGACATTTAAAGGATCGCGGTGCCTGTGTCTTCAAGGTTATTGAGGGTCTTCTTGGACTGAGGTTTCCGTTCTTCTGGGATATGACGTTGCGTCACTGGGTAGTCTGTTTTCGACGATTGGTAGCGTCGTTGTATCCTCATGTCCAAGGACTAAAATGTGAATTTCTGTAAATTTATATGAAGACACTGCATAATCACTTATGGTTGAGAACTGATTACCCAGTGACGCGGCGTCATATTTAAGAAGAACGGATTCCTCAGCTGCACCTTTGCGAAAACCTAAAAACGCGTCTTCGTTTAGCTCTTAATCTCGAAGGTAAACTTGCTTTAGTCGTTTGAAACTTCGGAAATAATACAACAAAAGACACATCACACCGTCATATACAAATTTGTTGGGAAGATGCGAAGAAAAGAGACCACTTGGAAGACCTAGGAGTAGATGGGAAGATATATTCAAGTAAACGTTGAACCAATACATTACAGTATTGTAGTCTGGATTTAACTGGTCTAAGATATGGACTGTCGGAATTTTGTGAACACGGTGATGAAACATTTGGTTCCTTAAAATTCGAGGAATTTCTTGACCGGCTTGGCGGCTGTTAGCTTCCTAAAAAGGACTTTGCTCCGTGGAGTTGATTACGTTAGATCTCCTCTGTGATCATATTATGAATGTTACGAAGTAAACGCAGATGTAGCACGCGTCGTTGATGTACCTCCCACAAGTGACTTCAGCTCTCCAAGTGCTGATTTTTACTGAACTCATGAATGGTTCATTCAGACGTTGTAGGAACCCCCATTTTTGTGTCCTTTCCGCCCGTACGTCTCATGATGGCACCTAGGTCAATAACATCCCTAAATGGCATGATTCGCAATAACCCTGGCATATATATTGAAATGCATTCCCTTATACGTTTTCTTCTTTACCAACTCCTCCTTTTCCTCATCTTATTCTTCTTCTTTGCCAAAGTCTCGGTTTGGATATTATTTCATTCCAAACTCAGTGTATTCGTCGCGTGTTGGGACGAAGGAGGTTTTAAATAAATGAGCCTCATTCCTTGCTCCAAATTCTGTACGAATCCTGTACGTCTCCTGTAATGCCTGTCCGTATTGACTGGTTATTTCTCAACCTTTGTCGTATATCCCCTCCAGCTGTCTTGCAGATGTAATCAGAGCTGCCACTAGCCTTTATCCTTCCAGCACAATAACCATTCTCACAAGGCCGTGGCTAACCAATCACTCGCGTGTTTCAATTCCGAAACAACTCAGTAAGTGTAGATAAGTTTGGCAATTTACGTCTCAAATTAATATTTTTCATAGTTGAATAAAGAGAGACGAACTTGATGTCACTTGCTTTATTATTTCATTATTTAATGCTCAACATGTTTCGGATGTTAGTACATCCATCCTCAGGAGCTTGCGACTTATTTGTTGAGTTATTTCATGGGTTGTATTGCTCT
>Ga0123352_10012709_pt1 | contig 13321 bp, 8 predicted proteins | sample TergutLab28metaG_FD_89700 | JGI IMG/M metagenome (GOLD analysis project Ga0123352, IMG submission 89700) | Labiotermes labralis P1 segment gut microbial communities from Petit-Saut dam, French Guiana - Lab288 P1 | ecosystem: Host-associated > Arthropoda: Insects > Digestive system > Gut ... | reverse complement strand
GGGCCATTCCAGGAGCTTATCTTTTCCGTCTGTATGTGTGTTTCGGCTAACGAATGTGATTCCAGAACGAATTATCTTTGTTAGCCGAGGTATCACTGTACTGAAAAAATGCTGTCCCACTGTCACTATCAACCACAAACTCCACACAGTCAGACTTGAGAGTGAAAGTAGATGGGAAAAGAAGAGACCACTTAAAGGACCCAGGTATATATGGGTATTAAAATTGGTGTTATACAGCAGACTCTGAGGGCGTTGGACAGATTTATCTTTCTCACAACAGGTTCTTGTGAAACCCGCAATAAACAGCAGTAGACGTCGCTCATCTGTAAGGACTGCAGCCCTTATGGACGAACCACCCCTGGTAGTAAACATGCCCTAAGTTCAACCTACTCTCTAATTTCTCCATGTATGCAATTCTGATGTGCTAGTGCCATCCCCACATATTTGAACTTGGCCACATTTTTAAAGAACATCCCCATAATGTGTTCATTTTCTGCACTTCCCAAAAATGCAAAAACATTCAAGAATAAACAGAACCACAAGTCAGAAATTAAATATGGACCAGAAACAAGTAAAGTTCATGCAACAGAATTTGAAGAAACAAGTTGCTGTAGCATCAAGTAAAGGCTAAAAGGAATATGAGCAAGGTAAAGCATAAAATTAATTTCAAATGATAAAATCAATAATTCTGTCATCATGAGAGCTCCAAAATATGTAACACTCCCTTTCAGTTTTCATCTATTCTGTACAGTTTCTAATGCAGCTCATAAATAACATATATTAAATGTGGTTGAAGTTTAAGAAACATCATGTTGGAGTAATACTTGTTTATTCCACATGATATCCAAAATAAACATTACAAATTTCCAAAGCAACTGCCCTCACACTTGCACTCCCTCCCTAATCCTTCACACCTCGTAAGAAATAACTCTCCGTAAACTGCACAACAAAACAACACTGAATAGGTGCAGAAAAGGAAATTAACAAATCTTCAGTCACCTTTACAAACAGTAGCATGAATAACATTTAACAGATGTGGCACAACTATTTCCAAGAAGACTGCAGAGAATTACCAAACCTGACATTTCTTACAATTTGCCATATTTCGTGATATTTAGCCATAGTTACCTTTTTAACATGGAAATTATTCAAACAAAGAGTATTAACAGGTAACATGAGATGCCAACTCCAGTCAAATTATGTTTTCCACACACACACATACAATCATTTTACGCTAAACTGAGCACAGAATAATTGTGGACAAGCTAAAATCACACAATTACAATGAACCCCATATTTTAAGGTTTTTTTTGGACAGCAGTAAATTGGAGACTAATGGAGGAAGTCTAACACTAAGATTATTGAACTGTGATCAACGAAATAGAACACTGAACAGGAAAAAACTTGAAACTGAGGAACACTAAATAAGGGTTATACCATGTATAAGCACTTCTACTCCAAGCAACATCAACCTAAAATTCTGTATAAAACACAAATCATAGCAATTCCTCCGCACAGTAACTTACTAAGGGTTTCATCTCAAGATTTGCAGTTTCATAACTCTACCAGGAGATTCTCCCATCCACTTCATTGTCTCTAAGTTTTCATATGTGTGTCTCTATTTGATGGCTTTTTATTTCTATTCATCCAATTATATGATTTTAGTTTCAGTTATATGTCACCAACAATGTTCACAGTCAGCCTCCTGTGCATCTAAACTACCCGACTACAATCTTTTAAAGGCAACTTGGGCAATCTGCACCAGTTATGTGCAAGACCCACGTGGCCACTCCCTTAGTGCTGGTGACAGACGAATGCAGATAGAGAGTTGGTAGAATGACAATGACAGGGCAGAACCCAAGCATTCAGAGAAAAACATGTCCCACTGCTAATCTATCCACCAAAAATTCCACATGGACAGCCCTGGGATTGAACTCAGGTCTCCATAGCGACAGACCAGGAACTAACTGCCTGAGCCATGCCTCTTTCTTGTATATCAGATATGCAATATGCAATCTTATTTTTTTCAGAACTGGTTATACCCTATACTCCGTACAGGTCACTGTCACTCACAGCATGGCAAACATAACCTTTAACAGCACAAATGACATAACTACATCATAAAAAACAAGCTACTAAGGACTGGGATATCTTGTGGAAAACAACACTGAAACGAGTTTAAAGATATTTGATGGTATAAAACACTGATTAAGGTTATTATTTTGGACTTAGTTCATCATCATCATCATCATCATCATTATCATCATCATCATCAGTTCAATACCACCACCTTCACACGTAAAAGGATATGTACTTGATCACAGAAGCAGAACCAACTTCCAAAACCTAGCGGTTTTAATAAACTTGACAATGGATAAGTCCAAAATAATGCTCTTAACCAAAACTGAGACAGTACATAAAGACACTGTACATCACGGGTGTCCAGCTCATAGCCTGCCGAGTTGTATTATGCAGACTGTGGCCACATGTGTTGTGGTACTACAGAATTACACAACAATTTGGGGCAATTATGTGTACCACTTCTTGTGATTTTTACATGTGCGGCCCACAAACTAGCCCACAATAACAGTTGTGGCCCTCTACCAGTAAAGTTCGGACGCCCATGTTGTAGATATATCATCTTAAAAACACAAAATTTATACAAGAAATAAAACATAACTTATTTCTAAACTAAATCATTCACAGCAACGTCAATGATGATTGAAGTCTTCTGGAATGTTATAGTGTGCTGACTCGTAAATAGATACTAACATTTTGGAAGTGTTATGCCTCCAACTTCAGGGCCAATCAGTCCAAGAAAAGTACAGCTGTTCTCAAACCATATGGAACAGGTCTAACAAGGAACCCAAGAGAAAATTTTTCTGTCTTTTCCTATATGGATGGAGATGGAAATAGAACCAACTTCCAAAACAAGGTGATTTTTATAAATTCTAACAAAGGACAAACTTCAAAATAACATTCTTAATCTAAACTGAGACAGCAGATCAAACTTCCAAGATATTTCATCTGAAAATAAACAAATATATTCAATACAAGGGGATGTAAATTATTTCTGGACAGCTTGACCCTGAAGGTAGTCACTTTTCTCCTGTCAAACATCAGAATTTTCAAGCTGATATGGCTGAACATCCAACAAGACTTGAATTCTCATTCAACACTTTAAGTTGTCATAGCAAATACATATAAAGCATTTGCACAACAAAAGTATATCACAATGAATAATGTAATTACCCAAACGCAAGACAACTCTAATCTAAGGTGACCCCTAGTAACATGCATAAACCAAGGCAAAATGTATTTACCAACATCTGAGATGACCCCCTAATATGACACATCTGCTGAGAAAAAAACATTTTGTTATTAATTTGATACAATGAATACACAAAACATCAGATTCCACGCACCTTTAAAAATCAATGTTCATCTGCCTTCACTGATTTTCAAAGTGTCACTACTGTCATTTTACAACATACTATCTCAGACCCACCCACTCATTGCATTGGAAACACTACTTTTTGTGCTCCTTCAGTCACGTTTAGTCAAACTTGCTGCCATGCCATGGTGACCCAATTCCATCACACTAGGCTTCTTGATTCTTCCCACTGGGTGGGGAAAGACATGGTCCCCTCCCAAGAGCCACTCACCCTGCAGCAGCTTTACATGGCCTTTGAACAGCTTCTTCACCACTAAAATCTGTAGCTGTGAGCTCATTCCATGCTTATAAAATTGTGTGTGGTTTCCTTTCTTGTTATAAAAGTTCCTTAATGCATCCAACACCAGCATCCCCCATATTCCGAAGACTATCCTCGGCCTTCTGTTCCACAACACTAGCAACCAATCCTTCATTTTTATTGGTTCTCCAACCTTCAGGCTGTCTCTGGCAATAAACTCTCACAGGCAGCTGCTTCTTAGGCACTGCACTGAAATTTATGAATCACATATGGAGGTAACTTGCTAAAATCTGCAGGTACAGCCAGCATGACACTTCCTTACATCCTTTCATTACCTGTGTTTTCATCACCACAAATGTTTACTTATGTCAACAACAGTATAATCTGACGGTGTATAAAAGTGCGTTTGTACTTCATCAACATTTTCTATTTGGTTCAGTTAAGTATGCTATCCTACATTTAACAAAGTCCAATCATACCTTGAAGTCCAGCATTTCTGTTTTAAGTGCGTAAACTAAATTTTTTGTTATAGTTCCTGTAAGCAATCACGATTGGTTCCACTGAAACAGATTCAAGTACAGTTGACTTTCACCAACTTCCCCTTTTGTTACCTCCATGTCCAGATGTTTGCTTCTGGAACCCTGCACTGCAGTTACTCATACTCTGTGACAAATCACAGTAAATCCAGTCTGACACAACAATTGTTTATTCCACTATTAATTCAACATGGTTTCAGCCTGATAGGCCATCATCAGGTTGACCAAGAATATAAGAGTATGCACACATTTACACAGAACTGAGATCTAAACCTTGTACAGTTCATATTATTATGATAAGTAAATACCCTATAAAGGAATAACCTTGTGAATGGGACTTAAATAATTTGTATGTTATGACTAAATATGGAAAATGTATAATACTAAAATGTTAAAAGGTTAAAATTGAGGTAGAGGTAGGTGCTTCTTCAGATGGCCTGTGCATGTATGTGTGTAGTGGGATCTCGTGATGAAAGGGAAGACATGAATTGGAAAATTTTACATACTTACAGTTATGAAGGGCTTCCGATTCAATCAAAACAAGATGTACCATGTAATTCTACAACAAAGCTCACACATGCATCTCAAAATAACATCTTTCAATAATTTTATAAATTACAGACTAAGTGGACCAAAAATGTGGAACATTTAATAGGTGAGGGGAATACCACTCTTCAACAATGTGGATATTTTAGCCTGCTTCCTTTGACCTAAAAATGATTTTCATTTCCATTTTCCACACAAAAACTGTACACGCTGAGATCTCAATTGCCACGTAACTGTGTACATACCCTTATATCCTTGGTCAACCTGATGATGGCCTACCATGCTGAAACTTGTTGAATTAATACTGGCATAAACAATTGTAATGTTTGACCGGATTTATGTGATTCTTATGAAGGGAATTTAATTTGGACACCTTGTAGGACTATTAGTCACTTAATACACTTCTGTGACATTATAAATAGATGAAGCAACTACAGTGCTGACTGGCAACTAGTCATCACACCATACTCCCACAAGAATGTCACTTCTTACAAACTACATCACAATCATAATTCCAACAAATGTTGGACATACCTGCTAACTTGTATCATATAAGTTTTTGCACTGTTATAGAAACAAACTTGTGCATTGTTTATGATACTAACTGTAGTCTTTCAGGAAAGGTAACAACAGCAACATTACAATTCTCATGTCCATGTATACACCGTCTCTTAAATACCACATCATCCTATTTATGAGCAAACTTTTGTCTTCTATCAGGCTAACCTGGCTCATCAGTCAGGCAAGTCAACAGCTTGTAGTATGTTTCCGTTCAAGTGCATCTTGGGATTTCTGCTGTCTCTCCCGCTGTAGGGCAATACGACGACTACGGCGCAAATGTCTGAAACCGTGAAGTGATTGGCATGTCTTATTTTCATCTTCATCCTCCTCATCCATCTCCTTGTGGCTAGAGTAGGTCCATCTCCCTAGTGTTCCATCCCACTGTCAAACAAGAAATTAAATTCACAATTTCGCCAAACAATAAATACTATTTTATACACATAAACACACACATTCTCTGCACCTCTGACCCCTCACTGTTGGTCCACAAACTAGTATCAGTCTGTGGCTTAAGTAAAGATGATCCATAAACTGTAGATGGCACAGATTTTATCACAGCAAGTAAGATTGCTCTTTTCTATCTACCAACTTCCTTCTTGCAGAGAATAGTGTATTTACTCGAATGCAAGACAAAGGTTTTCCCGTAAATTTCGCATTTAAATATGTGATGTCATCTTAAATTAACATATGAGGCACCAAACCAAACCATGCAGAGCCAAACAAACACCTGCATCACCAAATCGTCATGTGTAGACAAAAGAAAGAACACAGCACAAATAACATGAACTGCCACAATTGACACTTCTTCATTTTGGACTCTGACCACTGTCCAATATTTTTACAGAGGCATGGCCTTTTGGAAACCAGCTTTGTTTTCACTTTCAGGCAAAGAAGCACCTAAACCAGTGGACCCTTTCAATCGAGCTATTCTCAGTCCCTGGCCACCATAGGAATAGTAACTTGTTAAGATATGTACCTGAGAACAGCTCTAGTCCAAGGGTAGTAACAGGAAAATGGCTATTGAAAAATTAAAAATTAATTACAAGACTCAAAAATAAAACCTGCAACAATTCACAGGTTAAAAACAACACAAAAGAGCCATGAACTCAAGACTGATCACACCACAGACACAACACAAAAATCCAGAACACACATCTTTAAGATTCTTAACACCACTAACGGCAACTGTGGAGAAAACTGTGAACCTTTATGGGTTAAATATGTTTATGAACCAAGAAATATAAATGTATTATTTAGTCAGTGTTTATCATAACAGCACGGCAGCACATCTCACTCGAAGTGACTGTGAAGAGTTTTAAGAAATGCTGTATACCCAATGCAGTGGATGGGACTGATGGTTATATGTTGTGGAATGGGAGTGAAGACGGCAGGGATGGTGGGATTGAGTGTGAGGAAGATGAAGGCACTGACTGTGAAGATGGAGATGGTGACACTGACCTGTAAAGGTAGATACAATCTGACATGCTTTGTGCATTAAGTGTATGCAAGCAATAGTAAAATATTTTTTTCATAGTAGTTGTTTTATTTTTAGTGTGTTGTCTTACATTTGGATAAACACATTTTCCCTGGGCAGACATGGTTTTATTTGCGGGTCACCTTAGATGAGCGCTGTCTTGCATTTAGGTAATTATTTTTCTTGATAAGTGTTACGTTTTGTGGCACCTGACTACAACTAGTAGTGTGATGGATGAAAAGGACATGGTAGTTTTAGAGTTGGTCACTACATAGCACACACACATTACACACTACCAATCCTTTGAACACAGGAGAAAAAGACAAACTATTCACATGTCTTTCTGCACAAACTGTCATTAAAAAAAGGTAAAAAAATACAATATTAGTTTCAATGACAACTATTACAGGCAAACTACAATAAAACTTACCGATGTACTAACAAGTTCCAGTCTGTGTGGATGCCAGGACACATCTCGAACACAAGCTGAATGTCCAGACAACGCACTGTGCACTTTACCTGTGAGGACATCATAAACTGAAAAGAAAAAAATGCCCATATTACTTATCTCCATTGTTGCAGTACTAACAGGTGTACTTATCTTTTACCATGGCTGTGCTGAGCATACTCTTGGATGGTGCCTGTATTGACAAAAAAATTTCTCTCATGACATAATACAACGAATTAATACATACTACATATGAATGTAGTTTGCAGTTTATATGTAAGGAGATGAACATTACTGGTAACAGGCACAAGACATGTAACAAACTGGATGGTAAAGCCATATTTTGAAGCAATCTGTAATAATATTAATACTACACTACTATGCAGTCCAAAATCCTTAAAAAATCCAGTGCTTGCTTTGTATGTTTCTGGGAAGATTATCACTGCAATAAACCTTCACACACTGTGAGGCATGTTTAACATCTGTGCACTAGTAAAAGAACTAAAACACCATGCCTTAAGGAACATTTTCACAAATTTTCTTATATGAATGTGCTGTATATGTATGCTTTTGGCAGAACATTTCGATACTTTTGGCGTATGATGTTTCGGTTACTGCTGCATGCCAAGAGTTAACACCATTTTGGGGAATGGTTTACGATGACAATGACAACAACAAAGACGACAAGGACAACAATGACAACTATGATGACAGTGACAGACGACAGCAGTGGCAGTGATGACATCAGCAACAATAACAACAGCAGGGTCTGCAGAATCTTTACTGGTAAGTTTTATTATGAGACCAGACTGTGAACTGTATAAGCATAAATTTACAGGAAGCTGACATCTAAAATATCTACAATGGCCACATCTGCAAATATCAAAGGCAAAATATTTTCACTTCAAAAGGGAACCTACAATGGAAGTGGATTATTTTGCAGCTTTAGCCTTAAAAAAATGTTGAGAACTAAGCAAGAAGAATGAAAAGTATTTAGGTCAAGCAAGATGTCAAGCTCAAATATCAAATAAATTAAAGTACAATAGTGCAATCAGCCACATCCACTGTGGGTTATAAACTCATATTTCTAAGACTGCATAAGTGATGCTCCCAGCAGCATCACAAACAAGCCACACACCATTGCCAACCTTGTCACACATAACCTTTTCCCTTTTTACAAAACAAGTGGCATCTATTTATGAAAATATGGTAATACCCACAAATATCAACATATAAACATGATCTGATTGGAGGAAGCACTACAAATAACAACGTCACAGTTGATCACATTTATATCTGTCGAAGACTACTAAGCTAGATGAAAAATGTAATCAGAGGGACTGTGAATATTATAGCCTAATAGCAGGAAAACAGAGAAATTCAAACTCCTATTCAATAATTTGGTAATAAATGTCCCCAAAAAATCATAGTGTATATGTATTCTAGTCCACAATCCCCTAATGCAACCTTGTTATTATCAAAGGAGCTAGATGCAAAAGTAAGAAATAAAGGTCTGATAAAGACAAGTGATCTGAGATACTGCAGCATATTTTATAATACCCATATACTTATAGCATCATCTTAGATGAAGTTCACAGTTGCTATGACTCATGTGCACTGGACTCTTGTACCTCATACAGTGTTGACCCCACAAGAGAACAGTTTGCTATCAACCAATCAGTCCCAGCAGGCCACAATATTTTGTAGGTGCATCATTAAGAGTCAGTTAAACAGATATCTTAACACACATCTGATATTTATGGGAAATTCAGGCATACACCACGTTCACCATGTTCATACAGTTGCATAACTCGTTCGCTTCCTGAATTCACAAGGTAGCAGAAAAACAGACACTTAGGTATGGCCATGTTATATTATACCCACAAAAACAACAGAAGAAAGCTTGCTAACTTCTATTCTGCAACAACATAAAATCTGCTACAAGCGTTTCCAACATTTTTGTGGATCCTTCAGCATCCATCTTCAAGTCAACTACCCTTCAGGATATCCAACAGAAATCCACACACTGACATTTTGATACATGGATACCTGGGAGTCTGGCAGTCACTGTCAACCACAGCTCTTGCTTTTCAGAGTGGCAAGATCCACTTATGCCTTTCCTCCCCTTCCCTCATCCTTTGGCACAAGCAAAATCTGTGAATGTGAGACACACCACAATACCATCACAATGTGCATTTCTCATTAAGCTGAAGAGTGCCTCTAGCAACTGGTGTCTTCATCTTTACTGTCACCATTGTTGTGTCATCACCATAATCATCCTACCACCAGTGACTGCAGAAAGACCACCTCAGAGCTGCCCCAACCTCTAAAATGACTCCAATGTTAGGAATGTTGAATATACCATAAATGGAAGCACAAGCCACCAAGGATTTCAGTTTCATCACAGGAACAATCAAATCTCCAACTCATCTCACAGTGTCAGTTTTCACATCTTACTGCTACTACCATTCAAAGTAGCCATGCAGTTTGCTTTCTACCATCCTAACACTGACATTATGGATTCAAATCCCACTCTGGGCATGGATATATGTCTGAGCTTCTTTAATGTTTGTACTGTCTCCTGGGAACTTGCAATGGGCAAATTCCCTGTCCAAGGTGTTACATGCAATGCCTACATGCAGGATTCAGAAACTTGAAACATGAGGTTCTGGACCACAGTTGTCTAGTGCCACATGGGAAGAAGAGATTTTTTACTGTACACATGTCAACATTCCTGAATATAATCAAATTACACTGATATACTTACTGACTACTCTCCCAGCTGCACAACCTGTATAAATGTAACGTTGCCCTGTAGTGAATTCTGGTGAGAAGCGACACCTTACAAGAGTCTGTAGTACTGAGTGACCTCGGTATGTCATCACAGAGGTGTCTCCTTCGAAGTTCTTCTTAGGGTTGCTCACTGCCAGAACGTACATCACATTCAAATCACGACAATTCTTTCCGGACACTACACTGATCCTATTTCACTCACAAAAACAATCTGTGTTTTCTGGAGGCAGAAAAAGACTGTGTCCAAGTGAATATATAATGTATTTTCATTATCAAAATTAAACACAAAACAAATATCTAGCTTGACATGTTTCAACATTTTAGTGCATCAACAAGGGCAATCAAGAATGAACAAGCCCTCTAAGATTACAGTCAGAAAATTCAAAATTATAAAATTAAAAAATACATTACTTATCACTATGACAAAGATTTCTTCTTAATTTCATATGATTAAATTCCACATGACATTAAAATAATGTGTTCAAAATTACATAAATATTCTTTTATCTTACTGGATAAATTTTATCTCTTGGCACTTCAGGTTATGTCACTTTTTATGTATAACTGTAACATGCAAAGCAGAAATTAGAGTTTTTTTTAATAATGCTGTTAATAACTAACAAGACTTATAACTTCAAAATTTTAACTCACACTTCCTAGGTACTGCTTGCCACCTGTAATCCCACGTCTGATCAGAAACTATTTTCCGACTGTTGCGTAGGCCATCTGTCCCAGAAAACACCCGCACATCCCACAGTTTTACACTCTGATCTTTACTGTTTGAAATAAGGTGACGACCATCTCCACGGGAATGAATGTATGTTACACCATCCATGTGCCCAGCAAGAAAACCCACAGGTTTTGGATTTGACTCATTCAGTGTTCGCCTGTCCCACACCTGAAATTGTTAAAAAATATAATCATACTATTTCTCAAAACTTGGCTCTCTGAAGTCGACAAAATACATCAATGATAAGGTAGTTCACTTTAGATTCTACCTGCTGCAGGTTTCTCAGTTTCACAGGTTTAAGATCCAGACAATATATTTTTATACAGATACACTACAGTCAAAAAAGGAATATATAATCAGCTCTGCTTTGTCTTTATCAAGCTGAGGAACATGTAAAACTAACACAGAAACACAGATTACACAAAATACTGATCAGTATCTTTCCTAATAATGTACTATACCACCTGAATAACTGTGAGTGCTATACTGCATTGTTCTACTGCAGAACCAGATGCCACCTTGGAAACACCTACTACTCCTTACAAACAAATATGCTATACAAAGAGAGGAGACACAACTTCTCTACACCCTTCACTTACAACACAATACACAGTGACAAGAACAGACGACTCAGCCTCAGCGTGTGCACATGTATGCGTGCACACGCAAACAGGACATGTATGCATTTGATGTTTGTGTGACCGTGCATCACTGATACAATAATATAAACAGCCAACTAGATGCAACAATAATAATTTTATCAACAATTTCAATCAGCTCAACATGTTTCAGGCAATAATTTCGCCCATCCTCAGGAGCATTAGGCTGTGTTTACAGCTTGTGGTATAAAGCACCGACGATGCTGCCTGCTGGTGACCAGCAAGGCATCATCATCAGTGCTTTATATCACAAGCTGTAAACACAGTCTAATGCTTCTGAGGATGGGCGAAATTATCGCCCGAAACATGTTGCGCTGATTGACATTATTGATAAAATTATTATTGTTACATCTAGTTGGCTGTTTATGTAATTGTAAGACATGAATGCATATGTGCATACTCACACACATGCACAAATCTTCTTAAAAGTCTGCAATTTTTATGTTCTATATTCTTTGCATAAAAAGACTGTGTCAATCCTCCCTCCAACCTGCAAGTAACTTGCTATACATAGCAAGAACAGGTACCTTGCACAAGCCATCATCTCCACCACTGTACAGAATCTGTGATGTGTTGTCAGCAAAAGCTACAGTGTTGACATCATCAACATGTCCTTCTATCTGTAAAAGAACATAATACGTTACTCTGAAACGTGTGTTTCAATTCAAAACTTCTACAGGGATGTTATGGTGCCTACACTACAAAGATGCACAATTTCACAATCTGTTTCATTCATTCATTCCTTTATTTTCCATTTACCCATTTACAGGTACAACCTAAGGATGTGGAAATAGTCATAATGTGGTGTACAATGTATCTGCTAAATTACTGATGTCCAATGACAGAATACAATTATAATAAAATGATTACACAATAAAATATCAATTACATCATTAAATCATTACAATCTATTATTTATTAGAATTAAAATATTCATCAATAGCATAAAATGAGTTATCAAAAAGAAACCTTGTTAAGGTCTTTTTAAGAACTTGTATTTAATTCGCTACAATCTTTATGCGAGTTGGAAGATGATCAAAACTTTTAATTCCTGCATAATGGGCTCCTTTTTGGTATTTGGTTAAATTAGTAATGGGTAGATGAAAATTATTAGCAGATCTAGTGTCGTGGTTATGGACTCCTAGTTTTTTGTAAATAAATGTTTGTTGCTCCCCACATACAATAAGAGAGAAAATAGATACTGAGAACAGAAAGGTAAAATTGCCATTGTTTTAAACAGTTCTCTACATGAATACATTTTCTTTGACTTATTCATAATTCTTAAGACTTTTTTTTTTGCATTCTGAATATTTTAATACTATTAGGGGTATTACCCAAAAAATTATGCCGTATGATGTGATAGAATGAACATAAAAAAACTATAATGTTCGTAAGGCTTTCCTGATATTTCATTAACAGCTGTTACTGCATAACATGCAGAGTTCAATCTGGAAATTAATTGATCAATATGATTATCCCAAGTTGGAGTGTCATCAACCACCAAACCCAGAAACTTTGTGAATGGAAACATTAGCGACAGTTTTATTCAAGTAGTTAGTATCTAATGTACTTTCAGCATAATTTTTTGTTCGAAATTGTAAGTAATATGTTTTACTGAAGTTAAGTGATAGGAAATTGGCTTTAAACCATGAATTCTAAATTGTGGATTATCCATCCCGTTGTGCTAAGTAACAATGTTGTTTATTGTCCTTCTTACACAACAATGTGATGTAAAGTTAAGCTGTAAACAATTAATGTAACTACATGTTTCAACCCCTTGGGGTCATCCTCAGGCTTATAAAATTTGAAACATACAAGGTACTTCTGAAGTAGTTACCTATGGGTTCCTGTGGTATTACAGTAAGTTAGTTCTAAAATGTAT
>Ga0123352_10012708_pt1 | contig 13321 bp, 8 predicted proteins | sample TergutLab28metaG_FD_89700 | JGI IMG/M metagenome (GOLD analysis project Ga0123352, IMG submission 89700) | Labiotermes labralis P1 segment gut microbial communities from Petit-Saut dam, French Guiana - Lab288 P1 | ecosystem: Host-associated > Arthropoda: Insects > Digestive system > Gut ... | reverse complement strand
TGTGGTTTTTTAGGGGTGGGGGTTGTTTTTTCCCAAAATGGTCGGGGTTGTTCAAAAAAGAACAAATTTTTTTTTTTTTTTTTTGTGTTTGCGGGAAACCTTTGTCCCCCCCCCCCCACCCGGTCTCATTTTCTTCAAATCACACATTAAATTATGGACAAATGACGAAGTTCCCTGTATATTCACCACTTCATCCCGTGTAAGCCCAAAGTGTTCAACTCCATTGACTTTCTCTCTCCAGCATGTGTTTCGCACTAAGTTAATAAGACGCAAAACTGTCATCCACTGATTTGTTTGAACGTTATATTCTTTCAGTTGCAAATTAAAGGCGATGAATTATGTTTAATACAGTAATTAGTCTATTTTGAAATATGACTCTGAATAATTAGAGGCATTGTGCCATTTATATATACAGAAATTACGTACTATACAGATAAAATCGGTTTCATAAAAAAACTAAGCAAAATAAGAAGAGTATTGAATTTAGGAACAGACAAGAAGCAACCGATTAATGTAACATGGATGCTTCCACCGTAAGATTAGAGAAATGTCTGATTAAAATGGCAATGCAATGAAGAACACAGGAAGAGGAGAAAAAAGATGATCTACGTGAATATAGGGAAAAAGTTTAAGAAGACAATGTAGTGATTTGAATGATTTGCAGACCAGCAGACGAAAGTGGAATAACAAGAAGCTATCAGCTATTAAAAACCGTTTGGATAAATTTTCTCTACACACAGAACATCAGGCTGAGAAACCTTTTATCCGAGGTCCCTTCTTACGAAGTGGAGGAAAAAAATGTTCTCATAATATCACCGTGCTTTCTGTATTTTCTCGAGTTTCGGGTTTGAATGGTGTGGCGGAATGTCATGAAATCTAGGGCATTCGCTTTTCTGGGATCTTACGCAAGCAGTCATTCATGGTCAAGCAATCCAAGAAGAAATTCTACTTGGATTACTTGAATTGTAGATGGGACAGATAGGTTGTACCGAAATGTCAGTAACTATCAATCTACGCTGCGTAACATCCCAGCAGAGCGATGATCTCCTTTACATCGAGGCGGAAGCCTGACTTCATGAAATATGATACGAATATTACGCCACTGAACCTCACACCAACGCCATACTTCCTAATATCCTACAATTAGTAATGACAACTTGTCGGGCGCATGGACTTTTGAGGCTCGAAAAACAGTAGCGCGTTTTATTTTTGTTTCTGAGGCAGAGTAGACTAGATCTATCGCAAAATACAGCTCTAAAAATTTTGTTAATATAGTACTTTTGTTTAATGTAAAATAACAAAAAGGAGGCCGTGCGACAATTTTTTTTTTTTTTGCGTCTGCTTAGGTGGCGATGTGCAATGAATCACTGGATGTAGGGGACTGAAATTTGGTAAGGAGATGGATATGAAACCTACTCAGATATTACGAGTGCAATATGTTTTGTCGATCAACAATATCAAGTATGGCAACGATGCCAGTCTTGGAGGTTACGATGAACACATTTGACTAGTATAGCCTCCACAAATTAAGATACAATTATATTAATAATTTTAAATTTTATATCTTTTACTATATCACTAAAATCTTTTTTCGATACCCGTCATGATGGTTACTTAAAAAAAAAAGCTTTAATAACAATAATACATATAAGCAATGTGAAGAAAAGTGACGGGAAGACGAGGAAGAAGACGTAAGAAGCTACTGCATGACCTTAAGGAAAAGACAGGATACTGTAAATTGAAAGAAGAAGCACTACATCGCACTCTTTGGAGAACTCGCTTTGGAAGAGGCTATGGACCTGTCGCAAGAAGGACGACAAAAATGAATGCAATAGGAAAAACTTAGTGGATTTCCTTCGCCATTTCTTGATATCTGTGTATTTTCTTATGATAAATAATATTTAAGATGAAAACGTAGTAGGAAAGGGGAGGTCCCCCCCCCCCCCCCCACACACACACACACACGGTCGCTGAAGCCAGAGTAGAAGACTGAAAATTCGTGGGAATGCCACTTGGCATTTACCTGGTGGTTGGTATCGTCATATTCCTCTTCATCATCAGCCACGTGTCCTGTGGTGATATGGCCCGCAGTTGTGATAGTTCGCACGTGTCGGCGGGTCGTGATGACGGAACGCCCTACCTCTTGAGGCAGTGTTTCAGCGTCTGTGTCCCTGCTCTGCTCCATGGATATCACTTCCCTATAAAACACGCACGAAATGATTCTATATGAACTACCGATGGAAAAGCAACGATATCGAGAAAGAAATGTTGCAATTACCATTTTTCTCATAATCCCAGATTTGGGTAAAATAAATCACTAACATTAAAAGGAGTTCCACGGATTCTTGGAAAGTGACACAAGAATCACAAGCAGCCAGTCATTATAAGCACAGGAAACTTCTCCGTGAAGAAGTGAAAATGTAAGAGCAGGCTTCGTCAATGCCCATTGTGCGTGGGCTCTGTTTCGACTATACACCTATCCTAACTGCCTGTGGATGTGACAAAAATGACGCTTTTATTGAAAAATATCCAGCTCCCTGTTATGTGTAGATTCAAAGACAGAAGTTAAAAAATTTTAACTCGGTCTACTTTGGAAAATATGTTTATTTCAGATTACTTAATTAATCAAATTGGTAAACGTTTGATTTATATAGGCTCGCAGGTGCATAAGAACACATTGCTGTGTTACACGGACAACATACGAGTATAAGTTTAAAAATATATGTTCCCTTTACATTTATCATTTACATTATTCTATTTAGCGCGACCTGGTTTAGGCCTACGTTAATAAATTCTCGCCTTTTGTTACGGGTACTGGATGTAATTTCCCCGGGGGTAGAACAAAGGGCCGGTATAGCTGACTTTACCTCCATCTACTGACGATAATAAGAATCTGTGGAGTTGTAACTCCATTCCCTTATGTCTTGGTGGCGTAAGCAAGGAAAACATACCTTCAATCCGAATTTGACTTTTAACTGTTCATCTGTTTATGTATGTTATTCACTTTATTTTAAAGTTAAATAAATGAGAGAACATACCTAATTCCTTCAGACAACTCTTTAGTGCAACATAGTACTTTCGTATAGGCTAAATCGTCATTAATTACTAACCACGTAATAACATACTGCGGTTTAAAGCCTATTAAGAAGCTGACAGTGATGTACATAATCCTGATATCATGAAAGTGTGAGAAAGGAAACAGAAAATACAAAGGAAAAACTTGAAATTTTGTTACGCGATGCCAGGCCGAAACTTTGGGTTGTGGTACAAGTAAAAGACAAAGCTCTCCCCGCGGTATGAAAACATGTAGGGGGGGGGGGCGATAGTGTTAGCGCTCTTTTCATTCTTAACCTAGGAATTATGTGGAGGTGAGTGATTAACTTCATACTAGGGCCGTTTTACCACCGAGGTAATAGTGACCGCTGTTCTTCGGACAGGATACGGGTGGGACGAGAGCAGGTCTGAATTTTTTGAAGAAAGTAACAAATTCTGGCCCCTGTTGGGAGTGCTACGATTTCTCGTTCGTCCTGCCCGTAACATAGAATTCTTTGGGTAAGCGCAATAAAAACTTAACTGTTGGGAGTTGGATTTTAAAAAATGTCAAGAAATGTGCCAAATTGAGAAAGCGTTAACAAATAAGGTACGACTCCACAAATCTCAAAATATACAATTGTGGATAGAAGTGGTTAACGGAAAGCAGAGTGGATAATATCGGAATAACTGAACTGGATCTCTGAAACAAAGGCTAAAAAGGCTACTATGAGTATGATAACGAGTCTGACCGAGCTGAGACTATTTCTTGCACAACTACTTAAGATTTCAATGAAGTAAATAAATTTATTTGGCATGTTATGTGCCTTTAAAGCCGATTCCATTGGCCGAGAATTCTAAGGCATGGGTCTGCCTCCGCTCGCTTGCTGGGATTGCGGGTTCGAATGACGCCAGGGACATGAATGCTTGTTTCTTGCGAGTGTTGTGTATTGTCCGGTAGAGGTCTCTGCGACGGGATGAACACTCGTCCGGAGGAGTGTGTGTGTGTATGTGTTATTGAGTGTGATCTTAACGCTTCGATAATGAAGAGGCCCTGGCCCTTTACAGGCCGTTGCACCAATGAGAAAACATAAAGAGGACTCTTCTGCCGTCAGAATGCTATTTCTCATATAGATTTATAATTTGAAAAAGGTATTTTTTTCGCAGTTACTTCGTGATACCAGCTTCTTTTTCTTAAAAACAATCGCGATTGGCACTGTTTTGCAGACTTTCTTATTGCTATACCTACTTCACACAAGATTCCAGTTCGGTCTATAGTCTGCTTACTTGTTGCGAACTTGTGGCGTCCGTGATGGAGGGAGGTGGGCAAGCCACGCACGGATGTTGTCTCACGGCAGGAAACCCTACATCCGTCATGAGGTGGTGTGTTCCGAACATAGTCCTACAGCATTGAAAAGGATTCATAATGGTTCAGGTAGCCTGTCATCTCTTTCTCACCACGAAGCGGGTCCCGAATTTAATCTCAAAGCAGACCATTTGATATTTACCTTGAACAATTTGGAAGTCAAGGAAAATTTTTGCATCCTGTACTTCTGGTACTACCCAGCGAAACTTTCATAAACCAATGCTGCAGGGATTCAAAAGCAAGCATTTATGGGTAATGTAGTGTGAATGTCGATGGCTCAAACCCAGACATTATTTGTGATCATATTCTTTTCGTCGCCGTTATTTTTCATCTTCATCATCTAACCTTCAGGGACAAAGAATTAAGGGTATTTTAATGCGAAGGACTCAACTCTCACCGCACACACCTCATCACGAGTAATGTCTGTGGTCAGTTTCTTTGTTCTTATACTGTTACTGTACTTGAGCATTTTGGTTTACCTATTTGATATTTTTGTGGGCCGGGTAGCTCAGACGGTATAGCGACTGACTACGGGCTGGACGGTCCGGGATCGAACCCCAGTGGGGAAGAGATTTTCCGGCCGTCCAGACCGGCCCTGGGGCCCACCCAGCCTCCTGTAAAATGAGTACCGGGTCTTTCCCGTAGGTCAAGTGCGGCCAGGGCGTGCTGCTGACCACTCACCCCCTTCTAGTGCCGCGGTCATGGAAGAGTAGAGCTATACCTCTACCCACCCTCTGGGCCACACCGGGCTTGTAACGGGATCACTTTACCTTTACGTTTATTTGATATTTTTAGGCGCTATTGCAAAATAGCGAAAATCGACTGTTAGCTTCTCATGTGTGTCTGTCTGTTCATCCGCATGGAACAACTCGTCTTCTACTGGATGGAGTCTAATGAAGTTTGGTATTTAAGGATTTTTCGAAAATCTGTCGAGAAAATTTTACTTTAATTAAAATATGATAAGAATATCGGGTACTTTACGTGACATCTATGTAGATTGATGATATATTGCACCAAATTCTTCTAACAACGAGAAAATTTCAGATAAAGTTTATAAAAAAATCAAAGCACATATTATGTGTTCGGTAACTCTTTTCATAAAATCGTGTCGTTTATGAGATAATATGGAAGAAATATAGTAAAGCCGATCGGGCTACGAATGACAGTAAAATACAGCACATAAAAGATCCTATTTGCATCCCGGATAACGAAGGCAAGAGTACACATACACAGTCATAACATGTAATAATCATTGCTTTTCCACGGCAACAGTGGTTACGCCATTGGGCCACAATATTACGTTCTACGTACATTGTCTGCGTTTGTTTATCTCAGTAATTAACCAACTAGATGCACAAAAGTTTTGTTTTACAATAAGTTTATTTCATGCCTCTATATATTTCGAGCACCACTTGCTCATTATCAGGAGGCCAAAATTGTATTATACAGCATTACTGATGATGAGCGCACGTAGTGCTCGAAACATGTAGAGGCACGAAATAAACGTATTGTAAAACAAAACTTTTGTGCATCTAGTTGGTTAATTACTAAGACAAATATACTAAGATGCATGGTCAGCAAAACATCAAAAAATTGTCTGCCTTGTTAATTGTCTAATTGTCTGTGCGTTCAGAGGTCGTTATTAATAGCATTTTGCACAAATAAATTTTCAGAAAATATTTCCAATACCAGCTTCATTGGTAACAGTAAATAACACCACATAATTTTATTACAGGTCTGTGAATCCGTGTAGTTTGGTATGCACTTCCCACGATTTAGGAAGAACCCACAGATCAACTACTCTTCATCTATCCATAATATTTTTTTTGTCCTGCTGCGGTTTATTTCTACCCTGAAGATGGGTGTTGCAAATACTTTCGAAACGATGATACCCGGTTACCAAACAACACAACGTCATTAGGAAGTGACGATTGTAATCTTGATACACACCACTATACGAATATTACAACACTAAGAATGATTCCAAGAAGAGTTACGTAAAGAGATGAAAACGAATGAGACGTTCAAGGCCTCCTAATGTTGGCCTAGTGCTGTCTATAAGCCCTAGTTGTGACTAGAACGGTGTTTGGCCGGGATGACTATAATTCTGTTAAATCGGGGTTGGGAGAAGATGGAGTAAGTAGTGTGGCTGGTGATTGGTTTTGCAGCGGAGGGATATGCTGTTAAACAGCAGAATAGAAAAAATATTTTAATTTCTTTCATTTTGGTTTTTGCTGTTTGCTGGGCTTAATGATACATAATTCCAGACAAATATTTGTAAATTTGGTATAGGAAGCAATATGTTAATGTATAACTATCATTATAATAATGTGACTGTGGACGACGATGACACTGGTGATGTTACTGACAATGACAGCGGAAATATATGTTTATGTCATTAAAAGAAGAGGTCTCAGATACGATCTTTCTGGTAATACTGTACATCTAACTTTTAGACGTCTTCATGTGGCAAAGCAAAATGCACGTCAGCGTTTTACAAAAAAAAAAAGATATTAAATATAGGCCTACTTGGAAACCCCCAAGTGTTCCCTAAAGTGACTAGCCCGATCATATTTTCGTAGATAAATGAAAAGGTGACGCAGAACCGGACGTTCCTACAAGAAACCACCCTTGCCATGGCCCACATTATTGTTCTAGAATTAGGTCACCTTATTGCTGAGTTCTGACGCGTTAGAGTTACACAACGAACGGAAACGCGTGCCCCAAAGAGAATCACCAGTCTGTAATTGTTTAAAGCTGTCGCTCGCGTGCCGGCGGGGCTAGCTAAGCAAACGTTAGTGGGCGTAGCCACAAGAAGTGCGTGCGGAAACCACGAGCGTTGATTTTCGGAGTACAGCAACTGACACATCTAGCTTTGGCTCCAGGCAAGCAGAAAGTTCGGAGCTACGGAACAAATCGTTAATTCGCTTTCCACATAAGTTTAATATTGAGAAGTGGAGATTAACGAAATGGGCACAAATGAGTGGTTGGGCATCGGGCTAAAAATAGGGTTTAACGGCGTGCGGTTATGGAAATGGTCGTGAATGTTTGAGTTTCGTAAAATATGGAGGAAATCAGTGACTGCCTGAGCGACTGTCGGCGTTTTGAAAAGATTCTGGTACACTGAATTATGTAATTTGTTAATTACTTATTTAATCGGTTATTATTTGGTTAGTTACTTGTTTATAGCTGTTTAGCTGGGGTGAGACTTTTTTTTATCATATCTCGATAGCCCTAGTAGGACTCCTCTAGACGAGTGATCGGCCCGTCGCAGAGACCTCTACGTGACAACATGCACAACACCCACAAAAGACAGACACCCCGGCGGAATTCTAACACGCAATCTCAGAAAGCGAAAGGCGGAACCTACGCCTTAGACCGCGTGGCCACTGGGATCGGCAGAGAGATATGCTAGAAGTAGATATTCAATGTACTGATAAGAGCCTTAGGCCTATGTTCAGGTGAATCACGTGCAAGACGTCAGCGTTCCAAATTGACCTACCTTTCATTTCGAAGTTACATTCTGTACACAGGATTGTGCAAGCAGTTTTATCCGGCTGACGGTACGAGTGGACAGCAGAACTACTACAGAAATGTACTGCCACTGAGTCGGTTAGCCTCACCTTGATGAAGGGAATAGTAGACATTGCGCGATCAAACATACGATGTCTGCAAAACTGTATCGTTCTTTCTGTAACCATACTTTGCCGCATGTTATAACAATGCGCCTTCATAGCAGATTGCGACAGCTCTAATATCAGATCAGGGGCTGGATCTAAACTGAGGCTCTATGAGTATAGTCTGTCGGTGCGTTTTGTTGTGGCAGCCTTATGCGTTTGAATTCACATCCGGGTAGAGATCGTTGGGCATATATGAGTCAATTGACACCGCATATGCCTCCTGATAATGTTCAGTGCCTTCTTAGAAATTATTGATTTATTTACCTATTTATTTTTACGTCATTAGTAAGCTCTGTTGTATGAAGAAATAGAGAAGAATACAGGCCGATGACTATGAACTCCACTGTAAAATGTCGCTGTTCATCTGCAAATTGTCGGTGAATGCTGTGAAGAATTGCTTCACCTACATGGCACCGGGCATAAAATTGGTTTAGTGATGCTGTGTGTGGTAGCGGTCGATACCAGTGCCCGCGCGTTCGAATCCCGCCGAGGGCATGGATATGTCTGTTGTGAGTGTTGTGTGTTGTCAGGTAGAGGTCTCTGCGACGGGCCGATCACTCGTCCAGAGGAGTCCTACCGAGTGTGGTGTGTCTGAGTGTGATAGTGATTCTCGATAATGAGGCTGCCCTGGCCCACTAGGCGCTCTTGCACAATAAAAAAAATTCTAGTATAGACGGGCAGACTACAGTGTGCTGACCGGAGTCGGTCTGCTAGAGCTGTTGCCCCGGCCCCCAGAGCTGTCTTGCAAGTGTTACCTACGGGATAACTTCTCAAAATTGTCACTTCTTTTTTAAGCTGGTAGCAACTTCCCCCACAAGAAGTTAAGAAGCGGGACACTTATTAACGATACTATTCTTGCAGGTTGTTGTTGGTTAGCAACGATTGAACAGACATGACTTTAATCGACGGTCATTATATGACATCTTAACCGCACCATTTCTTCTAAATGTCTTCATCCTGAATTGTAATCGTGTCCGTAGAATGCGAAATATGTCTTACTGGAACCAGATGTGAACAGTACGCTGTGACATCTCCGGTAAAATTTTTCAAGTCCCCATGGATTCTAGTGGGCTATAAATTGTGCATAGTATTTTTCAACAAAATCATACCCGAGAGCTTTAATCTTCAACTAGCAGACTAAACCAAATATACATTGATATATAGTATTACAATAGCAGTTAATTACATACGAATGATTAATTTCACTCCTCCATGGCGATCTTAGGTCACATTTCAATAAATCGTGTTAGTGCACGTTTCCTGTTAATACCAAGCACGTTCAGAATCACAATAATAATATCGATTGTGAGTAGGCCTGTAATATGTAGATGTAATGTCTTTAGTCTTTTCGGCACTATTCCTTTAGCTGCAGGAATACCTGAATGGAAAATATCGTGATTGGTAACGGTGCGATTCTCAAAAATTGGAATTCAAATCAGGCGCAGCGCGGTCGCTGTTGACACCAACGAAAATCTAAGTTGCTTGTTCCTTCGCTGAACACAAAAATAGTAATACCTTAGAATAGACGCTGTAAAAAGGAAATATAAAAATACGTCCTGCATTAAAATTTCTGAAATCTGTAACAGTGCTTTGATACCACCAGAGGCCAGACTACAACAAAAATGAATCTCTTCGTGCAGAAGCAAGCGATATTTTTCTGCGTGTTCGTAAATTGAAGGTTACGGGGAAAATATCCACATAAAAACCAAGCCCGGGTTTTGCAGAATTTAATGGCCTACACCTGAAAAACTACGAATACTTGAAAGGCGCTTTTGAAGGAGGATTGCTGTACAAGGGTAAAAGTGGAATAGCCTATATTAAACGTATGTACGACCTTGGAAACTGTACGGAAAAGACTTCCATTATAACGAGCCTGTAACAGCTGTAGAACGCACACTGAGGTAGAGTACGTGTCAGTCTAAACGTCAGCACATTTAAGAGCCTCTCCATTGATGCCGTCAGTCTCATTATTTGCTGGGCCTAAAACTATTCTCCTAATGGGATAAGTCCAATCAGTTAGAAACTCTGTCCGAGCAGTTCCTTCTTTGTAGGAGCTTGTGAAGAGCTTGTTGTGGAATAGCAACAATTACCCGTACACACGTGTGAACAAAATCGCAATTTATTATACACCTCCAGACTTTATTATTCCCTCTTAGTAACTCCATTCTGAGTAGCATTCGTATCGACAAATAATTTTCTCGGATTTAGGTAGTCTGCGGCGACAAAATTTAATGCCGGGCTCATGAGATGCTACAAGTGGTAGCCCTCCGGTGTTAAGAAGCAGGGTTATTTTTGTGGATTTACTCAGGAAAGCGTTCGTCTTGTGAGGAGAGAAATACGGTATACTCGACTAGACGCGCTCGCAGTGAATGGGAACAATTTTCCATTACCACTGTAAGCTGTTTATACGGAACACGTAGGCCTATATTATGCCACCCGTATGCGGAAGGGGGGCTGTAAGTAACTGAGATGGGCGTGATATTTTGTGTGAACAGAAAAGTAACCTAATGAAAACACTACTACACCAAAATTGAAGATTCACAATTGCGGTTTGAATAATCATCGTACTTATTAGCTTATTCCTGCAGGCTAGTCAAGATATATACTGTATCACTCTCCAGATCTTCAAATTATTTCTCTGTATAACGTACAAACCCAAAATTTACTGAAACTGAATTAAGGGTTTAAAGTGCAAGAAATGGCGATAGAGAAATTTCAATACGTTTCAAAAGTAAAATTTAAATTTGTTGCCGTAATTTCCAGTCTCGTCTTACAACAGCAGCCAATAAATGAAGCTTAATGAACAGCTACATCCACAGTTACTTTAATCATTCACATTCTAAGGTTTGCGTCGGAAAGGAATTTGCTTTTTTACGTAAAAATTCAGTTTTCGGGATGTAGAAAATAATGATCTCAGTGTCGAGAGATGGCAGGAGAGATCCATTTTTGGAGAAGATGTTGCACACTGAATTTGTTTGTAGAAGAAGGGTCAATTTTAAGACAAAATATCTCGTTTGTAGCGTGCGAAATATTAACGTAGCTAATTTATTGATAATTCAATATCTCCTCTTATTTCACCGATTGTGGTTAAGCTTGTGTTTTTATATCCGTAAATCTTCTTACTTATTGAACATTTGCTTTCTGAGTTTTACCACAAGTAGCTAAAAGTTGGTATACAGAAATTTCTTCGACGAATCCTACTCATACCATGTGTGAAATTGCTACCAATGTTACGTGGAATAATAACTAGAAACAAGACGCTGCATAGATTGAACTAACTACATGTAGAACCTATGTTGAAATTACCCGAAAATCATAACTAAATTTTTATTGTTTACAAAATGTGGTTTTCAATGAGGCATGTTTCGGCCAACTTGGCCATCTTCAGGTAGCACACAGTATACACAAAATACTTGGGAGGACATTAGCAACATAAAATTCTTTAAAAATAAATGAGATCTTAATTTTATATGAAGCATAATAATATATATATAAGTTTTATGTTTTGAGTTAAATTTGTAAGTTTTACGTATTCCATCTCTCTTAAAATTTGTGATTTAATATTTTGAGATTTTTTTTAAGCAAAGTTCTTGATTATGGTATATAATTCTAATTCTTGAAGACTGTGTAGATAAGAAACTTTAAAACCATGGATCTACTCTACAGAATCAAGAAATATGTACACCACAGTAAAGTACTATGCATGAAATAACCTTAAAGTAGTTAAATATAGAACATCAATACAGCTGAAATAGGTATAGCTTCTAAGTTTATATCAGTAACATAATCTCATATATAATCTTTTATATAAAAAATGAGATCTTATGTCATTTTATAGAACTTTACGTTGCTAATATCCTCCAAACTTTGTTTGTATATATCGTGTATGACCTGAAGATGGGCAGGTCGGCCGAAGCATGTCTTACAAAATATCAAATTCTGTAAAGAAGAGAAATTTACAAATTGTTTATGTCCGTCGAGCACAACTACTATTCTTTATTTTGCTACAGCTACATATTCCAGTCGTTTTGCGACCACCATCATCGAATTATCAATAAAATACTGCAAAGTAAGATCATACATGCATTACAAAGATAAACACGTTGTGGGACCGTGAAGACATTATTTGTTCAAGTGAATATTTGCATGAGTGTATATATACTTCTAATTCGTTTTAAACCGTACTCTGCAGCATTGTAATGATAGACAGCTGATGGTTGAAAACGACCGAAACATGTAGCTGTACCAAAATGAAGAAAAGTAGTTGTGTTCGACGGACATAAAGAACTTGATTTTTAATGATCCACAAACACAATGGTATATACTCCAGTAAAATAGAAATTTAGCTGTGATTGACGCGTTATATCGATATAGTTTATATATTATCACAACAATGAAGCCAAGAACTTTTGTCAAGAAATGGATAGTATAAGAAAAGGATTCAAACCACAAACGCTACTGGTTAGAAATACGGAAGGTAACATTGTAAGCAACAAAGAGAAAGTCCTAAAAAGGTGGTATGAATATTACGAGAAGCACTATGAACTGCAAGACGGAACGGACAACGACAGTGGAGAAAAATGGTCAATATTCTTACAAACTGCAGACCCACAAAAAGATGTAGACATAGAGAGGGAAATAAGTAAATTTAAAAAAGGAAAAGCAACTGGACATGACCAAAACCCAGCCGAATTGTTTATAGAAGGAGGAGAAGGGCTCAGGAAGGCCATTTATGAACTCATTTCAAAATATGGAAGGGATAAATTATACAACATGAGTGGAAATATGGCATAATATGTCCAATTCGTAAGAAAGGGGACGTAATGATGTGTGAAAATCTTTCGACGCAACAGGCCGACCATTGATCATATATTCTGCATTCGCCAAATACTTGAAAAAATGGGAATACAATGAAGAATTTCATCAGTTCTTTTGAGACTTCAAGAAAGCTTATGATTCAGTTAGGAAGGAGGTCTTATATAAGATTCTCATTGAGTTTACTATCCCTAGGAAACTTGTAAGGTTAATAGAGATGAGTCTGACTGAAATATATAGCACAGTCCGGGTAGGCAAGAATGTGTCTGACAGGTTCCCTATTAGGAATGGTTTGAAACAAGGAGACGCTCTAACACCAATGCTTTTTAATTTTGCTTTAGAGTACGCCATTAGGAGGGTTCAGGTAAACCAGGATGGCTTGAAACTAAGTGGTACACATCAGCTTCTGGCTTATGCCGATGATGTTAAT
>Ga0123352_10012707_pt1 | contig 13322 bp, 15 predicted proteins | sample TergutLab28metaG_FD_89700 | JGI IMG/M metagenome (GOLD analysis project Ga0123352, IMG submission 89700) | Labiotermes labralis P1 segment gut microbial communities from Petit-Saut dam, French Guiana - Lab288 P1 | ecosystem: Host-associated > Arthropoda: Insects > Digestive system > Gut ... | reverse complement strand
TTGATCCGCCTTTTTGATCCTTTTTTCCCCACTGTGGTTGTGATGTGGGGGGGGGGGGGGAATTCCAGGAACACTGTATTGATCCTAGAGAGGGAAAATTTGGTCAGATAGAATATTAAATACATACCAGGGACTTTTTCAGCTTATGTTTTTTCACCTTGGATGGTTGGTATTAACCTTTAGGCACCATGCATCCTATATATAGGACAGATGTACCGCTACTCCCCAGAGTACACTTTTTATATATTCAGTCAACAGATATATTTAATTTTTTTTTTTAAGACTTTCTCTCACCATCTTCATTTATTCCTCCACAAAATGTCTTGTACTTTCTAATGTTACTGTTCTTGGTTCATAAAATATTCACATTTTACATAAATGGTGTGCTAAACTGTAAATGTCCAGCTCCAGGGCCAAAGGGTTAATGTCTTAAAGGACATTTAAAAAGTTAGGGAAGTATTTTCAACATTGGGGGGGGGGGGGGGTTGGGGCATTTACCCTGCAGTCTGGGCCTGCCTTCTCTGATTTTCATCTGTTTAGACTTAAAAAGCAGCACCTACGTTGAAGGCTTCTTTGATGAAGATGCAGGCGTTCAGTGTGAGGTGTGTTGTCAACTGCTTGGGTTGCTCCTAGACTTCTATTCTACTGCAACAGTATGGATAATTTTATTGTGTTTGGATATGTCTTCATAGTTGAGGTACTTAATGTTGAAAAGTAGCAGAAATACCTGTCTGAAAGACTGTGTCTTGGAAGTCATCTTACCAAGAACTACATTATTTTCACTATCATTTGTCCATTGTAATACATGCTGGTGAAGGCCTGCATGTTTTGCCCTTTGCTTTCTTATTGTATGGCTGTGGTGGTGATATGGCTGGCAATGTAATTGTAGCATCGAGATGATATTTTTTATGGAGAATAGCAGTGTTTAGATGTTCTGAAATCAAAGGTTGATTGATTTACACATGATGAGATAAACAGTGTTAACAGCAAGCCCAGACAGAAAAGAGTTTGAAGATTATGGTCTTGTGGCGTGTTATGTTCTGTAGTTTGGGACACAGGTACCAACATTTCAGAAGAACCTACTGCGTTTGTCTTTGGGGTAGAGTGCTGTCTGTCCAAAATACTGATACATATGTACCACTGAGCATGGTGCCACATCCCAGGTGACTGTAATCTTTATATTCATCATTGTGAGAGTGACATCTTACAAGGAGTCTGGTGGCATGATCAGTATCATACCATTTTACAGAATTTATTTTAATGAGATTTTTGTTACTGTAAGACATTATGATATGTAGAGGTTTATGTGTTCATGTTTTTGTATTACAAGGTCTGACAATTAAACAGTGTTCTTGTGCAGCAAGTAGCAGCACAGATGATTCATCACATGTTATGTCTTATGACAACAATGTTTAATAGTTTTGCATCAGTGGTAGTGATTCAGTTTGTGTTGTACTTGTGGTAAATGTTAAAAAGAGTGATGAATCATTGATGATAGAGATACTGGAAAGCATGTATGCAATTAGAAGGTGGGTAATCTGAAAGTGTCAACACTTATTGATATTAAATGTAATTATTTTTCATTTTATGTAGAATTTTCTGTGATATTTAACATAATGATGCCAGGAATGATCATAAGGTAATAATTCTATAAGGATATAGCAGTCATAACACAACTATATTATCAGATATATCAACATCAACTGCATGTTTTGGCCAATGCTGCTGTGGCCATCATCAGGTTGGATACAATTTATCAGAGAAGCTATATAGATATTATATAACGCAGAACAATTATTAGTATTAGTGCAGGTAAGGGGGAATGAGATCATGTTTTACGCAGTCGGTGGGTGTGTGTGCAGATGGTAAAGAACCATGCATATAAAATGTGTTATCCTGTTTGTCTATGACAATGTAGTGCACGTACACTACATTGTCATAGACAGACAGGATAACACATTTTATATGCATGGTTTGTACCATCTGCACACACACCCACCGACTTTGCGTAAAACATGATCTCGTTCCCCCTTACCTGCACTAATACTAATAATTGTTCTGTATTATGTCGTATCTATATAGCTTCTCTGATAAAATTGTATCTAACCTGATGATGGCCACAGCAGCATTGGCTGAAACGTGTAGTTGATGTTGATAAGTTATATACACCTGATAATATAGTTGTGTTATGACTGCTATATCCTTATTGAATTATTACCTTAGGTTCTAACAAACACAGCGGGGATGACGCTCCTTGAAGAAATAATCATATTATGTTTCATAGAGATGTCCCATTTCCTGAAACTGCAATGTTATTGTTTACCATAGTTCAAATTTCATATTTTTTATTGTGTTTCAATACTTAGGACTAGCAGGGGTATAAGTAACCATACCGTATGGAATTCCTTGAAATTCACTTTTTATGTCTGGGTCTGGGTGTGTTACTTGTCAGACTTTGTGTCAGTGCCCACAAATGTGGTATAAGAGCTTTTTTTTTTTTTTCTTCTCTCCAGGTTACAATTTATATGCTGTTGAATGCTTTCAGATGTTGTAAAACTGGCACCACTGTTTGTACAATCTCGAGTTGCGCGAAAATCAAAAGTTGATGCAGCCACTGTTGAAGCTCGACAGAACTTCTTAAAGAGTGGATTTCCTGATTCAGTGAAGAAGCTGGTGGATATGCAGCGCAGGTATGTAATCCAGAAAACATGACAAAACGTAAATACAGTGATACCTCGGCTAACGAAGATAATTCATTCCGGAATCACATTCGTTAGCCGAAATCTTCGTTAGCCAAAACACACATACAGACGGAAAAGATAAGCTCCTGGAATGGTCCGACCGTTCATGTTTGCTGCTTTATGTTAGCGCGCGCATCCACCAAAACATTCGTTGACCGAATCCGTGTTCATTAGCCGAGTCCGAAAAACAGTGAAAAAATCTTTGTTAGCCGAAAAATTTGTTAGCAAGGTCACTTGTTAGCCGAGGTATCACTGTAATGAGATTTTATATAAATATTTATGTTTCCTAATTAAATACCAATGGTAGATTTCTTAGATGTTTATCACAATGAAATGGTGAATCATGTGATCTCTTACTCTCTAGAATTAATTGTACCTGCATGTCTTTCCTCATCTGGTGACTTTAAAGACCTTTTAGATTTTTATGAAATCTGGGATGAATTTCATTTGACCAGAGGCCACTGCATGTCTGAAAGCTTTAATTTGTCTGTGTACTTTTTTCATCTCCTTTGTGTTCCTTTGTAAATTACCACTTTTCAGATTTTTAATATATACACTTGTTGGCTGTATAAGTTGTTGACTTTACAACAGAATGCTTTTTGTTCAAAGCACAAATGAGAGCCTACAGTTGGAAGACTGTCCTTTGGTGACTAAAATCATTTGGTACTTGCAGTTGCTGAATTATAGATCTAGCGAAGGGGTGGTGTGGGTGATTTGAGTGCAAAATTTGCGATTCTCTCTCTATGATGGAAGGGTAAGTTGATGGGTTAAATTCACCATTGCCAATAATAACAACGTGAAAGTAAATGAAGCCTTGATGATGTAGTATGACACCACTGGATCCTGGTGGTTTGTGTGTTCATAAACCTTCAGAAAATTGGCATCTATACACATTAAATACAAAATTACAACAAATTCTGGATTAAGCAAGTAATGATGGTACCACTATATTTTTGGGAGTACTGGATGTTACATGAATGTTTAAACTCAAATTTAGAATATGTCAGTGAGATGATAATGGAAGTGTTTGTTTGTTCCCACAGCATGGAAGAACAGTGTCACTTTATTTTTCCCTCTGTTTCCCACATTCAACAACGTGAGGATCAGCTATATGTATGGAGTTTGCCGTTAGTTGAACTACCTCTTCAAACTACACTGACCAAGTCTACTGCTATAACATTCGAGCAGACAGAATCACTTGAATTGGGCACTTTCAACAACTACCACAGGACTGATGCAGTCTGTACTTGCACAAAGCTTTCACCACCAACACGGATTACATGTTATCGGAAACTGCTTCGGATGCTGAAAAATGAATCACCAGATTTTCCAGTTTATCGACACTTTAGACGACTGTATTCAAAATACATTAAGGATGTTGAAAAGATAGCAGGAAATGTGTCAGGACAAAATGTTAAACAGAGAAAGAGGAGTACCAGAAAGAGCAGAGGTTCAAGGCCAAATACACAGATTGCAGAGAAGTTGGAGAACTGTAATCTGAATTCATGTGTCATGTGGACAGAGAAATACAAACCAACAGCAGCAGGTGATCTGGTTGGGAATGGGCATAATATAGATCGGTTGAAAACTTGGTTGGAGAGTTGGAAATGTTACAGCGATGAGGTGCAGCGTAGGGACAGGAAAGGTGGTTGTAAGAGAAAAGGTAAAAAGATTTTCTTTCTTTACTTGTGTCTCTTTCGTCTGAATTCACAACACCTGGAGTCGCTGCTCAAATTTAGTTTTTAATTTTATCTGTATTTTATTTTTGGCTACTGTAATTTTAACACTTTCTTTATTCAGGATATGCTGAACGTGCTGGGATTTTAATTCATGTGCTGCTAGATAAAGGGACGTTGTATCTTGCTGTACTCCTCATAGAAAGAATGAACTTGGGGTGTGGGTGTACAAGTCTGCTACTATCTGTTACACCCACCTACACTGCATTCCTCTACTCATTTTGTGACATCAGGAGGATGAACCTGATTTTTTATTCAATTCTCATCACAGATTCAAGTGTTCCAATAAAAGACTGAGAACGTAGAGAGAAAAAGAGAGCATATACATGCATACATATGCCCATTTGCCTGCAATTATTATGAAACCCAGAAAATGGCATGTGTGGGGCAAAGCACACAGTGGAAGTTGATGTTAAGCGGGTGTGTGAGGGGGAACTTGTTCATTATGCCCATGACCCAAACTAAGCTAAGGCACCTGTTTTTGTCCTTGTTTCCTTCAAATAATGTCTGACAGGATGCATATGTTGATGCTTCTAACAACATGCAGTTTAGATATATCTTACAGGTGCAGGCTTTGCAAATGTTATAAACAATGTAAGCAGAACAGGGCTGTATAACCTGAGAATGCATGACAGGGAGTTCACAGGTTAGCAACAGTTGGCATCCTAGTATACCCTTTTTCAGAGTTCTTATGTAGACACCAGGCCAAAACAGTTTCTCATAAACCAGGCTAGGCATTACATAAAGGTCACTGCTGGTCTCTGTCAAAGATGTGTGCACCTTTAGTGTACTGGGACAGTGTTCATTGTTCATGTACCTAAGTTGTGAGTGGACATCCCCTCCCCAGATGTGGTATGTAATTTTGTGTCATCTTGGAAGTGAAAATGTCCCTTAGAAAGACATAGTACTTAATGCCATAGCAGAATTATGTGACGTTTATTTACATGTTTTTGATATGTGACATCTCTTCAGGGCCAGTTGTGTCCAACTCATGAGCTGAATTTTGTTGACCTACATCTTGTATGGAATTGTTAGTGTAGAAACAGTGTTGGAGGATGAAATCAGATATGTTAAATTTCCATTTTCGCATAATGATATGTACTTTTTTCAGATTCAAGCAGTGGAGATGAGTTCATGGACAGTGACACAAATGACAGCAGTACTAGGAATTTGCCAAATAATGCAGCAATATTGGTTGGTCCTTATGGTTGTGGGAAGACATCTGCTGTGTATGCAGTAGCTAATGAACTGGGCTATAAGGTAAGAAAATAGTGCTTCTTAGGATTCTAAAAGAAGAGCGTGATTTGTTCAGAATTCCATCAATCTGTATGTCTGTCCATTCCCTCAAACAGGTGTAGATGTTATCATAGGCATTGATTCTTATAACATTTCTTGTGTCGTGTCCCCATCCTGATCTTTCTGAATTCTTCATCCCTTCCCCAAAAAATTTTTTCTGTTTTAACTGTAACAAATGTTAGCAATTAATCAAAATGCTTTCATTATGCATTTTATTACTGGATACATTTCATTTCATTTTCAAAATTCAGATAAAAGAAGATAAAATTATTTTGAGAATGTCTTATGAAGTTTATGAAATATCAGCGTTAACTTTAAATCATTTAAGGATGAGACCTATCTGTGTTATATAAGGAGTTATATAAGTACTCAACGTGTACCACACAGTAAACACTCTCCTCTTCAGTTATAAATACCAATGTGCAAATGAGGCAAAACTTACTGTTTGTTCTGAGAGCCATACGAAACACATAAATGTAATGTAATCGCCATGTAGAATTTTTGAAAGTTAAACCTTATGGTACGTAAAGTAACTGGTAGGCTTTAAAAGTTTAATTAAATTTGTGAAAAATAAGGACATAAAGTACCACAAACTTTGGTTGGAGAATAGTATGTAGGTTATTCGGAAAGTAAGTCCCGTCTGCGCATATCTCTCGTGCATCCTTGAGTTTGTCACTTTGTGCATGTGCAGTGACTTCCTCTATCAATTGAGAAGCCACAGACATCATTTCGTGAAATTTGTGTTATGTTTATATTTGTTCCTGTGCGTTAAACATGTTTAAGACAATTGAAGGGGCTGCCAACTATGAAATACAGTCTGTAATTCGTTTTTTGAATGATAGGAATGTGCTACCAAGTGAGATTCAATACCAGATCTGTCAAGTGTATGGTGACAATTCGATGAGTGATGGCATGGTTAGGAATTGGGTTCGGATGTTCAATGAAGGACGAGAGAATGGGCATGATGAGGCGTGAAGTGGGCGTCCATCTTTGGTGAATGATGATTTGGTGCGTAAGGTCAATGAAAGAGTGCGTGATGACAGATGTTTCACAATATCTGATCTGTCCCTGTACTTTCCTCAGATTTCAAGGACTCTACTCTATAACATCGTCAGTAGTCATTTGGGTTATCGGAAAGTGTGTATATGATGGGTGTCCAAGATGCCCACGGAGGAGCACAAAAAACAGCGTGTTGCATGTGCTTTGAAATTTCTGATGCGCTATCACAAGGAAGGAGATGACATGTTGAGCGATATTGTGACAGGAGACGAGACGTGGGTGTCCCATATCACACCTGAATCAAAACAGCAGTTCTTGCACTAGAAGCATACTGGCTCACCAAAAAGGAAAAAGTTCAAGCAGAGGTTTTCAACAAGGAAGATCATGTGAACTGTATTCTGGGTCAGACAAGCTATTCTCTTGGTAGAATTTTTGCCTCAAGGCACAACAATAAACTCTGCTGTTTATTGTGAAACGCTGAAGAAGCTGAGGCGTGCAATTCAAAATGAAAGGCGCGGAATGCTGAGGACCACCATTCTTTTGCTTCATGATAACGCTCGGCCGCACTATGCTGCTCAGACTCAAGACCTCATCACCTCATTTAAGTGGGAACGAATGGACCCCCCCCCTGTACAGCCCTGATTTGGCGCCAAGTGATTATCACCTCTTCCTACACCTAAAGAAGTTGCTGGGCTGCAAGCGATTTGACGATGACATTGACCTGAAAGATGCAGTGCAGAAGTGGCTAACATCGCAGGCAGCCGCATTCTATGAGGAAGGTATACAAAAACTTGTGCCCCGCTACGATAAGTGCCTCAATAATGGTGGCGAATATGTGGGAAAATAGTTTGAAGAATGTAGAATCTGATAACAACAAACTTTTGTATGAAACCTTACTCGATTTTTTTTTACAGCGAAACGGTACTTACTTTCTGAATTAGCCTCGTAATTAGGAATGGGGAAGAAGGAATTAAAATATTTTATAGTTGAGTGGATTGGTACATGCTTAGGCCAGACTGGAATTGATTAAACGCTTTTACCCTCTCTGGAATCCTCATATTCCCACACAGTGTCTGTTCCACGCAGCTTGAAAGTCGGGGTTATGGATGCTTATTCACTGCTCCGGATTTTAAGAACTGTGTACTGTTGATGGTCACTTATATTGGTACTTTTGAGCTTCCACATAATGCTACCAAATGCAACATGAAGAAATTTATTGCCAAGGTAATGAGCTAGGATCATAGAAGTTGAATGATTAAACAAGGAAGACCCTAACTCCTCCTCCTCCTTCTTCTTCTCCTCCTCCCCTCCTTCATCTTCTCCTCCTCCTTCCCCCCTTCTCATTCTCCTCCTCCATTGGCACTACAGCCCGCTGTGGGCTTTGGCCTGTCAAACAATATCCTTCCATTTTTTCCTATCCATCACCAACTTTCCCCATCTTCTCACTCCCAGCACTTCCTCTTTCCATCTTTTCCTGGGTCTTCCCTTTCTTCTTGTCCCTTCCAGTTCTTGAGTGAAGATCTTTTTTTGGCATCCTACCCTCCATTTTCTCCAGGTGACCTAACCAACTTATCTTTTGCCCTTTTATCCATTTTACTATATCTTCTCCTTTGCTCATCTCTTCTAGTTCTCAATTCGTCCTACTTTTCCTTTCCCTGTCTTCATATTTAGGACCATATATTCTTCTAAATATTTTCCTTTAAAAAATTAGCAGAGCTTTTTCTTTTTTCTTCGTCAATGTCCATGCTTCCAGTCCGTACGATACTACCGGTCTTATTAGTGTCCTATGTGGTATAATTTTAGTAGCTCTGGATAAAACTTGACTCCTGAAGAGACTTATAGCAGCAAAATAAGTTCTATTGCTGGCCAAAATACATCTTTTTATTTCTTTTTCTACACTATTATCATTATTGATTAGCGTACCCGAGTATATGAACTCGACTACTCCTTCATAAGTTACACCATTTATGGTTGCCCCTAACCCCTTACAGACTCATAATTTAGTAAAATTGTTTTGTACTAGAATGTAATAAAATCTTGAAATTTAAATATTGTGCAAGATGAACCGATGGCATCACTGACCAGTTCTTTAAATGGAGTGGCAAATTGTTAAATCAGATAATGTAGTGGTAGTTCCACTTTACTTTGCTGTATTTGATACAGGTGCTGGAGATCAATACTTCATCAAAACGCAATGGGAAACGGATATTGTTAGAGCTTCAAGAGGCTACTCAGTCTCACCAAGTAAAGACCTTATCAGAGCCTGCCTCATGTGGGATGGATTTCTTCTCCAAAGGAGGTTCTGCCAAGTCAAAGAAGATGAAATCAAGTGAGTATTCAGCAAAGGGCATGAGGATGAATACTGGATGCATTGGCATGGTATAGAGTCTGCTGGTGACCCTTGGTAGTTGTGGAAATGGATGTCAGTAGTCCATATGAGGCTAAAGAATTTTGCGATTAGCCAAACCACTATAGATCCTCAAGAAAGACTCTGCTGAGAAGTTAGTTTCAATGTTAATACAATATTAGCTACCCAGGTACTTCAGTCTGATATGTTTGAATCTGAAATTTAATAGTTTTATTCGTGTTGTAAGTGCACTGAGCACTGGTGTCAAACTGACAGGTGTGTGCATGTATATTCTTATGGTATGTTTAAAATTGCAGATGCTACTGGAGACACTACTGTAACAAAACAAGAAGGGGATGATCATAATTCCAGAAAGATGTCAATTATTTTGGTGGAAGGGGTAAGTTGAAGAGTGGGTTTGTGTGAACAATTCATAATAGTGTTGTATTTAAGCTTATGATTTTTGCTTTGTAGGTTATGAACTGCAAATTTGTAATGTTTTAGTCATTGGTTTTTTTTATCTCATTTTACTTTTATCCCATACAGCCTTCCATTCATTTGGTAAAAGTACCTAATGTTGCACATCGTATTGCACTCATAAGTTAGGGAACAATGACCACCATTTGACATTCAGGTGACCATGCATCGTGATAAATTCTTGGTTTTGTTATAAGAATTTATCATTATGCATGGTCACCTGAATGTGAAATTATAGTCATTATTCCCTCTACGTGTTTCAGCTCTGTCCAAAACATGTAGAGTTTTATTCCAAAAATAAATTTGAGAAATTAGTGCATCTGGTTGGTTTTATTATAAGAATGACAACCATGTATTTTTTTGGTACTATGTTTAATTTCATATAAGAGGTAGGTGCTGCCATCTGATCTGTCATTTTAACTGTTGAATGTTACTGTCTAGTTCAAAGATGCTATATGAACGTTTGTTTTGAAAATTAGCCTGATGTCAAGTAAAAATACAGCTTTTTGTAACAAACATACTGTAAAAAAAATGAAAAGTTTAACTGGCCTAGAAGTAGAAGCAGAACAGTTCTTATCTGTTTAATGGTTTAATAATATATCCCTTGTTCAGGTGGATGTGGTATATGAAGATGAAGATGGATTTGTGTCTGCAGTGACTTCATTGGTAGCTTCATCAAAGCGACCAGTGATATTGGTCACAAACGACCCACATTGCCCCCATTTGGCACGATTTATGGAGCACCATCTTGTTCTGAATTTCAGTGCACCATCGTCCTGGAGAATGAGTAAGTGTACTGTCTAATGATCTCAGTTTAGACAACCTTTATAGATTGTGCATTGCATTACAGTCTTAACTGAGGCACATGGTCCAGCTGGATGAGCATTGCATTTTTTAATATTAAAATTATTTCTGAGTTTGAAAATGGATTCTGGATGCACAGAACCAGCAGTTTTAAATGCCATATTCCCAGGTGGTGAACTGTTACTCTAAAATTAAGTCACCATGACCATCTCTGTAGTACATGGAAATTTAACGTTCTTGTGGCCAGGTAATGTAGCTTAATGGATGTGTGAAGCAGCAGTTTTCCTTGAATCTTGTGTTCTTAGTCAGAAAACTATGAATAAGATTTCATTTTTGCTGCTTGAAGATAACTGTGATAACAGTAACAAGTATACAGTTAAATAAACTTTTCTCTTCTTTCCAGGTGTATGGCTACAATTGGTATGCATTTTGGAAGGTGTCTGGTTGAGGCGTGCAGAAATCAAAAGGTTACTGGACCAGAATTGTGGAGACGTGCGTCAGACTTTGCTGCAATTACAGTTCTTTGTGTTAACTGGTGGAAATGACTTCCCACTTACTGCCAGCATTGGTGATAACACACTGTCAGGAAACTCTGTAGCTTGTCCCTTCCCTTTACCTGATATAGCAGATGATCATTCAAATTTGAGTTATATTTCTGGTGATGAACCAGATGAAAGCACAGTCCCTGAACATGCTATGTATGTTGAAGCATTTACAGAATATCGTGATCAATATTTTGCAAGTTGTCAGATACCATTCCCATTGGATTTGGGTCATGTTTGGTGGAATCTGGCCTCCCTTTTGTCCCTACCAGAAAGTTTGTATCCAGACAGAATTTGTATTCAGTCCTATGGTGAGAGGGGGGGAGATGAGACTTTGTGTAAGGCTAGGACAGATTCTGATGAGATAAACGATATTGTGAAAAGAGTAGGTTCTGCTGAGATGAAAAAGAAAGAAACAGACATTGTCAGTGTGATGGTAGCAGTACAAGAAGAGAAGAATAAAGTAGTTCTAGAGGATAAAGTGTTTGGTGCATTTGGTGATGGCAATAATGAAGAATTTCTGATGGAAAGGATAGGTGTTGACAGTGAAAATAAAGGAAATTCAGTTTGTGAAGTTTCGAAGGTACATGGATTAGGGGAAAACTGTTGTAGTCAGGTGGAAGTAGATTGCATGTCACGATTGATGGAGACAATGTCAGCATTGGATGTTATGTCATGTGGTGGAGGTGGTGGTAGTAGTAGGGAGCCTTCTCTTAGGAGTTGGGATCAAGTTCCAAAGGATGGAGTGTCACTGAATGATGATGCTCAGTGTCAGTGGTGGGAGAGATCAGTCTCACGTATTCTCTGTCATTATCTACTAGAAGGCAATGTGCATAAGTGCAGAACAAATCTTCAGGAAGCCCAAAGCTGTGACCTTGGTGTACAAGGTACTAGAATGACATTCACAAAGCCAACACAGCAGGAACTCAGGTGAGTGCTCAGTGGCAAATAATTTGGTGTCTGTGTTATTTGATTATGCTATGTTAGCCACATGAGCTGTGATGGTGCAGTAAAGAGAGTTCTTGTCTTTGCCTTCATGTCCAGAGGGCTGTGTGACCCACCCAACATTTTCCTTGAAGGAGAAGTGGCTGGAGGGTTGAGGTTGATTTGTTACTTTCAAGTGTCAAAATGCATGGAGATTTCATTGTATATCTGGTGTTGACATTAGCTTTGTCAACTGCATAGTTTATTTGTTGCTGAATGGTAGGATGCTTGTGGTAGGTGAATTGAGAGGGCTTGTGATAGTGGTCTATTTTCAGATACTTTCATACCAAGTATCTGTTAGTTGGTATTGGGGCCAAGACTTAAACCAACAGACACACGTCAACAGTGACATACATTCTGTCATTTTGTGGTATGGTGATTTCTTTATTGGCACAGAATATGTAGATGAATGCACAATTGTCCATAGAGTAAAATGCTGTCTTATTGGCCTTACTTTTTAGGAACATGTTTTTCTCAGTCTCTTCCATTCAAAATTATTTCTTCCTTGAGACCAGACTTGCAGTAGTTTGTCATTTGTTTCTCCAAGGTGTGCCTTCCATTATCTGTGTGTGGTTTCCTCAAGTGAAGCATACAATTTTCCAGGTGCCACTGAGAATACATTTACAATGTTGCAGATGGCGTTCAGTGCAGCATGCAGCGGAGAAGACAGTTTTACCTGCAGTGTCTCTTTGGTGTCACCCCTGTCACCATTCTGTAGCTTCTGATTACATTCCCATGCTGCGTGCTGTGAGTCGCCATGAACATGATCGCCTTGCCTGCAACACGAAGCGTCACAGTAGATTCTTTCATTATCTCAAGGGTCTGAATGTGCACACCAGTGATGCTGTACTCAGTACACTCTGTGCTGCTTTTACCAACAAGTCTGCAACTTAGTGCATAGGATGTAATTTGAATTACTGTAAATATAGTAAGGTAAGTTCTTATATTTTGTGCTGACATTGAAAGAGTGGATGATTAACTTCTATAACCAGTTTATAATGACAGTTATTATAGGAAGTGGTATGTCATGTTCATTATGAAAAGAAACCTTTGTAAGATACAGTAAATAGATCATATTAGAGGAAATATATTTTTGTGCCCGGTCTGAGCTCTGTTGTCTTCCTAGATGTACTAGAGAAGACACCTAACTGTACAGGTAATTTTAGACATTCTTGTGAGATAAAAATCAAAATGAACTGTTGTGTACATCATGTCTATATGTACGTGTGATCTTGTATCACTGTACAAATTGTCAGGTTTTTTTTTGGGGGGGGGGGGGGGGGGGGGTGTTGGGAAGAATTATATAGAAGTTGTGGGGGCTTTTTTTTTGGGCCGGCTGTTCCACGTTGGGGGTTTCGTGTTTTTTTGTTTGAATAATTAATTTTTTATTTATATA
>Ga0123352_10012705_pt1 | contig 13322 bp, 3 predicted proteins | sample TergutLab28metaG_FD_89700 | JGI IMG/M metagenome (GOLD analysis project Ga0123352, IMG submission 89700) | Labiotermes labralis P1 segment gut microbial communities from Petit-Saut dam, French Guiana - Lab288 P1 | ecosystem: Host-associated > Arthropoda: Insects > Digestive system > Gut ... | reverse complement strand
GAGGCCTTGGCCCACTGGGGCCGTTGTGCCATGGTAAAAAAAAGGAAATTTCATTCTTGTAATTTCATGTTAAATCACCAGTAAATCCAACGTGGCAAAAATGTGACCTTCTAAGGTGAGGAAAATGCAATTAACCCCTCTTAATACACAGTTTTAAAAATTTCCTCTTTTGGATAATTTAAGAGCTTGTTGACTGGTGAAAATGCACGAGTATTTCGGAGAAATCTACCGCCTCATTTTTTGGGACAAAGTGAACGTTCTGAGGTATTTTGTAGTAATAACGGTTGGGTTTCCTAAAATACGGAGCAATTTGTGTTTTTATGACAGGCAGACATAAAGGTGAAGGGGGAGCGAATTTTTTTTTAGTTTAACGTTAATGATGATGGCAACAACTATTAGACCAATGGAGATAAGCGTAGGACTGTGTCTTGATGGTTAGAAACGTACTGTGTGGAAATTTTTTGGAAATATTCCTGTACCACCGTGACTACAAATACAGCGATGTTGTGAAGCCTTGCAGTCTACATGGTACCTGAAACTGTACCGTAATATGTAAATATACAGTCCGCCCTCTTAAGGTGGGTCTACACTTGTAACGTTACCGCGTAACGTAACACCGTATCGTGACAGCAAGTGTGCACGTGCAGCGTGACCCTGCACGTGCACACTTGCTCCGGCCGTAACCGTATCATCCCTTGATGTGATATAGCTAAGTTAACACAGTAGACAGAAAGTATCGAATCAGTAGTTTCGACACTTAGACTTATGGAAGTCAAATAGAGCAGATAACACTAACACTAAGCTAATTCAGTCTGAAGGCAGAGCACTATAATCAATCAAAGTCCTACTGGGACACAAGCATGCGATACTTCCATTCACTCTTCACCTTCACAACCCATATCCCTCAGTCTCAATGATTTTAGTGGTTTTCTCCCATCTCTTTCTCTACTCGACATTTCCGTAGGAATTATGTGGTCAGAATTCCAACAATAAATTATTTACAGATCTATTTATTAATAAATAATGAGACAGAATAAAAACTCCTCTGTCATACTTTCATAGGGCTAGGATATTAATCAAATTTCACAAATATTTTACCAAATTTTTATATAAGAGGACACGCCTGTACAACAGTAATTTGGCTCTTAGTAAATATTTTGGGCATAATATATACAACCCTAAAAAAAAATTAAGAGTATATTCAAGAAAAATATATATTAATTGTAATTTTGGGGTGTTATCTTTAGATCAACCCATGAAAATGATAACAGAAGTCCTCTTTCCCAACAATAAACAATTTGACGTTCTATACGGTGCGTCAATTTACGTGTAGTCCCAATAATTAAACACCACTTTACAACTTCACAAACACTCTAATGTCACACAGCTGCATAACGGATAGTCACGACTCATCATTTTGTTTCTCAGTATCAAAATACCGACATTTTGGTGTCTATCCTATGGCTTCGATTTCTCAAACTTCATATTAGCTGTGTAACTTGCATAGACACTCTGTTTTAATGTGTCCAGTAACAACCACGTCTACGTCCGTTTGAGAATTTAAAGTTGTAATACCTTCCATTTTCTTTGTTTATAATCTACTAGGCAAATGTCACGATGTTGACCGATTTAATTTATTAGTGTTATAATTTGAAGCCGTCCTTTAAGGCTCCTTCACACCGTGAGTACTTTTAAATAATCTGTCCGCATGGCGAAATGATAACTTATTACAATCTTGTGCTCTGCTCTCCAGCTGAGCGGTTCATCGACTATAATAACCACACAAAAATGTATCTCTCTCCCTCCAACAGTGTTCTGCTTTTTTGTTCCACGTCATTGAAGCGTAAATCGATTTGTTTCTTTATATACTCACATCCCACTTTCCTTTAATCTATAAAATCTCTTAGTTTTTCCCCGTCTCTTGCCTGAAGCTGCTGACTGTTGTCCGAATCATGTCACGCTGCTTCGATTTCACACGGATTTCTTCAATGTTAGGAAAACTTTAAGAGAGCCAACACACACTCCGGTCAGAAATCATTGCGTGAATTCAAATACATAACTGCTCTTTTGCAGGAAATGTTCAGTGGTCGGGGTACTTAGCATTTAGAAAAAGCCAAAGTTCGGACTTAAGAAGATTAATTCCGATCATCAGCTATAAAGGGCATTTGTAACTTCATGAGGTTTCCTTGAAAACAATAGAAAGGAAAACTCTGACTGTTGTAATGTACTGCAGCCAGTACTATCGGGGAGGGTAGTATTCATATGCATTGAAACATGACGGGAACTTGTGCATACTTACGTTAGTGCATGAATAAAATTTATAGTTGCATTCGGTTGATTTGAAAGTGATTTCTCTTGACAACAAATGCAACGAATAAAAGCAAATTCGGATACTTTTAACACCACAAACATTGGAATTACATATATTTTACAGTGTGCTTCTAACCAAACGGGCCCCTGTCAACATGGTGGTAAATATTGAGGTTCCATTCAAGGCGAGGAATTTCCTCACTGTGGCAAAAAGAACTTTAATCACTGGATTTATTTATTGAACAACTAAGCACAAATCCAAATTTCTTTGAAAAGTCTCATGAATTCAGAAAAATAAATGTATAAATTTCTGTGGTGACAGTAAATATGTAAGAATTATTAAAATCTAAGCACCAAAACTTGTTCTACGTTGCGCAACTTGTCTATCAAAAAAAATATCACAAATATAGCTGAACACACGAGTATTTAGAAGCTTATGTAGCCTATGTGTTGTAATGGAACAAAAATCTCTTACTGAGAGTAAATTTGTTACTGCCGGCGCCAGCAATTTACATGAGACAAGTAAGATGTAAGCCAAGTTATTCTTAACTCTGCACCAAATGGTGTTATATAGCTTCATGTCCCAGCCCTTTACTCCCCAGAAAACACCATCCGGTACCCATTAAACAAAAGTCCAAGTGAAAACCAGTGCCGGATTTGAATGTCGCCCCTCCCGGGAATCGAACTTCAGATTCTCCGTAACACAGCCACTAACGCAGTAACTAACATCCAGTGATCTCCCTCGGCTGTGCTGAAGATGGAATAATTGTAGCCATTATTGACACTCCACACAAAATTAATGCCTGCCGAAACTATATGAATCTCATTCACTGATAGGAACAAGCACTACCGTAGAATGTGCACAAAATGATACAGACAAAAGAATTTAATTTGAAGTAAGTTACTGAGTTTTGCAATTAGGTCCACAAATATACGAGTGGAAACTGTGACCATTCAGGAAGAAAGATATAATATTTGAACCTTAAAATAACTGTTCTTTTCCCATTTAGTTTGTGCTCATTTAAAAATTAATGTTAGCTTAATTATTTTCAATACTTTTCGTGTTTTCAAATTTATAGCCACCAAACTTATGGTTAAAATGTGTAGTTGTGAAGATAGTGTGCTTCAGAACAATTTTCACATCTGCGGTTTTCTCAGATGAAGATCCGGTAGAATCTTCCGTAACACGTAAAAAATAATTATGTAGGTCTAATAATGCAGATGTTTCTAATCATCACACACTGGAACTGCATGCACGGAACCGTTCTTCAGGTAGCAAGTAGTGGTTGTCTCTATCTATCTATATATATAAAACACAAGGTTTATCATTGAATTTACATTATTCCCACACAGTTTATAGGCCGGGATAACTCAGTCGGTATATCGACTCGCTACGGGCTGGACGGTCCGAGGATCGAATCCCGGTGTGGACGAGATTTTCTGCACTCGTCCAGACCGGCCCTGTGGCCCACTCAGTCTCCTATACAATGTGTACCGGGTCTTTCCCGGAGGTAAAGTGACCTCAGTGTGACGTTGACCACCCACCCCTATCTAGCGCTGAGGTTAAAGAAAGAGTGGAGCTATAACTTTCCTCCCCTTATGGACCTTCATGGTTTGAACTACGGTGAACTTGATTTTTTGCTTTATATTCAGAGAGACAAACGTGTCAGCAGTCTTCCTCAAACCTTCTGTTAATGGAACATTCATCCTTAGTTTCAGGAAAGCTCCATATCGCAAAATACAACCCTCAACATTTCTAACATGCAGCCCTACATCCGCCAAGACTTCCTTAGCAAATTAATGACTCTGAGTCACGTGGTATGCCCTCCAGCTGTGAAGATGCCCGTTACAACACGAACAGCTCAATTAAGAGTTTCCGTAGAATGATGGAAGGAGTCAGTAGTTGGATGGGGAACTAAATTACTTACAAGCTACAAATTTTTCATTTCTTGACCTCGTGCCACGTTGAGGTGTCGGGAACGGATTTCATTGTACTTGGACACATAAGGAGAGAATTTCTAACACCAAAACGAGGACATGTGGGTAGCGAAAGACACGCATACGTCACAAACACCTTTATTGTTTACTTTCTTCTTTTTATACGGGACCAAAACCAAAAATTACTTCAATATAAATACATGACGAAATAATGAAAAGTCATTTGAAAAAGTTAAAGTGATGGAAAAAGACGGACAGTCGAGGATATAGAAGTTAAAAAAAGAAACTAAACTTCGCAGCATTGTGTTCTAGTTCAATTAAGGCCACCTTACTTGAACTATAACACACAGCAGCACTCTTGCGGCCGTTCTAAGTTTTCTTCTAGAAAATAATTGTCAAGATTTGTTGTATTCAGAGTTCAGTGCAGGGTCTTTTACAATTTTTGTTTTATTTTTGGTTCCAAAATACCCTGCAGCATTGTTAATAAGAGACAGTATGAATAAACGCCGACTAATTCTCTGGTTATATTTTCCAAGACTTGAAGTCTGAACGTTGAATTACACTGCAAGGTAGTACTGTCCTTAGTTGAACTGTCTAAGCCTGTACAACAGTTTGACGCTGAGTTGTTGCCTTTGCACAAAACCCTTTAATCTGTGCCTAATGTTAAAAGTTAATAAGTCAATGCCATCAAATATGTTACCAGTAGTGAGTACAATGTAAATGAACGTTAATACGGAATTTCTACTCTTTCGTACGTCTTAAGTTTAAGAAACCTCTTCTTCAGTTGATCATTACTGGCTGTTGGCCTTCTATGGCATTAAAAACTATACTTTTGATTTTATAGAAGGTCTTCTAAGTACCTGCACCTACCAATGTAAAGACAATTTACATTTTAATCCTTTACATAGCAGTGATAATTATATGTGTCCTGTGTTAGATATTACAGTGGTAACAGTGTGTGCCGGGTGTGCTTTGCTGGGCAGTGACAGTTGGTGTGTCTGATGCTTCTTATGTCAGTCAGTAACTGTGCAACCTTTGTCTATTGTGACTGCGACAGCCGTACTCACCTTATGCTTCAGAACTCAGTCGTATGCTGTATATGATAGTCATGTTTATGGTCATCGTGTGCTTGTATGGCAGTGACAAAGGGCTTAACATATCTGATGTTTATTGGACCGTACATCATTTTGTTAACTGAAGAATAAAAAACCAACTAGATGTCACTTATTATTTTATTGTACTTCGTATAGGTTCAACATGTTTCGGGCATTACTATGCCCATCATCAGGAGCTCGCGACTATGATGTCGATTACCACATTGGTCGTTTCGTTCTTGGTTTGCTGTATGTTGGATGTTATGTGCGGTTACGCTGGAGTCCAGGCTAACCGCACCTAACATCCAATATACAGCAAACCAAGAACGAAACGACCAATGTGGTAATCGACATCATAGTCGCGAGCTCCTGATGATGGGCATAGTAATGCTCGAAACATGTTGAACCTATACGAAGTACAATAAAATAATAAGTGACATCTAGTTGGTTTTTTATTCTTCAGGCTTAACATATATTTTATATGGCAGCGATAACTCAGTGATTTATATACTTTATCAGTAATTAATGCATGTATTGTATGCTTTACATGACAGGTATAACTTTGTGTGTGTTCTGCTTTATATGACATAGAAACTTTCTGTTTGATACCTTTTGTACGTCAGTGATAACTGTGTGTAACGTATGCTTTATATTGTAGACACAACGGGGTTTATAATATGCTTAACGTTGCAGTGGTAGCTGTGGGTAAAAATGCTTAATATGGAAATGATAACTAAGTATTTGATGCCTTATATGACAGTGATAACTATCTGTACCGTACGCTTACATGCTATTTGCAACTCTTTATATAGCTGTTTAGGGTACATTGAACCTTACGTGACAGTGACAAGTGTGCACCGTGACAGTGACTGCTATGTTCAACATGTATTCAACATAGCAGTGAAAACTACTCGTATGTTTAAGGAATGCTTTAAATGGCAGACTGTATGCTGTAATAATAAATAATATATTTTATTCAGAACTTTTTTAGGGTTTCGTTCTTTTGTAAGAAAAAAAGCTTAATTTTCCATAAACGGCACCAATCGATTGAAAGCATAAGTTTTGAAACATTATTTTAACTACTTGTTCTACACAGTTTTAATGCTTTGTTTCACGATCTAAATAGAACATTTGTAAAAGGTAACTTTTAAGTAATATTTCGCTCCTTGATTACCAAAATGGTTTATCATATCATTCAAATGTTTACTTCATTCGTAAATCAATTCAACCCCCAACTTATTTACGTCCAACTATTTTTTGAAGTCTGAATGAAATCTTAAGTACGAGTATATAGGAAGACAGTTACTGCCTTACCAACACACGGGAAGTTCCGCTGTGCACAAGGAGGCTTAAAAGAAATTCCATTCTGAGACCACGGGGTACGTTACGTTCCACTCTAAAACCATAAGATATACGTAAGTTTTACTCTGACATTAAGAGTAACGGCACTTACGTTCTGCAACCAAAAGATAGTTTACGTGACTTTCATTATGTGACAAGAGAAAAGTTACGTGAGCTTCACTATGAGATAAAATGAAGGGCGAGTTGATTTTCCTTCTGATACCAAGATATACAAGTACGTGATTGTCTCTCTCAGACCAGGAGTTTTATGAGTTACCGACCAAGATCAAGAGATAGGCTACGCTAGCTTTACTTAGACATAAAATGACACGTGTTTCACTCAGAGATTAAAAGATAGGTCGCCTTATCAGTGACGATAAGAGATATGTGTATTTTACGTACTTTTAGACTAAGAGCAATGAGTTACCCAAACACGTACATGTCACTGTAAGAGCTAAAAATACGTGATTATCACTTCGAGAATAAGAGACACGTAATTTTTACTCTGAGATAAAGAGATAAGTCAATTTCTCTCTGAGACTAAAGGATACACAAGTCACTTTCAGACTAAGAGACATAAGATTTTCTTTCTGAGACCAACCGATAATTAGTTTCACTCTGAAGCCATGACATACATGGATTTCACCCTGACAGGGAGACTAAGAGATATGTGACTTTATTTCTCACTTCGAATTACGTGAGCTTGACGCAGTCTACATGATACATGAGTTTCTTGCTGAGACCAATAGGAAAGCGAGTTTCGTTCAGAGCCTAAAAGATACATGAATTTCACTCCGAGATCACGAAATATACGATTTTTCCGCTGACACCAAGGACTTCGAGCACTGCACAGGAATCAGGACCCCTTTTATAGTCTATGACAAGGAAATGCGTAAGAAGCGAGGGAAGAATTTTAACACATGGATCATAATGCAGTTTTTATTGTAATCCGTTTCTTTGTGCAGTAGACTGTATCAGTGACCTCTTTAATAAAAGGGAAGAGATGCGCTTTCCCCTGGTTCTTCACACGCACGAGGCTCGCTGTGTGGTCAGTAATTACAGAGCGGTAGACCCTCACGTGTGAAATCTTGCAGGCAGGGAGAGTAGAGGTGGAATCCAAAACATGACTGGCGAAGTGACGGCACAGCATCTTGGAAGTATGCGACAAGTAGGTAAGATGTTTGAGAAGGAAGTAAGGCTGTTGCAACGAAAGACACTTCAAGTTTAATTTGGTACAATGGATAAAATAAATCAATTACAGATGATGATGTAAGATTTGGTAATGCAGGTTTGGAATGGACAACACACAAGTAGGCAAAAGAGCGAGAAAGAGCGAAGATGGAAGAGAGACACAAAAGAGCAAAAGAATCAGAACACAGATTGAGGATTTTTGGAAACCTGCCAAGGAGAATACTTTAATTTAAGAAGACAGGAAGAGGAAAAGAAGAAAGTATATAATCACAGGCTTAATAAATTATATTGTTTTCTGAACAAATAGGATATTCTCATGAATAAGGATGTGATAGTTTGGGCATGTAGCATACAGAAGATAAGTAACAAATTCATAGAACATTTTAATAACTTACCTGAATGTAAGCGTTTGAGATCCCACAGCGCATTTTAAACATCGCTAAGTAAGGATCTGTATCGTAGAACGGGCTGAAGATGATTCTATGACAATCGAAATGGGTTGCCCTAATACAATAATAAACATAATAAAGTTTTGTTGTGTTTGACTGATACATCATTGTATATTTATATAGGCATCTGGAGGAAAGAAGCCACTTTGGAGAATAATGTGTAAATAGATGATGAAGCTAATATGAAGCATTAAGGAATACGTCGTCATTCTAAAGGATGCTACCATATGGCTTGTGTTATCGTTCAGTGGCCCTCTGTTGTAGACATTATTATAAACCTTGTAGTCAATAAAATGGGAGGAGATTACTGAGAGGTAGCAACAGTTAGCTTCTCAGAAACATTTTCCATGAAGTTAGAGTGAGACAGAAATTAACGGAATAAACAAAATTAAAATATAACTTGGTACAAGCAGGAAGGTGTGTGGCTAAGTTATGAACTTGTGAAGATCTACCAAAATCCAGTTTCGGTTCAGTTAGTGAACTGAGGCTTTTCCACAAACGATGAGGCAATAATTCAAACAGACCACGGATATATTTGTTCACATGAATACAAGATTACAGTTCTTGTATCTCCCTCATCAAGTCACTATCTGTAGTTGCAACTGAGTGGTTCACTTACCTAACAGTCGCTGCTATAGGACTGAGTATTCTAAGTGACAGATGGATTGAGTGACATGTCAGTTGTAGGAGCGTAGCATCAAAACACGCGTCAGGACAATTCAGGAAGGCGATAGCAATAAAGGTAAGCTATGTGGTACAAATGTCGCTGTGCGCACAAGGAAGGCATACAGAAGAGTGGAGATAAACACTGCTCCATATTGACCTTGAAACTAGACGGAGGTAAAGCGGTCAGCTTCATGGCTCGGCTGCTTTATGTACGGGGAAAAATATCCTGGTAATCCCAGAAAAGGATAGGTGGACCCTAATAGTCGATTCACACACTCCGGAGAAAAGAAATCCCTTGCTCCAGCCGGAAATCTAACCAGCAAGCGGTTAGTTAGTTAGTCCGGCTTCAGTTGCTGTAAGCACGATTTAGAAAATAAGAAATCAAGACATATGAAGCAATGGTGCGCAGTGAGGGTCTTGTCGAATTTACGTGCATTCCGAAATGGAACTGAAATTTATTTTATATACATGCGTATAGACAGCTGAGGGCACACAGCGACGGAAATTATTGTAAGAGAGAAAGTGTAAGAAGGTATCTTATGTTTATTGGACCGTGCATCGTCTTGATAGTTGAATAAAGAGAGACCAACTTGATGTCACTTGCTTTATTATTTAATTATTTACTGCTCAACATGTTTCGGATGTTAATACATCCATCCTCAGAAGCTTGCGACTTATTGGATGAGTTATTTCATGGGTTGTATTGTTCTGGTTCGATGTGTGTTGGTGTTACGTTGTGGTTTGGCTGAGGTGGTGTGGTATCCGGATGCAGGCTGCAGCCTGCATCCGGATAACACCCTAAATATGTTGAGCAGTAAATAATGAAATAATAAAGCAAGTGATATCAAGTTGGTCTCTCTTTATTCAACTATAAGAAGGGTAATTAACAAAGTAGAAAGAAAATATCCTGTATTTAAGAACAGAATTCCAAAAAAGAGAAAAGAAAAGAAGTTGAAAGTAATTAAATGTAGAATGAAGGAATTTACAAATATGATTGAATCGCAAAAACATTGACCCCCCCCCAAAAAAAAAAAATTTAACATTCCAGAAAGTTTAAAATTAATTCGTTATGCGATACGTGATTGATTTTTTGGAAGGAAGCGCAGCAGTTCTAAATAAACGAAAATTCAAAATTATAGGAAAGAGTTCGGATTCTGTACTATAGTGATTCGCAACCTATGACTAGCCATTCAAAATGACGTATCGAAATGCAACTCGAAGGGAAAATTTCCGTCTATATCATTCAATTATTTATAAATGAACATTAATTGGAAACTTTTAATATATTTGATAAAAGAATTTTAGTTATTATCTCGATTTCATTAACCATCCGTGGCTATTTGAAGGCACTGCTGATGTGTTAGCCCGAAAAAGGAAAGAGCATTCAACCAAGGGAATTCGGAAAGAGGTTACTACTCACAACGAAAAATCCACTACACCGAGAACACTGATAAAATCTGTCAAATCATTGTTAACTTCGTTCCTTTGTAATATATTTTGTCGATGCTGCACTCAATACTGTGTACTGAAAGATCATGAGTATATGTGGCAGGCCAGTTACATCATAAGCTACGCGGTCCGTATTTGTTACATTACATTATATATATGCCTCAATACTAATACAGAACACGCCCAAATGTCCACGAGTAAAGAAAATAAATGTTATGCTAAATAGCACAAGCAAATATTTGAAGTGTCATCACAAGTACAAGCAACTAAGAAGAGTTTGCGAGCAGGATGTCAGCAAATCTGTATGACAAATACCATTGCTGTGTGTACAGTGAAAAACTCCTGATGATGGACAGAGGAACTGTCCGAAACATGTGGAGTTTTATTCCAGAAATAAATTTGAGAAAGTAGTGCATATAGTTGGTTTTGTTATAAGAATCTATCACGATGCACGGTCACCTGAACTTCAAATGGAATTAAGCATTTCGTTTTGTATTTAAGTTAGCTCTTCACGGCCAATTAAAGTGCTAGATTTTCAAATACACAACTCGAATTAATTTATCTTCGTATTTAAAAGCTGCTGAGATGGGAAAAATTCACGAGCATTCACACATTTATTGAGTTATAGTGTACTGGAAGTACAAGCATATGAATTTTTGAACCCTGCTTTATTTAATGACGACTTTACAGCTCGTATAATTCATAGCGTAGGAGAGCGATAAAACTGTACACGATAACTGGAAAGAATGTGGAGAGTAAAGGTCATGACTTCATTCAGGATATTATTCTACTTTTTGTGTAAGGAGTTGGTGAAAGGGAAGCAAAAATTCAGGCACAATGACCTCTCGACAAACATTCGAACCAAGGACACCCGTTTTTCACTGCTGTGAAATAAATTAACACTATTCTAAATTGTTAGTGTTTTGAGATGCTGTAAGTGCATGGATTACGTTTTTATCTGAATTTATTTTTACCTTACACCAACGAGTATAAGTTGCTAACACAGACAGCACTTTCCCTTTGAGTTTCTTATACAGAATGTCAGAACACTGTGGGTTATGACTGGCTAAATTCCAGGTGCTGCTTTGCAGTTCTTTTTCAGCCCAACACTTGGAAACAGGTACATTTCTTAGGAAAGTGTGTGTATGGCAGATTCTACCTACTAATTTGGTTTCTTAGCTTTAAAATTTTGTGTTATGGTGCAGGAGACCGAGTGATAAAACGTGACTCATTCTCAACCATAAGAAGTGTATTCTATTCTTGTTTTCACAGTGATATCTCACTACGTAGTGATGACCTGACAGAATGTTTCGGAAAATGCTTGCCACACCACGAATGATTAAGTTGCCAAAAGAAAACACACACGAAGGAACACCAGAAATAACTACCTCGTGTACATTCATCGTATTCAAATCGCCATCCCATTATGTGACCGGACGATCCCTACCTTTGCGTAATTTCCACAATATATTGGTCTTATAGTCTCAATCAAGAAGGGAGGACAAAGTTTTGAAACGTTCAGACACTATGTATAAAAGGTACTTCTACGTGACGCTTCCAAACACACAAGAATAGAGTTTTAAGCAATTTAGGAAATTAATGTAATTATATTCTAAGTGGTCCCAAAACGACGATGATAAAGTGATACAAAGTTCTGCTGGATACGTTCAAGATTACAGACATCGACAGAAGTAATGTGATTGTACGGAAAAGGGCGTATTGTAAGTAATGTGCAATATAATATCATTTTATTTCTATCCTCAAATAGTGGACACAAAAACGCAATTATATAACCGTTATTTATTACCTGCACAGTTTTCTTTTCATTTCCTTAAACTACTGTTTAACTTATGTATCTACTTGAGAAATATTTGCAGTTTTTAAATACATACAATTACTCTTGGTTGTTAATTCCAGTTTAGAATACAAGAAGTTAACAACAAACCGAAACAGCCGGTGCCTACTTCTAGGTGTGCTCTTACATTCACTTACTTTTAGCCTCCACACGTCTTTGTCCGTACACAAATATATCAAGAATTCTTTAACAAAGCATGTACTTAATTTCCCTCATTGAGGATCAGAAAGTTAAGGGAAACTGTCCATCCTTATCAGGAAAAAACTCTTTAGTTTAATCGATCCAGATTTCTGCCCTCATTAAAAGTTCACATAGCAGCAGTGGACAAGGCAAAGTTTCTGAACCCGTGACGGGCAAGCAAATTGGATCTGAGTTGCTCCAAGTTCTCATATACATGTTTCCAATACCAGCTTCCTTATACCGGCTTTCGGGCGCGTGACTCTTTTAATTAAGTAAATAAATACATAGCAGCGGCCATATACAGAACATCATGTTTCTTGTTTCTGTGACAAATCGTCTGCACAGCTTTCCAGTAGTTTATGGGCAAGGCAAAATAAGGTACTAAAGAATAAGACGAAACGCGACTAACAATATTGTCACCTCCGCACAGAAAACTAAGGGAACAGTAAGGTAATATATGGCATCGCGATGTACGCGAAATGTCATTATGAAATGTAATAAAACGGGGCTAAAAACAGTTTATATTGATGTATCATCACCTACACTCTGTTTTTCGAAAGGTGTGTTCCATCAAAGAGCGAATGCACCGATACTAACTGTTTAGTTGCGGCGAAATACTGACGGCTTGAGAGCTGAATAATTCAGCCATCGAAGAAATCCTATAGCGTGCCTGTTACTCTCAGTTTTATTTTTAGTCACCCGTTGGGTTTTAATGTTATTATGGAGTATACATGACCGCCTCTGTGGTCTAGTGGTCAGAGTTTCTGGCTACAGATACAGAGGTCCCGGGTTCGATCCCCGGCGCTACCAGATTTTCTGAGTAGTAGTGGGTCTGGAACGGGGTCCACT
>Ga0123352_10012703_pt1 | contig 13323 bp, 6 predicted proteins | sample TergutLab28metaG_FD_89700 | JGI IMG/M metagenome (GOLD analysis project Ga0123352, IMG submission 89700) | Labiotermes labralis P1 segment gut microbial communities from Petit-Saut dam, French Guiana - Lab288 P1 | ecosystem: Host-associated > Arthropoda: Insects > Digestive system > Gut ... | reverse complement strand
CAACCCTTTTGGTGGTACAAAGAACTGACAGGGCAAAGTGTAAACCTCTGAAGTTGAAATTATCAAAGAAATACAAGTAGGTCTTGTAAGATCAACTTGATTCATCATTACCAAGATGGCATCCATCAACACTGGCACAGCTCACTGTGTCTGTATTCCCATTACAGCGTAAAATGTATGTATACAAAGCACAGAATGTATCACTGTGCAATGTATGTACAGTACAGACAGTACAGTATGTGGCAGCATGCAGTGTACGTACAGTGCAGACATTATGGTATGTGGCAGCATGCAGTGTATGTACAGTACAGACAGTACGGTATGTGGCAGCATGCAGTGTATGTACAGTACAGACAGTACGGTATGTGGCAGCATGCAGTGTTTTTCAAAAAGCATTATTAATTGCCACTGTCAATGATCAGCCTCAGTGCCTATCAACTAAGTTACAGTCGCACCTCTACTGCAGGGTCAGGCTGAATAATCCTGCGCACCACCACAAGTAATGTAATGTCAGCACACAGCCAGCACAGCCACTGTTCACTTCACATTCAGCAGTAAACCTCTTTGTTCTTTGGTTAGCCATGGCTTCAGCAGCAACCTGTGACAACAAAATATTCCAAATTAACTTCTGATAGACAATTCAGAACTTCTCATGACTCAGCTCAACAACCAACTACTTTCAGCATTAAAGACAAATCCCACCCCACATTCATTTTCCCTAAACTTTCCATACAACTAGCAGCATTTAACTGTTTTGTGGCAGCTCTACCCCCAAAACTAAACTTACACCCACTGCTTGGTGACAGTAATGCTGTCCCTGTCCAAACCATGACAGCATACAGGGCAGCACAGGTACGGAAACACTCAGCCTTAACCTGGCATAATATGGATGTGCGTGGCAAACTTCCAGCACCAGCCACTTCATGCTCAGGGAAACAACCACAGTACCCACTGAACAGAAGGCTGCATGGCCTCCAGAGCCAGTCTGGACATTGATGAGGAGTCAAAAATCTTTTGCCACTGACAGGAATAAAATCCCAGATCATCCAGTCCACATCTGCAATACATATAGTAACTCTTAGAAGACATAAAAAAAGTGACCTGTTACAACATGGGAACCACAAATTTCACAATTAAAACAGTACTTCTTACATGTGTGTATGGTGGTTATGGATATCAGCCAATAGCTAAGGTCATCAGGGTGTCAAAAACACAGCGATTTTGAAATCCAAACTCCAATCCAAATCTGACTCTCCTAACTTACTACAGCAATGTCTCCTCCTTTTTCATCAATTTGCCATGTTACCAATAAATAAGTTCAAAAATAGCAATTTTGTGCACAGACTGCCACTCTTGCAACACACACAAGTAGTCACACCTTAAATGTCACTTTTTTTCATATGCAACACAAGTCACAGCTTTGGCAATTGCGCTGTCAGGCGTTACAGAAGCCTGCCTAGTCATGTGTTGATATTGTTCGCTCCATAAAGATAAAATGTGTAAAGACCAATACAATAAAACTGCTAAAGAACATGAGGGAAGGAAAAAATTAAGGAGAAAATATGAACAAAAGTAAGAATAAATGGGAAAGGGGAAGTCAAAACACACAAGACCAAAATTAAACCTCATATTACAAATTACATTTGTTACCAAAATTGTGGCAACATTCCATCAGTTACAAAGAACTATAAATTGTCACTGAAATGGAAAATTTGAATTAGAATTTCAGTTTCAATGTCCAGTGTACGTCTAATGTGATGTAATGTACTGCTGTACTGTCATTATCACAATGCTGCAGCAAGTAGTTTGAAACCGGGACATAGATCACCTTTGTTCCAAGTCAACACTGAATGCAGTGCAAAAGCACAATGTCACAAGATGCTGAAGCAGACAAACACCAAGTTCTTTCAAAAAATTCATTCTGTGCTGTGCATTTTCCATGACAGGTGTGGCAACATGAAATATGAAGGAAAGACCATATGCAAACAACAAAAGTGTGACAGACTGTCAAACATACAGGATTATCAAAGCGGAGGGAATGAAAAGTATGGTCAGGTAGAAAAAATTTGCATGAATGCATGACCTGACAGGAAATGAAAGGGCAATGAACCACAGGACTGAGAACGAATGGAAATCCAGGGAGAGAGAAGGCACAACAGTGAGTGGTATGGATAAGTGAAACAAGACATGCAGTGTACCTATAATGTAACGTGTGGTGTGGTGCGCTCACATAATGTTCATACCTCCGTGGCTATACATACAGCCTCCTACCTTTTCAGTTATATTTAGCACCAGGAACAATGAGCTCTCAGTAACGTTCTCAAACTCAACATTGTCTCCATCCAAAATCAACAGTATTTCCTTTACATCAATGCTGAGACACAATCATTTAATAACACTTACACTTCCATGCCGAACAGCCTGACACCACTAATGGCAATTTACTGTCACCAACAACAAAACAATGTACTTCACTTGTCATATGAAGTTCCCAGCATATTTGTGCATTTTAACCAAATCTCAATTTTCTAAACAGATTTTAAAAAACGTCTCCAATATCAAATTCTACCAAAAACTGTCAAGTGAGAGCTGAGATAATATTTGTGGACAGACAAACATGGGAATGCCAACAGGCGCTTTAAGCGATTTATTAAAAAATGTCTAAAACGTGAATGAAAAATGGAAAGACAAGAAAATAATTATGCCAAAATGGAATTCAGACTGGATAAAATGCCTGAAGTTATAACACATGGCTTAAGGGAACACAGGAATAAATCAAACAGGAGAAGACAAACAAAATGGTGAAAGAGATTAAGAAATGAACATTAGAAGGTAAAGACAACCTGAATAACATTATCAAAGTTTAATGATGGCAAAGGATTATGAATGCATGATGAAGGCAGTGGGATTACAAAGTATTAAAACAGAAAAACTGAAGTGAAGAAAACAAAAAAAACAAGAAGTACAAGAGAGAGACCCTCCTCTACACACCCACATACAAAATGGAGAAAAAGAAATACAGCCAGAAGGGAAGCATGACAGAGGGGCAGACTGAGAGGCAAAAGAAGAGTGAAATTACCACCCAAAAGGCGCACGCCCCCCCCCCCCCCACACACACACACAAACAAAACTACAGTTCAAGGCAGGAGAGAGAAGAAACACAGAAAAACAATCATAACCCTGCATGTGGGCAAGGACACTTCCTGTGACTGTGTGGACAAAGTACATTTTCAAATGATGTAATTCTGAAGTCAAAATGCAACAGTCAGCCCACAAATGTATGCATGTTGCATTACTGCTCACTGGAGAAACTTAACATTTATAATGCACTTAGCTTCTGCTTGATTTAAAGATACAACTGCTGCATGACAGGCATAATACACATTTAGATCATACAATTTCATCATGCACAGAATGCATGATGAAACTGTATGATCTAAATGTATGATAGTGAGGCACTTCACATGCCAGACCATTCCATAACTGATTTGTATGCACCAATCACACACTTTGTGACTTGTCTGTGAGGTTCTTAGACATCCAGTGCAGACACACTTTTCTATGAACCGGCTTGTCCTGGGCAGTGCTGCATGCACTACCCATTGAATGTGCAGCTCTCAAGCAATGCCAGTTGGGCAACAATATGGACACAATCTGTCAATCCACAACCCTTTAATATAGCAAATCCAAAATAGCTATATATATCAGCTGTACACGGCAGCCATCAGCAGGCTGCATGTTTCAGAAATGCAAAATTATACAGCTCTAGCTGTACATTTAAATGTACTTCCAGATGTACATCTAGAGCTGTAGTATTTTCTTTTTGCATTCCTCAAACGTGCGGCCTGATGCTGGCTGCCTTGTACACCCATGACATGTATCTATTTTAGATCTGCTATAATAAAGAGTTGTGTATTGATGGATCATGTCCTTATTGCTGCATATTATACAGACATATAGGGATGACACACCTTGATGCCAGTCAGCTCAAATGTCTGTCCTGCCTGATCACACCATCTGCACAACACAATGTACTCTGTAGTGGATATGTTTGGGCATGTAGGTCACTGCGTGTTATCAGCATCCGTCCTGCTCGTAACAAAAGCAACTCACCATATCCACCCCTGTGTCTATGACAATACACATGCTCCACAGAGCTCCACCAGCTGGCAATACAATTCCACCAGTGCAACACCCTTCACACACAAAAATCACATCACACTGTGTACTTCAACACCTGACCATTGTTTCCATCAGGTCGCCACCGTGAAACTGACAGTATGGTGACATGCCCTCCCATGGCCGTAAAATGTGTAACACAGTCTGCACATTCATATTCCTCGATGAAATCCATGGTCAGATGACGCTAATTAATGTCAAACATGCTATTACGTCAGATTTTTTTTTAACTTCCTTGCACAGTCTCCCACAGCATTATTTTATATACTTACTTACTTACTCCAAGGTGCAGAGTCCTTCTTGAGAAGCTAACTGGTTTGCAGCTAGTCAAGAAATTCCCCGCATTTTACAGAACCCGAAGGTTCATTACCGCACTCACAAGCATCTGCCACCTATCTCTATCCTGGGCCAGCCCAATCCAGTTCATATACCCACATCCTACCTCCTGGAGATCCATCCTAATATTATCCACCCATCTACGCCTAGGCCGCCCCAGTGGTCTCTTTCCCTCCGGTTTCCCCACCAAGACCCTATACACCCCCCTCTCCTCACCCATATACGCCACATGCCCAGCCCATCTCATTCTTCTCGATTTTATCACCTGCACAATACTGGGTGAGGAGTACAAATCATTTAGCTCCTCATTATGCAATCTCCTCCATTCCCCCATTACCTCATCCCTCCTAGTTCCAAATATTCTCCTCAACACCATGTTCTCAAACACCTGTGAAAAAGAGTGCAATTAAAAACTTACCTGGCAATAGTCTTATTAGAGAAGTTGCCCACTCTATATTTCATTAAAATATAATTAAAATAAAATTAACAGTCATTAAAATACATTTAGCCTTCTATATAAAGAGACTCTTACACAAACAGGGTGTGGAGTGGATTCACCTGGCCAGGTGAGGGACCAGCAATAAATCTGCCAGTTGCACAAAATGCAGATCAACTGTGTACTTCACAGTGTAACTCTGCTCCATACATGTATAACCAGTGGGACTTCACACAAACTCAAGAAATGACAGAAGACCATGCGACACACACATATTCTGTGTTATCAAGCATTGTGGTATTAATGTTGGCTCTGTGCTATCCTCACCTGCATTCTTTAAGCTGGAATTATAACTTAATGAAGATTACCACAAATAATGAATACTATACAATCACACTACTGTTTCATGGAAACAAGACACAAAAATGCACAGCTAATGCTAACCTCACCAGTTCCAGAAAGGTGCATATTATGGACAAACAAAGCAATAAAATGCTCTTCCACCTAACATTACAACAGTCGGTAAGTTACGTAACTCTGATGCAAATACCTTGCTGTATTTTGGACAGTAAAATATGATCCTCATAAAAGAGGACTTTGAAGAGCTGCACCAACCACATATTTAAACCTGATTTATATTACATTAATACCATGACATGTCCTACTCCCTTGCACCATGGTCTGTGTACTGAAATAAATAAATTCAATGCTCTACTCGTTGGTATGCACACCACTGGCACATTCCCACAGTTGGCTGTATGAGATTAAAACAGGGCTTATTCTCAGATATGTTGCAGTTATTCCCAGCTGGCATGTACATACACAAAGTTATTTATATTAAGTGGTGTCAGTTGGTATTAGTGTGGTATTTTAACAGTGCAGCATTTTCAAATTCTATTTTACTGTAAGTATTACATTCACAAACCACTCCTTCATTACGTACTGTAACAGTCCGCAGCCTGCAGGCAGGGTGGAACTTCCCTACACGTTCTCCACATGTCAGCATTATGCGAATTTGGGGAAGGTCATTACTTAATACCCAACTAAAGGTTGTGGGCCACTAAAGATTTGCCTATTTCCCATTCCTTTCAGTAGTCCTCTGGGCTATAGCTACTGGCCCTCTCACCTTATGGCACATCAGTTTATATACTCCAAGTGCTGCTACCCCCTTTGTACTGTAGTATCTAGGGGCTCTTATTGCCTGCTGGCCACAAGCTGCGCCCCCCCCCCCCCAGACAGCAAGAAATGCACATTTCAGCCAGCACGATTGTTTAGGCTGCAAAAACACAGGGGGATATGCATAACCCTTGTGTCTTATGTTTTTTGTGTACGAGGCAAGGGTAGGAGAGGGGTGAAACATAGCAGACTTTTTAGTATTTAGCCCTGACGTCTGCTAACTTCAGGGGGACTCTTTCGGAAACCACCGTCCAGCCAACATTTCTATTGGGCGGTGACTTGGAAATTACTCTTCTCCTGCACTCACCTTTTGTTTACTGTTCATTGTAATCTTCATTCACCACTAAAGTTATGCATCAAACAATAGTGGAGTTTGTCATGAGCTGTAACTCTTAATCAACAAGGCCCACTCTCCCTAGTCAGTGGCCTACACTTGGAGACAGAACCCAGGATCTCTGAGTTGGGACACTACAGTACTTAACTCTGCCTCAGAGAATTTGTGCAATTTAAACCCCCCACCAAATGAAGCAGAATCTTGGATACCGAATAAATATATTGCTAAACAGCTGGCTGCTTTGAAAGAAAAGTTTTAAGAAGAATGTTTTGGGGAATTAAAGTAAATGAAAATTGAACAAAATGATGTAATAAAGAATTAATGCAGCAGTTTAGAGATACAGATCTACTTCCATTTGTCAGAATAAGTCAGATGAATTGGATTGGTCAAGTTAATAGAATGAATAATAAAAGAAAAGTGAAGTCCAATATTTAACAATAATCCTCAGGGAAGCTGACTAAGAGGATGACCAAGAAACAGATGGTGGAACTGTGTACAAAAGGATATTAATAAATTCAAAATTTACAACTGGATAGGAGGTCAATAAAACAGTGCTGACCGGCAGAAGTTCATTAAGAAGCTGATGGTCTGCATTAGACTTGTGCCATCTAAGAAGAAGAAGAAGAAGGAACCCCCCCCCCACCAAATGATTTCCCACACCATCCAGACCTATTTCACAGGCGATCTTATGACTACTGCCAAACAGTGGCAGATGACACTAGCTTGCACTAGGATGTACAGATACACTGCCACAGGAAGTGCCCGCTCATTAAGTCTGGAATTTCAACAACATTAGAAAGGGAGCTAGGAATGTTGATTAGTATTTCTCCATACAGGAACAAATACTTTAACCGCACTACAAAGAATCAATTTACTACACTATCTCACCTACCTACTACAATGGAACTCCCTACGTACACCAAAACATCATAGCCATAAAAGTTCACTAACATATTTTGAACAATGGTTTATTCCCCTCAGATGTCTTGTACCAAATATTTCTTCAATTGTCACGTACAAAACTCCAGCATGAAAGACAAAATCTACCTTCCTCTATTAAATGTTACAACCACATAACTCCGCCTCCTGCTATCACCGTATTAATCTAGCTTACCTGTTAGCAGTATGTAAAAGATAACGTCACTGCCATATAATACTCTGGTCCTCTCCATGATCGTCAGACTGACAGTATGCATCATGACATGACATGACTTGTTCTACATCCTACTGTCTTGTGACAATTCATTTCAATTCAATTTATTCAATTCCATTACAAGTCTTAGAGACCTACTGGATACAGAATTACGGATCAATGTATGTATGTACGTATTATGTAGTCCAACATCTCCGGACGCCCAGGTGACCTAAGACAGCACAAGCATATGGTCACCTCGGTTTTGTTCAGTACAGTCCAGCGACTAAGCAGTTTCTTACAGCAATCGCACAAGTACCTTTGCTTTGTGTAAACCAAATTACCTGAGTAGGTGAAACTGCACTTGTCCACATTACTGCACGAGTCCAGATACATAATCCAAATTTGACATCAGGCTACAGTAATACATAACGCGTAAATATAAATGTACTATGACCATCTCCGATTCTCACAGCCATAATTTTCTATTCACCTACGACACCGAAACACAACGGCAACCACGGATTAGACCTAAAGATGGTAACTACCATAACCCGTAACGGTACACAAAAGCCCGCCATTATGACACCAACGCTAAGATGATCTGTGAACGCCAATCCTTTTTTATTGGTCTCTTTGTGGGATTAATAATCTATATAATCTGTGGTTGTAGTAGTTCCTTAAGGTAGCAAGCGACCCCTGGTGATCCTAATGGATTTTCTTAGCAATAACCACGGACTCTTGCTAACCGTAATTCTTCCGTCGCTTCGCATTTTCCACGGCCTTGTAAATCAGGTCCACAGATTACTACTTATGATCAGGTCCCTCCATTGCGCTGTTTAGCGTGGCAGGTAAGTATTAATCTGTGGTTATGATTTCGCGCCGGTTTATTATCAGGGTTAGTCATATTTAGTCTTCGTTTGTGTTTCGTCTTCCTTTCTTCTACCGCATGTCAGTCCTAACTCGACAATTTTATCCATCGAATCTGACGTGCGCAGTATGTGTCCGAAATATTTCAGCTTTATAGTTGTGGCTAAGGCTTTCACAGAGTGCTTGAGCTTAATTTGATTTATCGTAGATGCATTCGTCCCTGTTGCTGTCCGTTTAGTTTGAACAATCTTCTCCACGTCAGTATTTGGAAGGGATGTTTTCCACCGACTGACAGTTGGATTAATTTAGTCTAAGTGGCTGCATGAAACGTAATGATTCAGAGGTAATTCAACTGGAGTGTTCTACCAATATGAAGGAATAATTGATAATTAAGTCTCAACTGAAATTGCTAATAAATACCAAATTATTTTTAGGTCTAACCTTCAAATGATTCTGCAATGTGCTCACGTTCCTATCCGTCCCATCTGAGTTACGAGCGAGAAATAACTCAGCAGCCACGTGCTATGAGTTATGTTTGGTTGCGTCTTGAGAGCTGCTAACAAAATAAGACAGCAGCAGGAGCGAAACGGTGTCTGTGCGTACGTAAGAGTGTAGTTTGTCCTGACGAGACATGCATGATAAGCGACTGGAGCAAAGAATTAATATTAAATTTTGTGCAAAGTTAGGCAAAAGTGCGAGTGAAACTCTGCAGTTGTTAAAAGAGGCTTACGGTGCTGCTGCTATGAAGAAAACGATGGTGTTTGAATGGCATAAAAGGTTTAAAGGGGGTCGGGATGACGTGAAAGACGACGAAAGATCTGGACGTCCGAGAAGTCGCCGGACAGATGAGAATGTAGAAAAAGTGCGGAAATTGGTTTGTACTGACGGACCATTAAGCTTACGATTGATGGCAAGGAAATTAAATATGCACACCAGTACTGTTAAGGAGATTTTGACAGAAGATTTGGGTGTGAGGGACTTCTCGGCAAAAATGTCAAAGAAGATGAAAGAACAGCAAAAACCAGGGAGTAAAGAGCATTACAAAAACTAATGAAAGCACAGAGTGGCTATAATTGATAGGTTACGCCATGAAAAGGAATAAAAATAACAAATGGTCACATATATGTAGGTTGATTTCAAACACTACCTAAAACCAAAACCATCTTATTGTGCAGATTAATAATTCACTGTGGTGTGGAAATGCGATTTCGGAAAATGTTAATTCTGGATAATAGTTCAAAACCAACATTCAATTACAATAATTTCATGCATGCACAAGGCAGCCATGTTAAATCGCAATACCTACGAGAATTTACTTTTTCATACTACTGAAAACTGGCACAATGTGTTAGGGTAACTTTGAATGACTGACTAGTCGTATACTTCTACTTGATTTTCCCATGTTTTGACACTTTATAATCTTCTTGTGGGAAGGTTATAAAATTTAGAAAGGTAAGAACCGCACTCTTCTGGGTTATTACACTTGCTGCATAATAACCCAGAAGAGCGCAGTTCTCATCTTCTTGACAGTGGAAGCCTGAAATCATATTTGGAAAGGTAATTGAGTAAGTCAAGTAAAGTGTATTATTTAAAGCCACGTGGTATACATTACATACATTCACTGACTACAGTTGTGTGCAACAGGTCTGAACTAAAAAGATCACCTTGAATCAGATGAAGGTAGGTGGAAAATGAATGTACACAATTGTAGACAGAGAATGTGAAACAGATTAATATTGTGTTTCTGTAATTGGCCATCTGGCTGTTGACTCAGCACATTAATAAAAATGAACTGAATTACTGTCCTTCCTATGCTTCCATTGATTACTGTGTGTAGTTTGGTCATTGTTGCTTACTAAAACTACTTGATCCTACCTTCAAAGGTCATGTGTCCTTCATATTCCATACCAGTTCCAGCAATATTCAAGAGTATCAGCTTGTGCTTACCAGAATCTCTTCACCATAATACTCTGTACTGTGGTTTGTGAGTTGAAAAATGCAGACACGTACATGACCATTGTTTCTACAGTGAACCCTTGGTCATGCAACTTTAAATCAGCCAGCACCTGAATCTGACCAGAGAAGTTATTCAAGAGTGATTGTGAATTATGTGCAAAAACTTCAATTTTGCCTTCATGTGACATGTTGTACTGTACTTATGGTAGCCAATAATGTGTCAATGTGAAGCTAGCTGAGGACTAGTTAACCATGTGGAACACAGATCAAACTTCATTAAGTGGCAGAAGTTTTCTGTACCATGTATGTGTTTTGTACCAAAGCACTGCCTATGTTCAGTTATTTGGCTTCGTAGCTTTGCATCTGTAGGGCAGGTAGCAGACACAGAAAACTGACTTGCTGGCTTTTCCAGCCCATTAGAATGAATAGCCCAGGCTTCACTTTATAAACTTCATGCAAAGGATACAACAGTACTAATCACATTGCACTTACAAAAGTACACATATTAGTTTTGAATACCCCTTAATTCTCCAGCATGTTTCAATGCAGGTCATCACCAGGGGACCACTTTGCAAGTTAACAGGTGGTAAAGCCAAGGTTTTGCAGCTCTGTGCTTGACACAATACGTAATTGTAAAAGAGAGAAAATAAAATGTAGGAATTATGATCCTCATCTCATGACAGTATTGTGTAGCTTCTTAATATCTACCAATTTTTCACGTGTATTCATTTTGCAGAATCAAATGTTACGGGAAGTATTATTACTTCAACTACTGTTGTTTAAATTTTAAGAAAATTACATAAATTATTCCAGTACCAATTGTTGGTTTGTTAAATGTCTCCCTGACTATGATCTGCATTGATCAAAACACGGACATTAATCACAAGGTGTTCAAGACTAATTATGCAAACTGTGATGGTATTATTTTACAGGTAGAACCTTGAAGTATATGGTGACATCCTGAATAAATCCAAGTTTTATTACATTAGTTTTTGTAAGGGAGATACAGTGTTTCCTGTGATAGAAAGTGTCAGGCATCAAAAGTTAAAACACAAACCATAACTACTGTCTGTTACACTCCAGTGAACAAAAGGTAAACAGTGCAACAAGGAAGATCCATTATCAAGCACACAAAATATCACCACTGAAAAAACTTCCGTAAAGTGAACAGTACAGTATAACAATGCACATGCAAGGACCACAGGTTTTTAAGCTCCCTTTGTAAACAAAGAATATCCCACTAGTCATGTTCTGGAGCACAGCAGTTGTTGCAGGAGCATTACTGCATATGAAGCCCACATACACCAGGATTTTGAACCATTTTTTTCCCCTTCAGTCTAATGTGTACCTTATTTCATATAACAGCCTTGAAATGCTGATTGACATTGAGCTTCTAAACAGGTCTGACAATTCTGAAATGTGTTCTCAGTGCATGACAGAGTCAGTGTCTTGAAAGACTGGCAGTTTCTTATCCAATATAGTCTTCCATTTCTTGCAGTGTGGATGCTTATTGTAAACTGTATCTTTCAGTGTTCCATAATAATAATCACACAGTGTCAGGATCATAATTAGTACTAAAGCTGTTAATAACAGTCTTGAATTTTTAGATTTACATAACAGTAAATGGATAACAAGCAACAGGTTTCAGACAAACCGATAAAAATTTGTGTGGTACAACTGAGAAAAGTTTGTGTTTGGCCTTCCACACTACTGTAATTTCCTGTGTAATTTACAAGCACTCGTCTGCTTATACAGTGTCTGCACAATATGTTTGGCGTTTCAGATTCTTTAACGATGCTACATCAGTCCTTGTGGCATATAAGTTCTGGCCTTGCTAACACAATATACACTTTCAGAAGTCACGATAGCTTAGTTGGTATAGTGGCTGGATGTAGGCTGCCCAAATGACATGATCAAATTCCTTGTGAGATTTTTTTCATTGTGAGAGCATCCACATCAGCTCTGGGGCCCACCTAGCCTATTATTCAATAGGTGGGAGGCTTTTTTTCATGAGAGTACTGTGGTGAGGGAGTAAAGCTGAGGTTAGGTGTGTGAAGCTATTCCTTAACTCCCCGATACATGTATGATTTGGTACTGAATTTGGCAAAGGGACTTTACCTTGAACCATATGTACTGGAATGTCAAAAGACACAAAATGATGACATACACTCACAGATTGCTGTACTGAAGTTCACATATGCATCTCTTGTAATGTGTCAGGTACTGAGACAAACAGTGTAGCATTACAGTTTCATTTGCTGACATTATACTGGGTTTTTGTAATTCAGCATGTCTCATTGTACTGTCAACTGCACTTTTTATATACCACACAGAAGAATGCCAAAGAATTTTAAGTCTGGGGCCTCCCCATCTAAAAACCTGGAGTATTTTTTATTTAGAGCAGCATGAATAAAGATTATAAAAGCTGCATTGCACCATCTTCATAGAAAAATTAAAATTATTCTTTTTGATCAGTTGCAGAAAACTGAAATTTTCATGCTGGATTGAGGTTATCTGGGATGTAACACAGTGTAGATTGATAATTTGTTACCAGTGTTCTGGAGAAGTTTGTTGCCTCCCTCTTGTCCAAAAACATCAAGCTACCCCAAAACTTTGGCAATAAACTGCACAGTGTCATGTCACGGAACTGTAGCCTTCATCAGGCAAATAGTAAAATCTCAAATTTGATGTGTATTGGACCATGCATTGTTGGGATAACTGAAGAATAAGAACCAACTAGACGCCACTTATTGTTTTATTACACTTATGATAGGCTCAACATATTTCGGGCACTGCTATGCCCATCATCAGGAGCTCATGACTATAGTGCTGATTACCACATGGGCCACCCAGTTCTGTAAAGATGCATGAGGTGGCGTTAATGTAAATTATGGACTTTGTGGT
>Ga0123352_10012700_pt1 | contig 13325 bp, 9 predicted proteins | sample TergutLab28metaG_FD_89700 | JGI IMG/M metagenome (GOLD analysis project Ga0123352, IMG submission 89700) | Labiotermes labralis P1 segment gut microbial communities from Petit-Saut dam, French Guiana - Lab288 P1 | ecosystem: Host-associated > Arthropoda: Insects > Digestive system > Gut ... | reverse complement strand
GCCGGTCTGGACGGGCGGAAAATCTCGTCCCCACCGGGATTCGATCCCGGACCGTCCAGCCCGTAGTCAGTCGCTATACCGACTGAGCTACCCAACACAAAAAAAGGTAAAGCACTCCCGTTACAGGCCTTGATTGGCCCAGAGGAAGTTAAGGTTCCCAGATCACATGACAACGGCACAGGATGGTGGTAAGGTCAACCATACGCACCGGCTGCCTTTACCCCCAGGAAATGCTCCTGGTACTCATTTATGTTAGGGGCTGAGTCGACCCCAGGGCCATAATGCGATGGGAAGGATTATGTCAATGAAAAATTCCAGTAATACCATCTGGGATCGAACCAGCGACCTTCCGATTTGTAGCACAGCACCTCAACCACTGAGCTATCGCGGTCTTGACATGAAGACCTAAGTAAATTTGTAATGATATGTCGCTGAATTCTCCTTAGAATGAGAAATGCTTCAGACGGAAGTTCTAGAGAAAATCAAAACACGTTAATTTCATGTTATATGTTTGAGCTAAAGTACAGATGGCAATATAATGCGGTGCAGAAAATGTGCGAGAATTCACCCAGAGTATGTGACACTTATTGCTTTCCTACGGCGACAATGGTTGCGCGAATTCGCCTTAATGTTACGTTATACGTGTTTAGAACCAGTTGGTTTGAATTGTTGCCGGGTATTTTTAACAATCAAGAGTAGAATAGCAGATTTGAAGTTGAAAGCGCAGCGACGAATTGTGCTATGGGGCACCGTGACGCCTCACGGGAGATTTCCAGCGTCTGGTAGGAACGTCGTGGTTGGTATTCCAGACATTGTTCAGGCTGCGTGTTCAGCGATTCGCCAAGCACCAGCCACAAATCTCCACAGTGTTATATAACGCTTATTGCAGATATAATTTGACTTTTGTGCTGTGGCACGCTGTGTGTAGGTTACTGCTGATCGTTCGTCGCAGTAAGCAGAGTTTCAGGAATACGTTTCGTCCATCCGCTGTGTTAGGTGGTTACACTGAACGTATCGTCACTTGCGTACTGTGTTGTGTTGTATATTGTATTTGCACATTGTTAGTAACATGGAGTAATACTGACGACGAGCAGGAGTTTTCTGTTCTCCAAATCGTTAAGAAGATCGCTGCTGTCGTCTGCTTAGCGGTGGAACCTTGAAATTACGCGTAGTGTTAATCGTTTCATTTTCCGTTCCTGTCATTGCACGTACAATTTTTCGAAATATATTTTCTGTGTTGTCTGCGACATTATGCGCAGGTAGTTTTACTGTTGAATTTAGGAATCGTTAATAACACAGAACTTTATTTTGTTCATCTGGAATGCTCTCGGTTTTGACGCAGCTCTATTCTAAAAGCTGTGTGTGGAGTATAAAATAAAATAAAAAAACTTTTTTCCCCCCGCTGTCGTCAGGTTTGTGAAAGTTGGTGAAAATCAAACTAAAAATTTAATCCTAAATGTGTTTATTTGTATATGAGGTAATTGGGCTGTGTTGTAAACTGTTGCAAAGCGCGTGATATCAGCTTCAAAATGTCGTCTGCTGGAGCTCGGACTATTCTATTACGAGAGAGTTGCGTGCGGGAAGGATTTGAGCAAATTACTAAAACCCTGAAGTTCGAAATGTCGCAGAGTAATCGACCTGGGGAGGTGAAACGTCACAACTGTTGGTCTGTTCACATACCCAGCGGACGCACTGAGTTTGTAAACTCGAAACGTGATTTTGTTTTGTCTGTGTGGCGTGACGCGGGGTCGACCTAACGTGATGTAAATTTCATTACTTCTCCGCGGGGTGATGACTGAACCGGGTGTGGTTTAAGATTAATGTACTATGACGTAATTAAGTTGCAAGAAAAACTTTTAAATTTATTATTAAAGCTCTGATTTCGAACTGTGTTCCCGCAAAATCTGTTCCACATGGAAGCGGTATTCCGCCTCGGAAATTGAGTGATGGCGACTTCAACAAATTCGTATAAGAAATCTCTTATTAAAAAGGTGCGTTTTTCTCGTCGGGCCCGTAGGAATAACGTGATTTCACACTTTTTAGTAGTAATATTGTTTTTCCTCTGTTTTGCCCTGCGCTGGTGATAATTTTGATTGCTCTAGATATATCAGTTCTCTTCCAACTTCCTTGTGGGTTATCACTTTGCTGAGTCATAATGTGAAGCTGTGAGAAGGAAGTTCAGTTTAATTAGCGAACTGCACCACGCGCTTGCAGAATACACTTGCGATATGTGGTGTCACTGTTTGTGCGATATGTGGTATCACTGTTGTGTAATATAATTCAGGATTTAATTTATTTTTCGAAACTCTCTGAGACTACTCATTTGACGTTCGGGTGACCGTGCATCATGATAAATTCTTATAATAAAACGAACTAGATGCACTAATTTCTCAAATATATTTTTGGAATAAAACTCTACATGTTTCGGACAGTTCCTCTGTCCGTCATCAGGAGTTTTTCGCTGTACACACATCAGTGGTATATGTCATACAGGTTTGCTGACATCAGGTTCTTGCTCGCAAGCTGTCAGCAGACCTGTATGACCTATACCATTGCTGTGTGTACAGCGAAAAACGCCTGATGACGGACAGAGGAACTTTCCGAAACATGTAGAGTTTTATTCCATAAATAAATTTGAGAAATTAGCGCATCTGGTTGGTTTTATTATAAGAATCTACACATTACATAATATGCATTAAACTGGCCTCAGGCCTTCGGTTTCATAAGAATATTGCATGTGAAATTTATTTGCAGTATTGGTTATTTTTCCTGGAAGTTTTCAGTGTGTTAAGTGAAGTACGGATATAGAATTCGGAGAATTTTTATGGGATGGGTGTGTACGTGATAGATATAACGCGGGAGAGCAACAGAGAAACTCACATGGAGGTTTCCTTATTCCGATTTTCTGGTTCCCTTGATAAACTGAAAGAAGTTCTGCGGTCGGGTTACGGCTGCTTCGGAGTTGGAATGTTACCGGTCGTTTTACTTCGGATGTCATAAAAAAACGACTCCTGAGATGCTTCTGAATGGTAGACTGTTTGGAACACTCCGCACAGGGTGACACTGGGTTGCTGATGAAAGTTTCGCTTCAAACAGTTTTCTCTAATTATGGGTTCTCTGGACAAGACGCATAAACTCATTGCATACACCGGCGGTTGTGTCTGTCTGTCCGCACGTACGTTTTAGTGTAGACTCGCTGAGCGTAATTTTTGCATCCTGGGATGGCACGCCGTTTCGACCGGCTAATAGTTACCGACGTTTTCGAGGTACGCCTGCCTTCCTCTTCAGTCTTGCCATTTTTAGTGTATGGAGGCAAGCACCGCACTTCCCCGAAACGTCGCTGTTCTCTAATCGACCCGACGTGGTATCGTAGAAGACGTGCATATTAGAGCAGCAGTGTGGACGGATTTTGTTAATATTTTGTATCATAGATCTCTACAGAGCAACTGGAGTCAGTGCAATTCGGTACTTGTAGTGCCTAGCGCGGGCTGGACTACCGAAGGGTTGTGGTTCGATTGCCAACAGGCGTTGAGATTTCTGAGGACTCTGCATATTCTCTAGGCGTTACGCGGTGGTGAAATATGGGCTCTGAGCTACAAGCCTGAAGGCCGCGGGTTCGGTTTTGATGAGTTTTTTTTTTATTTTTCATTGACTTAATCTTTCCGGCCTCGCTCTAACGAAAATGAGTACAAGGGTTATCTCCGGGGTGGGATGGGGTGGAGGTGGGGATAAAGGCTGCTGGTGCGTAGGATTGGACAACTCTACCACCTTCATGTGCTGACTGTCTAGAGATTCTGAGAGGCTAAAAAAGTCTGGAGCCTTAAAGGCCTTTCCAGGCTGCTTTACCTTTTACAGAATATCTAGACCTACTCTGCGTCTTATCTGTTTGGCATATTGCCATTTTTTTCTGCGGGTAAGGGCCCGGGGTTTGAAGTTGGCCATGTATTTTGCACTAGGTTCTAAGTTAAGAATGCATGGAACCAATCTGCTTACCCATACGTCTTCATGTTGCGGTGCCCAATGTAAACCTAGGGACAGTTTACGTTTACCACTATATACGTTAAATCTTGATCAACATTGTCGCCGCCGCCGTCGTCATCTTCATCGTCGTCGTCATCATCATCATCGCGCTATCATGGAGTTGAGGCACTTGTTCACCCGTTCCGGTCTCACACATCCAGAAGTCTCTTCAGTGGTTTTCCCTGTTTTTTTTTTGCCGAGTGGTAGGTACTTTTTTATTATCCTGGTTTATTTGTCTTTACATGTCGTAGCCACTTTCTTCTGTATTGCTGTATTTTGTCCAAGACTCAGGTTATATTTAATTCCTTAGCAGTCTGTATTGGTTTTGTAATGTGTCTAAATGTATTGTACTGTTTTTGTCATATATTTAATCTCGTTTGCTGTAATTCTTATTGCGTCTGTTGCTGTAATGGTCCAATTTTCAGTATCGAATAACACAGCTGAAAGGGCTAGCGTATTGTATAACTGTATTCTTGTTTTCCGTAGGGTTTGCTGTGGTCTGAACACATTGTTTAGAATACCTGTTATTTGCAAATATTATTTGTTATCGACGTCCACTTCCTTTTCGTAACATATCAGATTTCCTAAGTAGTTGAAGGGAATTACGTGTTACGTAATTTTATTATCACATTTTTTATTTCGGACCGGATTTCGTCAATTAAATTCCATCAGTTTTGTTGTCTCAACAGGTACAGTTAAAACCGCGTTGTTGTTGTTGTTGTTGTTGTTGTTTGATGTAATTTATACTCAGCTGTCTGCAAGTTATCTTCATTGATGGATATTATAACTAGGTCAGTAGCAAATAACAGCGTTAACAGTTGCTGATTTTTTAAAGTGGAATTCCTGTTACGTCGTCTTTCTGCCATTTAATTACTATTTCATTTAAATATATATAAAACAGTGTAGGTGAGAGAGGACGTGCTCGGCGTACTCATTTATTAATTTCGGACATTTTTGACAATTCGGCTGCAGCCTGCCCATAGCGAAGTTGAAACACCACAGATTTTGTAGACACGACGATGTCAAAAGTTTTACGTGATTTACACTTCACCTTAAATCAGCCACTGAAATTGGCTGATTACTAGAACATTCGAATATTGAAAGTATAGTAAAAGCTTAGGAATATGTAGAATTTTTCCCTCGCCATCAGTTTTAATTTATCCTGTAACCCAACCAGATGTCGGCTTGGAGATTTTGAAATGATTTTCATGACACGGTTTTAAAATCAAATTATGTGAACCTCAGGGTCAGCCCTCGCACCACGAAGAAAAATTCTATGTGGGCCTGTGATGTTTTTCTCAGGTAGTCCGGTTGGCTATGCTGTGGTCGTTCTTCGTTACAGCCGACTGTTGGTGTTGTATTTTCAAGGCCGCGGTCCCTTGCTTTTACACCCTCCTTGAATTGCAGTTCGCGCGTATGTTGACGTTTCATTGCATGTAGATGTAGCTGACGGTGTTAATGCAGTTTGGCAGAACCGTAGGGCGTGTATCGCTAGCGACAACAAATGCGCTTTGGACACGGTCCTTAGCTAGTTCCATTATATTCATCATGTTCGTATGACCCATCTAAATGCTATCTTGCATTCTCGGTTTTCGGAGGGGCATTTCCTGAGATGACGCTCCACTAAAATTTTGTATGTACTCTTTGCTGCGTTGGTTAACGGGTTTCCAAGAACTTGGAGTTCTCGAACTAGAGTATCGTGAGTGATGGTTTGCAACCGCCGGTGGACGGATAGAGTCGCGCGCTCACTACTTATGTAGCCTGTCGGTAAATTAATTTTCAAATGATAGTGTATTAGGCCCCCTGAGAGCACATTTAGGGTGCAGTTCAGGATTACAAACCATCAAATCCCCAGAGGAATAAGAAGTGTGTTCAGCTGATCTCTCACCAGCACGCTTTCCAATCCATACACTACCATTGTTCACATGTTGTCTGCTGCTGAGGAATCAATAGCCTGCTTGTGGGTATTTCCCTTACTCACACCGAGTCTGTTGTTGCGTTATCAGCAGATTTTTGTTTGTTTGTGGGAATGGGGGAGGATCCGGCATACAAAAAGCCTTCTCCGGCCCGGAAGCCATTTTGCTGTGCTAACGATTGCATATCTTAGCTGCGGCCAGAATGCGGAACGTAGCCAGTTGGACACTTCTTTTTTCGGATCTTGCTAAGTGACGCAGTTCGTATTTGAAACTTTTGTGTGCGTTTCACAGTGGGATGTGCGAACGCGCCGATCGGCTATAGTTGCTTTTTGACCGTTTTTATCAGAAGATAGATAACGTTTGGTATCGGGCCAATAAGTAGACCTGTGATGTGTCATTCTGTCGTTTGTAGAACTTGAATTTGACTGTAACAATAATAATAATTATAATAATAATAATAATAGTGTTATCGAGGAGTCTTGAGTGGCGTAGGCGGTATAGAGACTAGGCTGCGGGCTGAACGGTCCGGGGTTCGAATCTCGGTAGGTTCACAAAGCTTCTGCACAACGTGCAGCCCACCCAGTCTCCTGGTCATTGGATATCGGAGTTCTTCTCGGGGGTAAATTGGCCAGGGCGTGAAATTATACACTCAGTCCATCTAGCGCTGAGGTTAAGAATGCGTGGAGCCATACCTCTGTTCCACCTGTACGTCTCACGGCGTTGACAGGGAAGACTTTACCGTTTATCGTTACTGAGCGTTTGTTGCAGTGCAGCAACACTATAATTTATTCAGAAGTCATGGTAAAAATATGCATTACCACTAGTGACTTCCGTAGACTGCATATAGTAATGGTAACTCGCGTATGTACCTCAGCTTTGTGTCCCTGTGTGATTTCGTTTGTGGCCTAATGTAACAATGTAGTGCTTTTAAACATCGAGCAGTAACAGCGCATTGTTACGCTACAATGAATTAGAGAACTAACTTCCCGTCGAATTTTTAGCGAGCATTACGCCTGTAATAAATAGACCGTGCATGAACGTCGGTATATAACTTCACATAAGGTTTACACAGTATGACCCAGAACAGGCACACATCGGTGTTGAATAATTTACGAACCTGCGATACAAGTGTACGTTCTACGTGGTGGAGTTACCTGCAGAACATCAAAATGATGAGAATAGAGACGGTGGAATAACGGTGTACAGGCAACAGCAGTTCGGAATGTGTGGAGTGCAAGCTTTTGAAAAGTTCAGGTTGGTGTTCGATTACCGCAGGTAGTATGGTTGTGTTTGTAACAGTGGCCCGCAGACCGTTCTCTGTCGGTAGCTTAATTTGCATCCCCGCACCATTTTTGTCATTTTGGCCGTTTAAGCCCAATGGTATTTTTACGTATTGTCAGCTGTAACGCCGAGAAACTATGATTTTTGCCACCACATGGTATTTATGTGTTCTCCCGGTACATTTAATACAGACTATTTCTCTAATATTAACCGACTGGATTTAGTGGTAATAGAATGTTTTATCTGTAAGACAGGAATTAAATTTTTAAATGTAATCCATATTAGTGCCAGCGTTCAAGTGTTTAAAAGTGTGTGTGTTTGTCCTTGTTGGCATATGGTTTACCATACGGTAGCCTGGTTTGTTTGTGTCTTGTACTGTTGTTTGTGTTCGTTCTGATGGCCGTAATATTCCGCCAGATCTGCCGCCAGCAATGCGTTGTTACAGTTCTGACATCTGTGCAAAAAAGAATGCTTAAACCATTTTATGCGCACTGTTTCCTAATTTTGAATTGCGTTATTCGTTGTGGGTCTTCTGACATCCACCGAACTGTCATGTGATATGTAGATACAGGTAAAGCAATCCCTGTACAGGCCAGGACAGGCCCTGATGGTTCCAGGAGGTTGAGTCTCCCACATTCCAAGGCAATCGACACATGAAGGTGTTAAGGTCAGCCCTACGCACCGGTTGCCTTTACCTTACAGGAAATATTCCTGCTACGCATTTATGTTAGAGACTGAGTCGACCGGGAGGACCGTAATGCGGCCGGGCAGGATTATGTCAATGAAAACTTTAAGTGACACCATCGGGAATCGAACCTGCGGCTTGGAGAGTAGTATGTGATATATACATGTTAATTAAACAAAATGTTACTCCATCTACTGTGACTAAAATAGTAATTGCTCTTTTTTGTGTGTAACCTGTCGTGAGAGTTAATAGCGAAAGGGCTTTTATTCTTTTTGGGCGATTAGACCGCGTTTTCTGTCAGAGTTCATAATTACTTCAGAGCAAGCGAAACGCTTAAGACACTTCATAAGATTTCTTGGGATGTCTACGGCCTGCTGCATGACCCTCGGCCTACGGGACACAACGCAACAGGACACTGCATAACACAACGCGGCACGCACGTCACAACACAAGTCAACACGACACAGCACTGCACAACTCAGCAGAACAGAACACAACAGCACGGCACGGCACAGCACAGCACAACACGACACACGACACAATATCTTTACAGTGTTTCGACGCAATGACAACCCGATACTTAAGGACCTGAATAGAGCGAATTGCGAAAATATGGAATTGTTAAAAGAAAGCGTAGGCTACCTCCCGGCAGTTGACAAGACACGTGATGGGTTTCGATAGATATTCAGAGAATTATTCCATTAAGTGACAACGGATACCGATGCTTACTCGATCTACGAAGAATTTTGTAATGTGCTGAAGAGCACTGTCGTTTTTATCCAATTTGATATAGACACCAAAACATGGGTTTCCTTTTTTCAGCTTTTCTCTTCGTTGATAGAATTCAGAATCTGGAAACGGCATTCACGTGTCGACAGTTGAATTGGATATGATACTTCGCGGTGGCAGTGCTTCGCGCGTTCTGGTGACCTTGGTTGTGTATGCTGGATGCATTATGTGGGTAGGAATGGCTACTGGAGGAAAGGAACCTTCAGTTTGTGTCTTGAGTAAGTCGAAGTGATCTAGTCACTGTTGTCACACTTTCTAGAGCTTTTTGTCGACATGCATTTATCACAGTGACATGTTTTCAGAACTGCATCAACACTAGTCCTTGGAAACTCCGTTATAATGAAGCGAAGGCGTATTTTCCAGGGCTGATATCGTGATTATTCTTCGGTTCCTCAAGAAAGTCGATGTTATGACCGAATCTGAAGGTCTGTCGCGATTTTCACAGAGGCCAAACTTCGATCCTGCCGCTGGCCAGTTGAATCCAGTCTGTACCTTTTGTAGACCGTCTGAAATCGAATCTCAGCTAATACAGAGGTGCTGATAAGTCCTTAGTCCGACCAGGAAGGAAACAAGCGAATGTTTTTGTCAGAATGGCGTGAATTTCCTTCGGCGCCTTGCCTTGCAGGAAAAAAAAAACCTTGATGACAGGTCGCGCCTCGAAGTTGTTGAAATCGCGCGCGTCCCTGACATGCTTCTGAGCTTGTTTCCTATCTGGTCGGGCTAAGGACTTATCAGCACCCCGGTAGTTTGGATACTTCAATTAATACACCCAGGTTACGTCTTTTTTTCTGGCAAATTGTTCGGCCTAGGAGTGCAGCAGATACTGTGTATGTGAGTGTCAGCGCCAACGGCCGGACAGGTTGGATCTCCTCGTCCTCGGAACTCCGCTTGAGCAATATGCTGATGCAATTAGCAACCCCGTAATGATAAGTACCTTTTAAATTTCCTCCACTTTTGTACCTATTGCCCGACTTTCTGTTGTCGGCCAACGTAAAATTCTTCTGTTTTGTTGAGACGCGAGTAAACGGCAGATGTTGCCCCGTGTTAATATCGTCATGGCAGTGTACGCCTGTACCTAAGCCTCTGTATCTTCCTAGTTTTAATTGAGGAAAGGACGTCGATTAGTTCCATTTTTCCGTTGCCATTTCAGGCTATATTTATTGTTTACCACCGTGCCCTTTGGCCGTTTCGGGGCCCAGGGCGTTATTCAAAGCAGGTGCATGTGCGCGTTGTGGTGGGCGGAGTGGTACTGGGAGAGTTTTTTTCTTCGAGTACATCGCTATTCCCTGTCAGTAGGCCTGTCAATCCACCAACGTCCCATTCTCATATTCCTTAACCATCGACGCTGTGCATGCAATCGGAGCGTCGGTAACGCACTACCTTCTGCCACTAAAGTGCCCGTGCCGTAAAATGTGTATTGTTATTTAAAGAAATTTCTTTTTTCGTTCGTGGAGGGTTGCTGTATAATCAGTCACCATCTCTCATCTTAACCTTCACTGACTAAAATCAAGTTTTCGGGAAGCTTACATGGTTATTTCACACAGTTCACTTCGTCTTATCTTGGCCTTACTGATGAACTTTATATGGGAATAAAAGAGCCCGAAGTAAAATCACCAGGTAGCTCAGTCGGTAGTTAGTGGTTATAAGTAATCAGTGTTATGGTCCCAGCCCTTACTTACGTGCAAATAACTTCTCTTTGATTAAGACGTATGTATTTAACAAGAGAATTGGTAACGACTTTGGGTTTTCGTTTCGCACACAAATAATTGGTACTTTAAATGGTTAAATTTCATACCCTTCACTGAAGTTCAGTTTGTACAAATATAGTTACACAGTCTTAGTACGGTATTTTTGTGCCGTTTGCTGTATCTATTGACATATTTTCCTCCTACACTTTTCGATTTTTAACGATCATCGCCCGGGAGGGCTGAGGTTTTGATTCGTATTAAAATTTTCCTGCATCTCTTAGTCTTGCAACACATTTCACAACATACTCTGTGAAATGCTGGCACTATTAAGTAAAGAGGTGGAGGCTTCAGCCTGCTAGCGATCGTTGGATTTTAGGAGCTACTTTGATACGCAGCGTTTCTCAATCTTTCGTCCTTGGACGAACCCCGAAAGAAATATATTCAGAAGAACCTCTTCTTCTGAAGACGTGTACAGACCAGACAAAGGCGATGTGGGGGATCGCAGTTCAGTTACTGCTGAGTTAATTCCAAGACGACTTACTGTAAACAGCTTCTATAGGTATGTATGTGTGTATATATACTCCATTGTAGTTTTTATATATATGATACTTAACGTATTTTGTAAGGGCAAATTGAAGCATTTCAGGGATATGTTTGAAATGTTCGTGGTGTTTCAATATGGTCAGAATTTTTGTCTTTAGCCAAACGTTTTGTTACAGATACCCTATTGGTGTTTTGTGGAGCCCCAATTGCCAAAAACTGTGATAGAGCGATACAATTATATTACGAGGGATGTGCATTTCTCTTGTAACATAATGTAGTTATTTTAAACTATGAGGTGAGGTAAATTCAGTCAAAAACAACTATGAATAGTACTTCATAGTACCTCACCTTATAGTTTAAACACACAACGGGGATGGCGCATCTCAAAATTAGTGATTTTAAACATTGCAGTTCGTTGTCTGTTTTGTCTGTATGCCGTCTTTTGCCTGTGATTGATGGACCTGTTATTATCGCCGTGCGTTGGAATAAAATCCTGTCAGTACTAATGTCCTCGTTTTTAATACGCAATTGTACATTGAAAGTAGGTCGTTTGGGCGAACACTTCAAGCATTTTTCTTGTTTTGAATTTTAACTTAAATCCGACGCCATGTTCAGACTATAAAAGGGCTCTGCGAAACCATTTCACGTCTCCTGGCATAAATGTGCTAGAACCGTTTTAGTGTTAACCTCACGGTGTCTTCTATTAGTAGTTTCATAGTCAAGTGATGTTGGCATTTTGTCAGAATTGGGGAGAGAATATAAACACTTCGTAATAGTCGGCGGTACTCATTTATTTTGAACCTGCAACATGTTTCGGTCCGTGTAAGACAATCTTCAAGGAGACATAAGTAAACTTTATATTAAAGACTATCGTAATTGATGACTGATTTACCATATGAAAGTACGTATTTTATTTTTTCGTGGTATAGTACTGTGCATTTTAAGCCTGTTATTGCGTATGGCAGTGTTTGTTTAACAGATTAAAAACCGGTGTTGTTAAAACTTCTGTACAAGTGGTAGTTGCTAGTTGACTTACGTGATAATAGGTTACGCTTCACGTAACACTGAGCCCTCAGTAGTGTCACGTGACAGAAAACGATCTGTGGAGCTGCGGTATTCAGAGTTACTGTTAAGTAAACCAACCATCAGCAATCAGATCATGAAGCTAATCATGTAGTGTTCCAGTCGTTTGTTAATTTTTATTTCTTTGAACTGGACGAACGTTTCTTCTTGGGCACTTTGTACCCTGTGTTTCCTCTATCTGACATTTGGTTTTCCCTTATTGCGAGGGTACGAATTTCTGTAAGCCCCTTCAGCGTATCACACATTTTCTCGTCATTGTGGGAATGAATTATTGTGTTTATAAGTGTTGTTAGACATATTAGTGTGTTGCGTTTCGAATTTCAGTAGGAAGGGAAGTGTCAGGGACTGATACGTACATGTTCTATAGTCGTAGATTTCATTACTTAGCTGGTGGTAACTGTTCTGGATAAATCATAATACACCCATTCCTTGCTTTTCGCGGTTGTGCATATTCGCGGGTTGGCCCCAAGTATGAAAATGTATTACTTGGACTTTTGAAAGGATAGGAGCATCTAAATAGTTCTAGAACTCGGATGGATCTTTCGGCCATACCGCAGTATATTCATGGAGGGGGAGAAACAGCTCGCGTCATAGTGATTCTGAGAAGAAAAGAAATGAAGCTTTTTTGGGTGGGGGGGTCATTTATTCGGATGATCGCTTTTCGCGTGCTATCTCGTAACCGTAACCCCGCATCAAGCGAGGTATGAGTGTACATCGTGTCATACCGATCCGCGTCGCTGTTTATTTCTTTTCCTCCATGGCGCGTAACTTCCGCTCAGAGGCAGCTGTGCGTGATCTCCAGTGGTGGTTGTAAGAGTTTATTCCTGGTTCCCAATTTTGCTTGCCAGTGAATGATGTTCTTGTTGGTTCTGGGCCCGATTTGCTGAAGTCAGATGTTTCGAGGGCTCCACTCGTTGCGTCTGCCACAGTAAGCGCATCGTGGCTAAGTTTCAGGTATGAACAGGTTTGGTTAGGGGTTGCTTCGTGACGCTCCTAGGTTTTATGCGGTTCGAGGGGGAAGGGGATGAAGCTAGCTGCATCAAGGGTCCCTTTTGCAGGAGCCACTGTTAGCTGAGATTTGCGCAGGTGCCATTGTGGAGTCGGTAGAATGGAGGGGAGGGGTCTTGAACATACGTTTTCTATAGCATTTCGGGTACGCCCCCCAGATCTAGGCCTATTTTAAGAACCAGCAGATAAAGTGGTGGGAGCAGTGAATCTAAATGTAAGAGATTTAAAAAGGAAAGAGGGTGGAAATATCAGAAAAGGCGAGGCCAGATAGGTGGAATAAAGTATTGGAAGACGTTTCGTGTGCGCCCGGGG
>Ga0123352_10012696_pt1 | contig 13326 bp, 11 predicted proteins | sample TergutLab28metaG_FD_89700 | JGI IMG/M metagenome (GOLD analysis project Ga0123352, IMG submission 89700) | Labiotermes labralis P1 segment gut microbial communities from Petit-Saut dam, French Guiana - Lab288 P1 | ecosystem: Host-associated > Arthropoda: Insects > Digestive system > Gut ... | reverse complement strand
GTTTCATAGTGTTTCGGTGGTCATAGCGTTAGGGAAACGCCCGGTTACATTCCGAACCCGGAAGCTAAGCCTTTCAGTGCCGATGGTACTGCAGGGGGGACCCTGTGGGAGAGTAGGACACCGCCGAACAAATATTGAGAAATGGCCTGACCCCGGATCCAGGATCCGGGGTCAGGCCATTTCTGCGTCTGGGGTAGAGTCGGCGCGCAACGTCCGCACGTTCGTACAAGCAGGAGGGGCCCCGGTGGAGGTCCAGGAGACACGGGTGCAAACGGATCGGATCTTCACGATCCCCAACATCCTGAGTATGGCTCGCCTGGTCGGCGTCCCGGTGTTCCTGTGGCTGATTCTCTGGCCCGAGTTCGGCGGCCCCAAGGTCGACGGCTGGGCGCTGCTGGTCCTCGCCTTCAGCGGCGTGAGCGACTACCTCGACGGCAAGCTGGCCCGCCGCTGGAATCAGGTCAGCAGCCTCGGCCGGGTCCTGGATCCCGCCGCCGACCGGCTCTATGTCCTCTCCACCCTGGTGGGTCTGACATGGCGTGACATCCTGCCGCTCTGGATCACCGTGCTGCTGCTCGCGCGGGAAGCCATGATGGCCGTGATGCTGCTGATTCTGCGGAGGCACCGCTACGGCCCACCCCAGGTGAACTTCGTCGGGAAAGCGGCTACCTTCAACCTCATGTACGCCTTTCCGCTGCTGCTGCTCAGCGACAGCAGCGGATGGCTCGGGACACTGGCGTCTGTTTTCGGCTGGGCGTTCGCCGGTTGGGGTACAACCCTGTACTGGTGGGCAGGGATCCTCTATGTGGTGCAGGTCCGGCGACTTGTCAGGGCGGATACCACGGCTGACTGAGGCACGAGGAGGACGTTTTCGACATGAAGGCGGTAGTGATGGCCGGCGGCGAAGGGACACGCCTTCGCCCGATGACCTCGAGCATGCCCAAACCTCTGCTGCCAGTGGTGAATCGCCCGATCATGCAGCACGTTCTGACATTGCTCAAGCGGCATGGACTCACTGAGACGGTGGTCACAGTCCAGTTCCTCGCCTCCCTGGTGAAGAATTACTTCGGGGACGGCGAGGACTTCGGAATGGAACTCACCTATGCCAACGAGGAAAAGCCGCTGGGGACGGCCGGAAGCGTCAAGAACGCCGAAGAAGCGTTGAAGGACGATGCATTCCTCGTGATTTCCGGTGACGCGCTCACCGATTTCGATCTGACCGATCTGATTGCCTTTCACAAGGCCAAGGGTGCGCTTGTCACGGTGTGCCTGACCCGGGTGCCCAACCCCCTGGAGTTCGGGATCACCATCGTCGACGACGAGGGCAGGGTCGAGCGTTTCCTGGAGAAACCGACGTGGGGTCAGGTCTTCTCCGACACGGTGAACACCGGCATTTACGTCATGGAACCGGAGGTCTTCAACTACGTCGACCCGGACGTGCCGGTCGACTGGTCGGGGGACGTCTTCCCGCAGCTGATGAAGGAGGGCAAGCCGGTCTACGGCTATGTCGCCGAAGGCTACTGGGAGGACGTCGGCACCCACGAGAGCTATGTGAAGGCCCAGGCCGACGTCCTGGAGGGCAAGGTCGACGTCGACATCGACGGCTTCGAGATCTCGCCCGGCGTATGGGTCGCCGAGGGCGCCGACGTCCATCCCGACGCGGTGCTGCGCGGCCCCCTCTACATCGGCGACTATGCCAAGGTCGAAGCCGGCGCGGAGATCCGCGAGCACAGCGTCATCGGGTCCAACGTCGTCGTGAAGTCCGGTGCGTTCCTGCACAAGGCGGTGATCGCCGACAACGTCTACGTCGGACCGCAGACCAACCTGCGCGGCTGCGTCATCGGAAAGAACACCGACGTGATGCGGGCGGCGCGGATCGACGAGGGCGCCGTCATCGGCGACGAGTGCCTGATCGGCGAGGAATCCATCATCGCCGGCAACGTCCGCGTGTACCCGTTCAAGACCGTCGAGGCCGGCGCGTTCGTCAACACGTCCGTCATCTGGGAGTCGCGCGGCCAGGAGCACCTGTTCGGCGCCCGCGGCGTCACCGGCATCCTCAACGTGGAGATCACGCCGGAACTCGCCGTCCGCCTCGCCGGCGCGTACGCGACCACGCTCAAGAAGGGCGCGACCGTCACCACCGCCCGCGACCACTCCCGTGGTGCGCGCGCCCTCAAGCGCGCGGTGATCTCGGCCCTGCAGACCAGTGCCATCGAGGTCCGCGACCTGGAGAACGTGCCGATGCCGGTGGCCCGGCAGCAGACCGCGCGCGGCAGCGCCGGCGGCATCATGATCCGGACCACGCCCGGCCGGCCCGACTCGCTGGACATCATGTTCTTCGACGAGCGCGGCGCGGACCTGTCGGCGGCCGGCCAGCGCAAGCTGGACCGCGTCTTCGCCCGGCAGGAGTACCGCAGGGCGTTCCCCGGCGAGATCGGCGACCTGCGGTTCCCCGCGACCGTCTTCGACTCGTACACCGGCGCCCTGCTGCGCGCCGTCGACATCTCCGGTATCGCCGACTCCGGGCTGAAGGTGGTCGTGGACGCGGCCAACGGCAGCGCGGGCCTCGTGCTGCCCAGCCTGCTGGGCCGGCTCGGCGTGGACGCGCTGACCATCAACCCCGGTCTGGACGAGGCGCGCCCCACCGAGACCGAGGAGAGCCGGCGGGCCGGCCTGGTCCGGCTCGGCGAGATCGTCTCGTCGGCACGTGCCGCGTTCGGCGTGCGCTTCGACCCGGTCGGCGAGCGGATGTCGCTGGTCGACGAGCTGGGCCGGATCGTCGAGGACGACCGGGCGCTGCTGGTGCTGCTCGACCTGGTGGCCGCCGAGCGGCGCAGCGGGCGGGTGGCGCTGCCGGTGACCACCACCCGCATCGGCGAGCAGGTCGCGGCCTACCACGGCACGCAGGTCACCTGGACGACGACCTCGCCGGACGACCTGACCAGGGTCGGCCGCGAGGAGGGCACGATCTTCGGCGGCGACGGCCGGGGCGGCTTCATCGTTCCGGAGTTCAGCAGCGTGTTCGACGGCTCCGCGGCCTTCGTGCGGCTGATCGGCCTGGTTGCCAGGACGCAGCTCACGCTGAGCCAGATCGACGCCCGGATCCCGCGGGCGCACGTGCTCAAGCGCGACGTGCCGACGCCGTGGGCGGTCAAGGGCTCGGTGATGCGCCGGGTCGTCGAGGAGGCCGGGGAGCGGTCGGTGGACACCACCGACGGCGTGCGCGTGGTGGAGCCCGACGGCCGCTGGGTGATGGTGCTGCCCGATCCCGCGGAGGCCGTCACCCACCTGTGGGCCGAGGGCCCGGACGACGCCTCCGCGCAGGCTCTGCTCAACGAGTGGTCGGAGGTCGTGGAGAGCGCCGGGCGGTGAGCAGGCGCCGGCACGGCGCGTCATGAGGGGGCCATTCGAGTGTGACGGCCGCGACGTGCGACGATGTGCGGCATGCCGCAGCAGCCACCCGAACGGAGCAGCCCCGTGCCCGGGGCTGCTCAGCGGCGCCCTGACGCCTCGATGTCGCTGCTCACCAACGTCATGGAGCACAGCCTGGACGACGGGTACGCGGAGGCCGCGGCCCGCCGGGGCGCCGTCGGCACGTCCCGCCTGCCGTCGGCGCTCAGCGGGCGGCTGTGGCTGGCCGCGGGACTGGTGCTCGCCGCGCTCGTGGTGACCCTCGGCGCGGCGCAGGCGCAGTTCGCGGCGCCGACCGTGGCCAAGGAGCGGCAGAACCTCATCGACCGCATCCAGTCCGAGACGCGCAGCGCGGACACGTTGCAGAAGAACGTGGACGCGCTGCGCGACACCGTCTCCTCGGAGCAGCAGGCGGCGCTGCGCGACCACGGCGGCCGGCAGAGCGCCGCGCTGCTGGAACTCATAGCCGGCGCGACCCCGGTCTCCGGCCCGGGCGTCAGGCTCGTCGTGGACGACGCCAAGGAGGCCTCCCAGGGGTCCACCGGCGGCCCGCGGGAGAGCAGCAGCTTCTCCGACACCGGGCGGGTCAGGGACCGCGACATGCAGCGCGTGGTGAACGGCCTGTGGGTGTCCGGCGCGGAGGCGATCTCGATCAATGGGCAGCGGCTGACCGCACTATCGGCCATTCGGGCGGCGGGTGAGGCCATACTGGTCGACAACAAGCCGCTGGCGCCGCCGTACACGGTGCTGGCGATCGGGGACGGGAAGCGGTTGAGCAGCACATTCCAGGACAGCGCGGACGGCCAGTACCTCCAGGTACTCAAGGACGACTACGGGATCCGCGCGAGCATCGGCGTCCAGGACGAGCTCGACCTGCCCGCGGCACCGAGCATCGTCGTGCGCTATGCCACGCCGGTCCCCGGCAACCAGAAGGCCGACAGCGCCGCGAACGGGAAGGGTTCGAAGTGATCGCCGTACTGGGCCTCGTCGTGGGAGTCGTGGTCGGCCTCGTGCTGCGCCCCGTCGTGCCGTCCGGGGTGGAGCCCTACCTGCCCATCGCCGTGGTCGCCGCGCTGGACGCCGTGTTCGGCGGCCTGCGGGCCATGCTCGACGGGATCTTCGACGACAAGGTGTTCGTAGTCTCCTTCCTGTCCAACGTCGTGGTCGCGGCCCTGATCGTCTTCCTCGGCGACAAGCTCGGCGTCGGCGCCCAGCTGTCCACCGGCGTCGTGGTCGTCCTCGGCATCCGGATCTTCTCCAACGCCGCCGCGATCCGCCGGCACGTCTTCCGGGCGTGACGCGGACATGAGCGACGAGCAGACACTCCGCGAGCCGGACGAGCGTCCGGAGCCCGGGACGGCCGCCGAGGGCACCGGTGGCGACGAGACCGGCGGGCAGCGCGCCGAGGGCGCCGCGAGCGGCAATGGCCCTGACAGTGCTGTTCAGGAGTCCCAGGAGCCTGCCGCGGACGGCGGAGCGGCCGCGGAGCGCGCCGCCGAGGACCGGGTGGCCAACGGCCGCCGGCGGCTGCTGAACGGCCTGTGGCCGCCGCGGCTGTCGCGCGCCCAGCTGATCGTCGCGGTGCTGCTGTTCGTCCTCGGGCTCGGCCTGGCGATCCAGGTGCGCACCACGAGCGACAACGGGGCGCTGCGCGGCGCACGCCAGGAGGACCTGGTCCGCATCCTCACCGAGCTGGACAACCGCAGCCAGCGGCTGCAGGACGAGAAGCGCGGGCTGGAGAGCCAGCGCTCCCAGCTGGAGACCAGCTCGAACCAGGCGGCCGAGGCGCTCAAGCAGACCCAGCAGAAGGAGGCCCAGCTGGGCATCCTGGCCGGCACCGTCAAGGCCGAGGGCGCGGGGATCACCCTGACGATCACCGACCGGCACGGCGGCGTGCAGGCCGACTCCCTGCTGGACTCCCTGCAGGAGTTGCGCGCGGCCGGCGCCGAGGCCATCCAGATCGACGACGTCCGGGTCGTCGCGGACACCTACTTCACCCAGGGTGCGGACGGTGTCCTCATCGACGGCCACAAGCTGTCACAACCGTATGTCTTCAAGGTGATCGGCAATCCGCAGGACCTGGAACCGGCACTGAACATCCACGGAGGGGTCGTGCCGACGCTGGAGAAGGAGCAGGCCACGGCGGATGTGGTGCGATCGCAGAAGATCGTCGTGGACGCCTTGCGGCCGTCGAAGCAGCCTGACTACGCTCGGTCATCCCAGTGAGGCAGGGGGTCCGGGCATCAGTGGGGTCCTGAGTAGTGGAAACTGTGAGTAGCGAGGGTTGGTCCTGCCCCACGGGCGGGTCTGCTTCTTTCAAGGGGAATCGCCCGTGAAGTTGTTTGGGAAGTTGTTCGGCAAGAGCGCGCGGCAGTCGGGAGACCCGGCGACGGCGCGCCATCGTGCCCCGCGGCACATGACCGACGAGGGTCAGGGCGGCCCCGGGGACCGCCCGCTGTTCAGGAACGACGTGCCCGGATCCGGTGGGGACTTTTCCGGCGGCCCCGGCGTGGCGCCTGTTGACCCCGCTTCCGCCGGACGCATAGGTTTCGGGGATCCAGCGACGTCGGGCACGGGCGGAGGGATCGGCTTGCCGGTATGCAGCAGGTGCGGTCACACCAACGCGGAGGCCAGCCGTTTCTGCTCGAACTGCGGTGCGCCCCTGCGGGCAGGCGCGGCGCCGTACGAGCGGGCCTCGGAGACCACCTCCACCATCTCGATCTCCGGTATCGAGGCGTACGAGGCGGAGGCCACCGGCCAGACGCCGGTGCCGTCGCTGTCGCCGGAGGCGCAGTCCGCGGTCGCCGCGCTGCCGCCCGGCTCCGCGCTGCTCATCGTGCGGCGCGGCCCGAACTCCGGCAGCCGCTTCCTGCTCGACGGTGAGCTGACCACCGCGGGGCGCCACCCGCAGAGCGACATCTTCCTGGACGACGTCACGGTCTCCCGCCGGCACGTGGAGTTCCGCCGCGGCCCGGACGGTGGCTTCACCGTCTCCGACGTGGGCAGCCTGAACGGCACCTACGTCAACCGCGAGCGGATCGACTCGGTGTCGCTGGCGAACGGCGACGAGGTGCAGATCGGCAAGTACCGGTTGGTGTTCTACGCAAGCCAGCGGGGCATCTGACCCCGCCCGGCTCCCGCCCGGGACCTCGTCCCGGGCGGGCCCCCGAGGGAAGGTGTGCATGCCGAGATCGCCAGGCGGGGCCACAGACGGCACCGCGGCCCCGTCCGCCGACGGCACGCTGCTGAGCATCGGCGCGGTGCTCAGCCGGCTGCAGGACGAGTTCCCCGAGGTCACCATCTCCAAGATCCGCTTCCTGGAGGCGGAGGGCCTGGTGGAGCCGCAGCGCACGCCCTCGGGGTACCGCAAGTTCGGCGAGCGGGACGTCGAGCGGCTGGCGTACGTCCTGCGGGTGCAGCGTGACCACTACCTGCCGCTGCGGGTGATCAGGGAGCATCTGGACGCCCTGGACGCCGGTGAGCCGGTCGTGACACTGGCGGCGGTGGCCGACGGCCGGGCGAAGGTCGGGCTGCCCGGCCCCGCGGGCAGCCCGGAAGCCGCGGCGGACCCCGGGCCCGGCCCGGACGACGTGCCGGCGGAGCTGCGGGTCGGCCGGGACGAGCTGCTGGCCGCCACCGGCGCGGACAGCGCCGAGCTGGAGCAGTGGGAGTCCTACGGCCTGGTCGAGGCCGGCCGGGACGGCGGCTACGACGCCGAGACGGTGAACATCGCGCGGCTGATCGTGGAACTCGGCCGGTTCGGCCTGGAGCCCCGCCACCTGCGGGCCGTGAAGGCCGCCGCGGACCGGGAGGCCGGACTGGTGGAGCAGGTGGTGGCGCCGCTGCGCCTGCACCGCAACCCGCAGACCCGCACCCATGCCGAGATCACGGCCCGCGAGCTGGCCTCGCTGTCCGTTCGGCTGCATGCAGCAATGGTTCAGTCCGCATTGCGTGTACGCCTGCGCTGACCGGCGAATACGGCCTTTTCCGGCCCCTTCGGAGGCGCCGGACGGCCGCGCCGGGCTCTGCCCGACTACCCAAACCCGGCAGGCACGGCCTAGGGTTGCTGTGTGAACGAGCTCGACGTTGTGGGTGTCCGGGTCGAAATGCCCTCCAACCAACCGATCGTGCTCCTGCGTGAAGTGGGAGGCGACCGGTACCTGCCCATCTGGATCGGGCCGGGGGAGGCGACGGCCATCGCCTTCGCGCAGCAGGGCATGACGCCTGCGCGACCGCTCACCCATGACCTCTTCAAGGACGTGCTCGAGGCCGTCGGGCAGACCCTCACCGAGGTGCGCATCACCGACCTGCGGGACGGCGTCTTCTACGCGGAGCTGGTGTTCGCCAGCGGAGTCGAGGTCAGCGCCCGCCCGTCCGACGCCATAGCGCTCGCGCTGCGCACGGGGACGCCGATCTACGGCAGCGACGGGGTGCTGGACGACGCCGGGATCGCCATCCCGGACGAGCAGGAGGACGAGGTCGAGAAGTTCCGGGAGTTCCTGGACCAGATCTCGCCCGAGGACTTCGGCACCAGCAACCAGTAGCCGCCCGCTCCCCGGGGTAGGGCAAGGTTGCTCCGCCGTACGAGCATTCGGGTAGTCGTTCCCGGTATGCGGTCGGATGAAACCACTCGTGGGGTGAATATCACTCGGCGTGCCGAGTGTGGCGATCGTTGACGCACCCCTGGGGACTGCCTACCGTCAACATGGAAAGTCTCGTGGCACATGCGCGCGACCGCGAGGCGCTAAGGACGGAGGGCGGCGTGAGAAGCACCGGAGACGGGTGGGTGCCCGGCGGTCCGCTGGCTCTCCGCGGGCCTCTGCCCCGAGTGGCCGCGGGGGACGCGGGCGGTTCCGGCAGTTCTGGCAGTCCTGGCAGTTCTGGCGTTTCAACGGGGCGCGGCAGTTCCGCCGATCAGGTTCCCGACTGCACGGGGGAGCAGATCGGCTACCGCGGGCCCACCGCCTGCGCGGCGACCGGCATCACCTACCGCCAGCTCGACTACTGGGCCCGCACCGGCCTGGTGGAGCCCAGCGTCCGGCCCGCGTACGGCTCGGGCACCCAGCGGCTCTACGGTTTCCACGACGTCGTCGTGCTGAAGATCGTCAAGCGCCTGCTGGACACGGGCGTGTCCCTGCAGAACATCCGCACCGCGGTGCAGCACCTGCGGTCGGTCCGGCCGTCCGAGCTGGCCCGGATGACGCTGATGAGCGACGGCGCGACCGTCTACGAGTGCACCTCGCCCGACGAGGTCGTCGACCTGCTCCAGGGCGGGCAGGGCATCTTCGGCATCGCGGTCGGCGTGGTGTGGCGGGACGTGGAGAGCGCCCTGTCCCAGATGCACGGCGAGCGTGTCGACACCGGGGAGACCCTGGTCGGCCACAACCCCGCGGACGAGCTGGCCAGGCGCCGCAACCGGGCGGTCTGAGCAGCGCGGTCGCGACACCGTACACGTGTACGGCCGATGTCGGTGGAGTGCGGGACGATCGAGGGTGTGAGAAGTGCGCCGACAATCCTCCACCTGGACATGGACGCGTTCTTCGCCGCGGTCGAGCAGGCGTCGAAGCCGAGCCTGCGGGGCAAGCCGGTCGTGGTCGGCGGCCTCGGGCCCCGCGGCGTGGTGTCGACCGCGTCCTACGAGGCGCGGGTGCACGGCGTCCACTCCGCGATGGCCATGGCGCACGCCCGCCGGCTCTGCCCCAACGCCGCGTACCTGATCCCGCGCTTCGGGATCTACCGGCAGATCAGCGAGATCGTGATGGCGCTGCTCGCCGAGGTGTCGCCGCTGATAGAGCCGCTGAGCCTCGACGAGGCGTTCATCGACCTGGAGGCCGGCGAATCGGCCGACGATCCGCGGGCGGTCGCCGAGGGGCTGCGCGCCCGGATCCGGGCCACCACCGGTCTCACCGCGTCGGTGGGCCTGGCCGGGTCCAAGCTGCTCGCCAAGATCGCGTCCGAGCAGGCCAAGCCGGACGGCCTGGTCGTCGTCGACCCCGGCAGCGAGCGGGCGCTGCTCGACCCGCTGCCGGTGCGCACCCTGTGGGGCGTCGGCCCGGCCACCGCCGAGCACCTGCGCAAGGCCGGCATCGTCACCGTCGCCGAGATCGTCCACGCCGGAGAGGCCGAGCTGGTGCGGCTGCTCGGCAAGGCGCACGGCACCTCCCTGCACGCCATGGCCGCCGGCCTCGACAACCGGCCGGTGGTCGCCGACCGGGACGTGAAGTCGATCTCCGTGGAGGACACCTTCGACACCGACCTGCACGACCGCGCCCACGTGCGCTACGAGATCGACCGGCTGGCCGACCGCTGCGTGCAGCGGCTGCGCGGCGCCGGCCGTTCCGGGCGCACCGTGGTCGTCAAGGTCCGCCGCTACGACTTCTCGACGCTCACCCGCTCCGAGACGCTGCGCGCGCCCACCGACGACCCGTCCGTGGTCCGCGAGACCGCGCGGCGGCTGGTGGAGGGGGTGGACACCACCGGCGGGGTGCGGCTGCTCGGCGTGGGCGTCGCGGGGCTGGCCGACTTCACCCAGGAGGACCTGTTCGCGCAGCACGCCGGTGAGCAGGAGCCGGGGGAGGAGATCGTGCCGGAGCTGCCCGCGGTGCCGCCGCCGCAGCCCGAGCGGGCCAACCGCTGGCTGCCCGGACAGGACGTGGTGCACGACGAGTACGGCGCCGGCTGGGTACAGGGCAGCGGCGTCGGACGGGTCACGGTCCGCTTCGAGGTGCCCTCGGACACCGTGCCCGGCCGCGTGCGCACCTTCGCCGTGGACGACCCGGCGCTCGCGCACGCCGACCCGCTGCCGCTGGGGCCGGCCGGCGCCGGTCAGTCGCCGGCGACCTCGCCGAAGTCCCGGTCCGGCGGCGCGTCGGGACCGCGGCCGGAACCGGACCGCGGCACGTCCATCCCGTAGTGGTGGTACAGCTGCAGCTCCTGCTCGGGGGACAGGTGACGCCCGACGCCGAAGTCCGGTGCGTCCCTGATCAGCGCCTTGCGGAACGGCACCCGCAGCTCGTCGTTCACCACCTCGCTCGGCTCCAGCGGCACGAACGCGTCACGGGTGAACAGTCCGGTGCGCACCGCCGCCCACTCCGGCGAGCCGGTGGCGTCGTCGAGGTACACCTCGTCCACGGTGCCGATCTTGGTTCCGTCGCGGTCCAGGGCCCGGCGTCCGATCAGGCTGCGCGGATCGATGTCGCTCTGCACGGGACCTCCAGCCTGGGAGAACTCGAATACTGCTCGATACCAATCAAAGCCACAACGCAGGCGCTGTCGACTCGGACCGGCGCGTCGCACTCCCGGCCGCCGCGCACCGGCCGGTGCACCGAAGGCGCTGGTAGGCTGGTGGGCGGCTGCAGACCCCTTGCGGGAGAGCTTCCGGAACGTCCCGTCAGGGGCCTCGCGGAAGCGCCGAAGGAGCAAACCCTCCCCGGAATCTCTCAGGCATCCGTACCGCATGGGCGAGGTCACTCTGGAAAGCAGGGCACGCCCCGGGAGCGCCGCAGCCTCCGGGAACCGGCCCTCACCGACGGTGAAAGCCGCCCCTCGCGGGGGCGGTGAAGCTCTCAGGTCCGATGACAGAGGGGGAGGCCGTACGGGTGTCCGCGCCGTTGGCACCCCCGAAGGTCGTCGCAGACCAGGAGGCCTCCTCAGATGACTGACCGCCGCATCCCCCTCGCGGAGCTGGAAGCCGGTGTGCCGTTCGCGCGCCGCCACATCGGCCCCGACGCCGAGGCGCAGGCCAAGATGCTCGCCCAGGTCGGCTTCGGCTCGCTCGACGAGCTGACCGCTGCGGCGGTGCCCGACACGATCAAGAGCGCCGAGGCGCTCGGCCTGCCCGCCGCGCTCACCGAGGCGGAGGTGATCGCCGAACTGCGCGCGCTCGCCGACCGCAACCAGGTGCTCGCGCCCATGATCGGCCTCGGCTACTACGGCACCTTCACCCCGCCGGTCATCCTGCGCAACGTCATGGAGAACCCCTCCTGGTACACGGCCTACACGCCGTACCAGCCGGAGATCTCGCAGGGGCGCCTGGAGGCGCTGCTGAACTTCCAGACGATGGTCGCCGACCTCACCGGGCTGCCCACCTCCGGCGCCTCGCTGCTGGACGAGGGCACCGCGGCCGCCGAGGCGATGGCGCTGTCCCGGCGGGTCGGCAAGGTCAAGAACGGCGTCTTCCTGGTCGACGCCGACACCTTCCCGCAGACGGTCGCGGTCATCGAGACCCGGGCCGAGCCGACCGGCGTCGAGGTCGTCGTCGCCGACCTGAGCGACGGCATCCCCGCCGAGGCCGCCGAGCGCGGCGTCTTCGGCGTGCTGCTCCAGTACCCGGGCGCCTCCGGCGCGGTCCGCGACCTGCGCCCGGTCATCGAGCAGGCCCACGAGCTGGGCGCGGTCGTCACCGTCGCCGCCGACCTGCTCGCGCTGACCCTGCTCACCTCGCCCGGCGCCCTCGGCGCGGACATCGCCGTCGGCACCACCCAGCGCTTCGGCGTGCCCATGGGCTTCGGCGGCCCGCACGCCGGCTACATGGCCGTCCGCGACGCCTACGCCCGCAACCTGCCCGGCCGGCTGGTCGGCGTCTCCGTGGACGCCGACGGCGACAAGGCCTACCGGCTGGCCCTTCAGACCCGCGAGCAGCACATCCGCCGCGAGAAGGCCACCAGCAACATCTGCACCGCGCAGGTCCTGCTCGCGGTCATGGCGGGCATGTACGCGGTCTACCACGGCCCCGACGGCCTGGCCGCGATCGCCCGCCGCACGCACCGCTACGCCGCCGTGCTGGCCGGGGCCCTGCGCGCCGCGGGCCTGGAGACCGAGCACGACGCGTTCTTCGACACCCTGACGGTCCGGGTGCCCGGCAAGGCCGCCGGTGTGGTCGAGGCCGCCCGCGAGGCCGGCGTCAACCTGCGGCTGACGGACGCCGACCGGGTCGGCGTGGCCTGCGACGAGACCACCGGCCGGGCGCAGCTCGCGGCGGTCCTGGCCGCCTTCGGCGCGCCCGCCGCCGACCTCGACGCCCTCGACGCGGAGACCGGCGACGCGCTGCCCGCCGCCCTGGCCCGCACCGAGCCGTTCCTCACCCACCCGGTCTTCCACCAGCACCGCAGCGAGACCGCGATGCTGCGCTACCTGCGCCGGCTCGCCGACCGCGACTACGCGCTGGACCGCGGCATGATCCCGCTCGGCTCCTGCACGATGAAGCTCAACGCCACCACCGAGATGGAGCCGGTCACCTGGCCGGAGTTCGGCGCGCTGCACCCGTTCGCGCCGGCCGAGCAGGCCGCCGGCTACCTGGAGCTGATCCACGGCCTGGAGGACCAGCTCGCCGAGGTCACCGGCTACGACAAGGTCAGCCTGCAGCCCAACGCCGGGTCGCAGGGCGAGCTCGCCGGGCTGCTCGCGGTGCGCGCCTACCACCGGGCCAACGGCGACACCGGCCGCACCGTCTGCCTCATCCCGTCGTCCGCGCACGGCACCAACGCGGCCAGCGCCGTCATGGCCGGGATGAAGGTCGTCGTCGTCAGGACCGGCCAGAACGGCGATGTGGACGTCGACGACCTGCACGCCAAGATCGAGCAGCACCGCGCGTCGCTGGCGGTGCTGATGGTGACCTACCCGTCCACGCACGGCGTGTTCGAGGACAACATCACCGACATCTGCGCGGCCGTGCACGACGCGGGCGGCCAGGTGTACGTGGACGGCGCCAACCTGAACGCGCTCGTCGGCCTGGCCCGGCCCGGCCGGTTCGGCGCGGACGTGTCGCACCTGAACCTGCACAAGACCTTCTGCATCCCGCACGGCGGGGGCGGGCCCGGCGTGGGGCCGGTGGCAGTCCGGGAGCACCTGGCCCCGTTCCTGCCCGGCAGCGCCGCCCCGGGCGCCAGCCGCGAGACGGGCACCGGGCCGGTCGCG
>Ga0123352_10012695_pt1 | contig 13327 bp, 10 predicted proteins | sample TergutLab28metaG_FD_89700 | JGI IMG/M metagenome (GOLD analysis project Ga0123352, IMG submission 89700) | Labiotermes labralis P1 segment gut microbial communities from Petit-Saut dam, French Guiana - Lab288 P1 | ecosystem: Host-associated > Arthropoda: Insects > Digestive system > Gut ... | reverse complement strand
TCCTTCTTCCAAATAGAAGTGATAAGCTTATGAATCTCCCCGCAAGTTGTTCCACCCCCTGCTTTAATCAGTTCTGCCGGTATTTCATCAATACCCGGCGATTTGTGGCTTTTTAAATTGCCGATAGCCAACTCAACCTCAAAAGCACTTGGCTCAGGTACCAATGGTTCTGCTGTGTGTATTTCTGCCTGCCCAGCATCCTTAACCCCATGCACATTGAATAACTGAGAGAAATAGTTCCTCCACCTAACCACAATACTGTGGGAGTCTGCAACCTGGTCACCTTTCTCATCCTTAACTATATTACATCTAGGCTGGTACCCCTTCTTAAATTCATTGATGCCTCTATACAAATCCCTAATGTTGTGAATCTTGCTGTTAGCTTCAAGTGTCTCAATTTTAGCTCTCAAATATTCCTTCTTTTTATTCCTGAAATGTCTGCAAACTTCATGTCTTACACTGTTCAAATTATCTACAATACTTTGGCATGGATCCTGTACCCACTGCATTTTTGCCCGCTTCCTTAGATACAAAAAACCTAAACATTTTTCATCAAACTAGGGTTTATGCTGCTTCCATTCGTGCATACCTAGACTTTCTTTTGCTGAGGTTTGGATATTATGTTTAATGTTCCCCCAAATCCTATTTACATCCTCGTCCTCGTTCAAGTTCTCCAAAGCTGCAAACCTATTTTTAATTTCAATCTGCGAGTCCTTCGCTAGAGGCCCCAAACTATTGTCTATAAAAAAACTGTGTTATTGAGATAATGACTTGAAAATTTGTATACACATACCGGGAACGATGTAAAACATGACCTGCTCATAATCGATGTTGAAACAGGTCTCCTTTCACATCCAAGCACACTTGAATGCGTTTCTCCAAATTCTGGAATACCTTTCCCAAAGTGTCGAAGTTGACGGCTTGAATTTCTTGGCGTATAGCGTCTTTGAGTTGTTCGATTGTGCGGGGTGTATTTTGTACACTTTGCCCTTCAATAGGCCCAAAAGAAAGATGTCGGCAGGCGTTAGATCGGCTTCCCCTTCTCTCTAACTTTTTAACCAATTTCTGGATGGAACACTTCGATGGTGCACGTCTTTCACCAAAATCCGTTCGAAACGCCGTCTGGCATGCTTTAAATGAACCTGTTTGCCAGTATTTATGAACGAGAAACCCGCGCCGTTCGACTGTATACATAGACAATAATTTGGGGCCTCAAGCGAAGGGAATTTGGTGAAAGACTTGCACCATCGAAGTGTTCCATCCAGAAATTGACAAAAAAGTTAGAGACAAGGGGAAGCCGATCGAACGCCTGCCGACATATTTCTTTGGGGCTTATTTAATGGCAAAGTGTAGAAAAATACACCCCGCACAATCGAACAGCTCAAAGACGCTATACGCCAAGAGATTCAAGCCATCAACGTCGACACTTTGGGAAAAGTATTCCAGAATTTGGAGAAACGCATTCAAGTGTGCTTGGATGTGAAAGGAGACCAGTTTCAGCATCGATTATGAGCAGGTCATATTTTGCATCGTTCCCGGTATGTGTATATAAATTTTCAAGTCATTATGTCAATAACATAGTTTTTTTTATAGACAATAGTTTGGGGCCTCTAGCGAAGGACTCACTCTGAAAGAAATGCACTGGTGTCTCATGTAGAGTGTTTCTGTTCAGAATCAAGACAAATAGCTGGTACACTTACGTCTACACAAAAAATAAGCTGCGGCTATTCTGTGGTTACAATGTAATGTTATTTCCAATGATAAACGCTTTGTACTTCTACATTAGCACTTTCCCAAGGATGTGCGCATTGCGCAGTACAGCCGTTTTTGCGGTTCCGTGACGGCGTGCTTTCCAGTTCTGTTGCTCAGATATTTACTGAATGATTTTGATATATTTCCAGTCGCCCTTACTATCATTGTATATATATATATATATATATACACACACACACACACATAGACACACACTTGAAAAATAGTTTCAAATTTTACGGTTGTCGTGGTACTGATGGCGCAGAACAAAAAATTAAATCTCCTGTCCGTTAACTACAGTTGCGATGCGCGCGCCAACTGTGTCAGTGAAAATGTTTGAGTTGACGATTACATTGTAAGTACCAGCATGGTCTTAACTGTTTGCTTTCGAAAGTCACAGGCGTTACAAAACGGGCATTCTTTTTGAAATACTGTACACTCTATGTTATATGAGGAGAAGTAAGGCCGTTAAGCCTGCCGTGCCTCTGGATCTGGTCTTGAACACACTGCATTACGGCATCTGAGGGTTCGAAAATACATCAGCAGAAGTTTCGATGACCAGTTCATTTCCCGTGTTCAGGAAGCTCTGACCGCAGTTTCTCTGCACATGAAGCCGCAGGCAATTCCGTTACTTGTCGCACGACCACACGGTTCCTGCCCACGTGGTGAGTATGAACGGGTTTAAAACATTCCATCCAGTAAGCGGATATGGGTGAAAGCGGTGATAAAGGCAGAAGACAATGCGTTTAGTTTCGAGATCCGATAAGAGAACCTGACACACCAGGACAGAGGAAAGGCGTTGGGTGTACAAGAGTTTCTGTTCTGCTATAGGCCGGTCGTATGACAAGGCAAACCACATATACTCCGACAGTCACAACATGTAACTCAAGGGTGCACAAATTTTGTAAAATCTCTTCTTATAATAAAAGCCAACGAGATGCACTGTTTCTCAAGTTTATTTTGATAAAGAACTTTACATATTTCGAAAAGATCTACTGTCCATCATCAGGAGTCTCAACACTGTATACACGGCAATAGAGATTTGTCATGCTGGTGATGTTGGTAAAAAGTAAAGCAGTCCCGTTACAGGCCCGGAGGGGCCCAGAGGGTTCTAGGAACTTAAGGTTCCCAGATTTCGTGACAACGGCACAGGATGGTAGTAGGGTCACAGCCTTACGCACCGGCCGCCTTTACCCCAAGGAAATACTCCTGGTACTCATTTCTGTTAGAGGCTGAGTCGACCCCAGGGCCATAGTGCGATCAGAAGGATTTTATGTCAATGAAAAATCCAATGACACCATCTGGAATCGAGCTGGTTATGTTGACTGTCACCAAAACTAGCGCGACAAATGCCTATTGGTGTGTATACAGTGTTGAGACTCCTGATGATGGACTCTAGATATTTCCGAAACATGTAGAGTTCTTTATCAAAATAAACTTGAGAAAGAGTGCATCTCGTTGGCTTTTATTATAAGAATATATCAAGACGCACGGTCTTCTGAATGTCATATTTCTAAAATCTGGGAGCAAACTCAAAATTTTGAAAGTTCCACACTGAGAATCCACAAATGTTGGGCGCCACCTTACAAAATTTAGTCGCCACATCGACCTGGCGACCTGGCTTCCGGGATAGGCACTCAAGTAGTGCACATCATCTCCACTCTTTATGGAAGCTGAGGATTGCGTACCGTGTTCACAACAGATGTCCAAAGGAACCTGTTCTGAGCCAGATGAGTCCAGAACACGCCATCAAAAGCTACTTCTGAAAGTTCCCTCCAACTCCCCTTATTGGCCAGTTCACGGACACGTTCTTTCGTTACAGAAGCAGACCAATGAAAAGTAATCTAACAAGTACGGTTATAGTCATCTATAACCGTTACTTACTTATCTACTTACTTACTTACTCCAAGGTGCAGAGTCCTTCTTGAGAAGCTAACTGGTTTGCAGCTAGTCAAGAAATTCCCCGCATTTCACTGAACCCGAAGGTTCATTACCGCACTCACAAGCGACAGCCACCTATCTCTATCCTGGGCCAGCCCAATCCAGTCCATATACCCACATTCCACCTCCTGGAGATTCATCCTAATATTATCCACCCATCTACTCTTAGGTCTCCCCATCGGTCTCTTTACCTCCGGTTTCTCCACCAAGACCCTATACGCCCCCCTCTCCTCACGCATACGCGCCACATGCCCAGCCCATCTCATTCTTCTCGATTTTATCACCCGCACAATATTGGGTGAGGAATACAGATCATTTAGCTCCTCGTTATGCAATCTCATCCATTCCCCCGTTACCTCGTCCCTCCTAGGTCCAAACATTCTCCTCAACACCATATTCTCAAACACCCTCAGCTTCCTTTCCTCCCTCAATGTCACCGACCAAGCTTCACACGCATACAAAACAAGAGGCAAAATCTATAACCGTTATAGTTAAAGTTTTATGAGGTGTTAAAGTTATACATTTAATAGATTAGATGGAATTGTTTAAATTAGTAATTTAGTTTGGTTGGAATGGTGATTTTAACGGATTTGTATAACAGCTAAGAGGGATAGAGGGTTAGAGAGAGTGAGAGGGTGACAGAAATAGAGAGAGAAGACCAGTAAGACGCGGGGAGATTATGCTAGTACGATACGGGAATAGCATTACGTAAGTCAGCCAATTGAAAAAAAGTATTTATAATTTTGACTGTTGATTCTATTAGGGAGTAATGGAATTTAACAATTAGCCAGCTGGGAAGAGCAAGGATATTAAAGGGGAGATGGATTTGAAACTGTGCATATTTGAAACCTTAACCTAAGCGGGTAGTCTGTTGTAAACCCAGGATGTGGTAACTTGTGTACATGATACCGAGGCTAGCAGTGCATACAGTTTTCAAAGACGCATTCATGCATACAAACACATGTAAACTCTAATAATCGTGAAATAATAAGAAAAATATTTTATGGTGTACAGTTATCTATTCCCGTTTTGTTACTTAGAACGCTTAGATTCCCTGAGATTAGGACATGCGAAACGACTGATGAGCTGGGTTTGGGTTATACATCTATATTGCAGTCTAAGTTGCAGTCATGGGAAAGAAATATAAACCGAATGGTAGAAATTACTCTCCAGAACTAATCTTCTGTGCATTTCTTCGTGACGTAATTTCGATTTCATACTCCCTTCCAGATAAGTTTTTACTTGAACCTCGACACACTTTCAAAGAAACTGTTAGCTTGCTTGTACTATTTTTCCCTAGAAAGATACAACGTATTCACCCATTTACTTTAAAGCACCTGTCGACCGGGTAGCTCAGTCGGTATAGCGACTGAGCTACAGGCTGGACGGTCCGGGATCGAATCCCGGTGGGAACGAGGTTTACCGCCCGTCCGGAGAGGCCCTGGGGCCCACCCAGCCTCCTGTAAAACGGATACCGGGCCTTTCCCGGGGGTAAAGTGCGGCCGGGGCGTGCTGCTGACCACTCACCCCCTTCTAGTGCCGCACTCATGGAAGATTAGAGCTATACCTCTACCCACCCTCTGGGCCACATCGGGTCTGTAACTGGAAAACTTTACCTTTTTTTACTATATGTACCCCTTGGTTACACAATGGAAACATTTTTTTCATATGGTATATTTTATTTGTTTCTTGTGGTTGTGAGATTTTGGGCACAACATTAATCTCCTTGTCTCTGTGATCGAGACGGTTTGCTTTCTGTGAGGGCGGAAACGGTGTTTTAATCTTATCTTGCAAGTGCGGTGAAATAGCGACGTCATGGAGATGCACATACACACTGAGCCGTGTCTTCGCGACACGTGAAATGGAAGAGGATGGGAGGGGCCACAATTTTGTTCGAAACTTCACCCAAGAAATGAAGGGCGAATCTGATGACGCCTTTCTGTATCCGGTAGAAGCTTCCGGTATACGACTTCAAGTCTTAACCTGAGATATTTCACCTCAAACGTATCGGCAGGACGAAAATAACTGCTGACTAATTTGACATAATTTTCGTCTGGCATTTTAAAGGACAGCGATAATTATATGTGCCTACGTTAACATTAAAGACTCTGTATTTTGCCCACACAGGGTGTTTGTGTGTTTCGTATGATTTTCGAAGTAAACAGCCATTATTTCTGTAACAGCATGAACCGGTCGGTCTTAAAGTAATGGATTTGTAAATGTGCTCATTTTGAGGCAGGAAACGAAACCCTAAATATTAATTAGCCTAACTTCAGGCTTAAACATGGAGATCAAACTTCCATCTCGGCCGAAACCATGTGACATTTTTAAAGACATAGTGTCAATGCAACAGTTTTTTTTTTATCTGAATAGACCTTTGTCAGTATCACTCAAAACGGCTCCATACCCATTTTTATTTTGGTACTATTCTTTTCAGAAAAACAAGGGGTCGAAGACTGGGAACCATCAAACAAATAAATGTGCTGTCGAAGAACTGGAAAGCATTTGAGAGAAATTTTGTTTTTTCAGGGCTCAAATACCGTACCATTGCCCACACGGATGGTCGCCAACCTCTAACCGCAACTTCCCGCTTTCGAGTCCGTACCATTTCCTTGTGGGGTTTGTGGTGAATAAAGTGGTATTAACAGGTTCCTCTCCAAGTACATCGGTTTTCTTCTGTCAGCATTATTCCTTCAGTGTTCCATACCCATTTCTGTCTTCATGACTGCTCGTGACAGAAAACGAAGTCTTCGGATCTTCCAAGAGTGTGATACGTTTTCGGAAATTTGGGAGCAACGCGATTTAAAATGCTTTCAATTAGACGCTTGCTACTGAATCAAGGAAGTCAACCGTTCCATCAGGCCTCATATAGAGGCAATATCATTACCATATCTAGAAAAATTTACTTTGAAATTCCGAATTTTAATTTGTGTTTCATAGCAGCAGTCACTGGGATATCAATCCGAGTCTATCAGTGATTGTCTTACAAACAGTCATCAAGGAGCAAATGTTACGAGTGGACGTTCCTACTTCACACCTTCCTCGAAAGAAGAGAGTTCAGCCTGTATAGTGACGGATTAGGAGCAGTTTAGTCAGTGTAGCGACTGGTTAAGGTTCACAAGCCCGGGTTTCGAAAACTCCTATTCAGTGTATATAGGAAAATAAATTGGCTGGGACGTCGAAAGATTTCTCAGTGTCATCTAGGTCTTGGTTGAGAATCCGTGAAGCTATACTTACGTTCTCCCGTACTTTTTCATGGCCTGATTTTTAATTAAGCGCAAGGGCAGTAGAAATTTACCATTCTCAATGGATATTTCTCGTGTTACTTACTGCCGGAAGAATCAGCATTGTAAAGTCTAAATGCATCCAACAGCAGGCATAGCGTCGCAGTTTTCTTCTGTCAGTAACGAACAATTAGGATAATAAACATAACCACATGAAAACAAAATAAAAAAGTTACTATAAAAACATTAACGAAATTCATGGACCTTCTCGAGAAGCTTATAAACAAAAAATACTCGCAGATTCATTATATTCTTCATAACAGCATGGGACTAGACGATGCCCTGCGACTAATTTACACTCACATCTTTTTATATGTGATTCAATTTAACATATACATATTTAAGTTCTTACCATTTAATTCGTTTCTCTCTAGGGCCATAATAAACACAGTCGAAAACAACTGAAAGGGAGTTGTAATCCATTTAGAGTTTCAGCCTGTAGCTTACAAATCTTTAATGTAGTGGAATTCCAAGCTACGCAACCTTATACAAATGCAGTAACAACATATAACGCTTTGTTTCAAAAACATTTGGTACTGAAAACTAATAAAGATGCAGATACATATTCATGAAAATAACAATCACCCTGGGAAGGCATTAACAAGAATGCAGCACCGTAGAGCCGCGTTAACAGCACGACTTTGAGATGCAACACAAAGAACAGTGCAACACTGTAAGGCAGAGTAATGGCATAAGAACGACTTCAAGATGTTACACTGTAACAGGAAAATACCCGATGGATGTAAATGTGGTGAAGTTAAAGTGTTCTGTAAAGTGGGTACGGAGCAAAACTTTTATTTGTAATGACTGGGCACACTGTGTTAATGGGAAATTTATAACGAATACTGCATACAACAGGAATAAACGCTCCATGAAGTAAAGAGAATTTGTGTTCAAAACTACGAGTACATGAGATAAGAAACAGAGCGTAAGACAAACCTCAGAATGCAGGTTTTAGGGAATTTAATCAGAAACCGCAATGCTTAAAACACTATATATTGTAAATGAATTGAATTGCGATTTGTTCGTTAGGTTAATACAACAGGTCAGCACCCACCAATATATACAGCCGTAGACGCTCGTACGACGTGTGCCGGGTGTGCCCAGGCACACCCAAACGTCTCAAGAAACAGCAAACGTTTGGTATTTTGGTTATCATTTTGTACGTTTCTTTTTCTTAAAGTTTAGTTGTTAATGTTAAAAAGTTTAGTTTAGTGTTACCTTCTTCGTTGTGTTTGGGGAATACTAACAATGTCCTTTGTGATTAAGAATGCAATAAATGGTCGCCACGTAAAACTAACAAATAAAATTAAATATTCTGAGGGCACAAACTAATAAAATGTGCTGCGCACGATTTTATCTCTATATATATATATATAGAAAGAAACTAATAAATAGTCCGCTATTACAACCATAAAGCATGGCTGTGTTAATGATAAGCAAATTTTTTTGCGAGTATATGGCTACCGAAGGAATGTATATTCACTGACATCTAGGTGTCTTGTGGTTGAGGGGAGGGGGGGGGTGGGGGGAAGTACACCGCACCTACGCAGCAGGCAACACTTCCTTATCATTCTTAGCAAATATTCGCCGTTTGTTCACTGAAGCATAACAGTAATTCCCAGAAAGCAGTAATTCCCAGAAGTGGGGGGGAGGGAAGATGAGGAAATACTCATAATGCTGTACGACAAATCGTTAGTTCACAAAGTACAGAACGCAACGCATCAGAACCATCAGCAGAACCGTGGCACCGCGATAGCACAGTGGTTAAGGTGCTGTGCTACAAATCGGAAGGTCGCTGGTTCGATCCCAGCTGGTGTCAGTGGTTTTTTCATTGACATAAAATTCTTCCGATCGCACTATGGCCCTGGGGTCGACTCAGCCCCTAATAGAAATGAGTACCAGGAGTATTTTCTGGGGGTAAAGGTGGTCGGTGCGTAAGGCTGACAACCTTACCTTTGTCATGCAATATGGGAACCTTAACTTCTTGGAACCCTTTGGACCTGTGCAGACCTGTAATGGGATTGCTTTACCTTTACCAAAACAGACACGTCCTTGTTACCTCAGCGCTGTCGAATTTAATTTCCCGTACAGAATGAATAGCACACGGAACCCTGTCGGTCAACAGAAGTAACGGCTGCAGTATTAATTATCATTATCAATATAGTTAGCCATTTCAAGCACCAAGTTCATTTAAATAATACAACAAATTTCGCCACCTCACTCAGCGTAATCGGCATAACGACCAGGCTGGGCGGACCGTGCCTCGAATCTGATAGAGGCAAAAGTTCTTTCGCTTCTCCAAAACGTCCAAACCGACTCTTCCCGTTCAATGGGTACCGGGGTTTCTTGCCGGGAGTAACCAGGCCGGGGTGTGAAGGCAAACATTGACTTCCATTTAGTACCGAGGTTCAGAATGAGTGGATATGTAACTGTATTAGCCCCTGTAACTTCATGACGTGCACAGGGAAAACTTTACCTTTACCTTTAACCTTTAAACGCCGAATTAAATCCCATCTGCCATTTGCTTGCATTATTAGGAGCTCACCATATTCTCCACGTTAGCAGGATAAGGGTTAATCCACCTCACCCCAAAAAAAACATAGTACCAAGCACGTTTTTACACTAAGAAACTTTTCTGAATTGTATTCGGGATATACCAGCACCAGTAACTCTGGGAGCGGCAGGTCTCAAATAAACTTGAAGTTCTTCGCCTTAGTGAGTTTTCACTACGCCAAGACCGGATCCTTCTACATCCCTCCAAATTCATAATCCACTAAATCCACTAACATACATTCGACTGGGTTATATAATTTGCACTACTGGCAGAATCGTTAAATAAACTGAAAATAGGCAAACAGAAAACACTCTGCTTCCCATGACAAATCTGAAGGGAAATAATTCCTCCTTATTTTGAGGATTATGCAATTGCCGTAAGTACGTATTACAGGCAAAATGCGGCGCCTACAATATTACATTACGTTATATATATTGTTACTGCTGTGCTCCATGTGTTTAATCCCGATAGTAACGAATTTCCTTAGAAGTTCCCTTCTTTCATCTGTATTTTTCTTAAAATTTCTTAAAAACAGAACAGCTGCAGTAATTAGACTGCTTTCGTAGTAACACAAATCCACTTCACCGTAATTCCATTTGTCGCCGTGTAACACATAAACATCTGCTGAAGATTTAAGCTGCAGAAACATTACGGAATAGTACTGGACGAAGACACTTTTCTTCCATACGCTGAGCATGGTTGAACCGCAACGTGGCCAAAGACGAGACACGTACAACTCCTTAATAAGGGATTTCACATATAAGATTGTATAAATATAATTCTGTTGGTTTTACTAGACTTGATTAAATTCATCTTTTGCACAACAGTCGGTCATTGGCCGTGATGTAGTTTGTCAAATACGTCTTCAGAGACGTAAATAGCTCGGAGTAACAGCACACAACTGTAAGAAATTCGTTAAATTCCTAAACATTTCCACTAACTAACTAACTAACTAACCAAATAACTAAAGCAAAGGAGCAGAGTCCTTCTTGAGAAGCCAATATTTCTTCTGTTAGTCACGAAACTCCCCGCATTTTATGGGACCTGAAGGTTCATTACCTTTTCACAACAGCCCACCACTCGTTCGTATCCTGAGCCAGATCAATTCATTCCACGTTTCCCATACCATATCTTGAAAATTTATGCTAATATTATCCTCCCACCCACGCACAGGTTTTCCAAGTGGTCTTTTTCCTTCAGGTTTCCCCACCAAAACCCTCTACGCAACTCACGTCCCCCCATATGTGCCACATGCCCTGCCCATCTCATTCTTTTTAATCCGACCACCCATATATTTAAACATGCCCAGAATAATACATGACCTTAGAAATTTCCAAACAAAAAATGCCTTCATACTGAACCAGACTGTTCTGATTAACAAGTCAGTATTTAAAATACAATATCTACAGGCTACGTTTCATGGTGACTTGGCGTGTACTCTAAGTGCTTCATTCCTAATATATCAGTCATAAGAAAAGATAACCGCCATTTGTGTCTCCACTTTCATCTCCCTTCTCTCTTACCACCGCCGTTTTCTACGGCGTAGGTTAGCTTGGCGCGCGACACTGACGGGAGACGTGTTTCATATTGCAAGTGCTTCATCGCCATTTTGTTTGGTTTCAAGGGTGACGTTAGGGTAAGTGTGTTATAAGTTCCGTCTAAAACTGAAACGGAAGTAACGAATAACCTGCGACGTTGGAGGTACAAAGAGCGGTGTTCATTAGGTTTCAGGTGTTCTGGCATATGTCGCCGTGTTTATTGGTAAATAGTCACTGACGTCTTGGAGTAACCTACTGACTCCAATTTTCAATATCTAAACACTGCTTGGTGATAAAATAAACGCCATTTTGAACTGCCACGGAATAAAAGATTTTGACAAACCTGTGTAATGATTAGTAAGTAGTAAGTTGGGTCATAGGTCTAACTTTATTCATGGAGGCTCCTGATTTTTTGATAACAGAACCAATATAACACTCTTACTAACAACTGTGTTGCGCATAACGTCTACTGTGTGCAAGTTGCTGAGAAAATCAGGACATTTTCGACCAGGGACGGCAAAACTTTGGCACAGACAGATATTTCGGTAGGTGTGGTGATTTGCATAGAAAGCAGAAATAAATTCAATTGTTTGTCCTGAGATTTATAAAAAATAAACAAGTCTTTCAAATCGAAAACTGTCATTCCTGTGAATACGAATCACAGAAAAACGACTTATCCCCAAAATATTTGGTGTGTTGATGGCTACTGTCTGAGTAGCACATGGGGCACAGAGAGCGAGGAAGAGACAAGAAGGACGTCTCCTAATGACAGCCTCAGGTAGAAACTACTGTAAGGAATAAAACATCGCGCTGATCCCAGCAGTGACATCGATTGACATGAAATAATAGAGATTACCCAAATTAATGTTTGCACACTACAAAAACGTATGACTTGTCGGATAGTGTGAATACAGTAGAACTCCACTTATCCGGACGCTGGTTATCCGATCTCCAATTATCCGGATCGGTTTCGCCCTTCGGCTACATTTTTCGAGAATTCTACAAAACTAACTTTCCTTGAAAGTAACGATTATCGGATCAAGTACAATACAGTGTTATTGTTTATAGAACTTCAAGTCAGGCGTAGTTAAAAGATTTAGACGCAGGTACATACTGTAAATAGTAACAGCCGAACTTCAAACTGCCAATGTAGCCTATTTTCAGTGGAAAATCTAATTATCCGGATTTTTTGCATATCCGGATGTCTTGCTATCCAAATTAATCCGGATATGTGTAGCTCTATTGTAATTTAATACATGTAACTTCATGTATTAAAATGGTTTGTTTTCCCATTTAGTAAGTAGTCTGTTACAAAGAACAAATCAGATTATGTCAGCTCAGTGTCTTATAGGCAAATTAAACAAAAATGATACCTCGTCACAAATCCCGTTAATGGTGAGTGATGTGTTGGTGAATGTGTGGACAGAGTACAGTCTGTTGTGTTTTATTTTGACCTAATTAAAATTAGGCAAATGTGCATAGCTTGTTACGAATATCTAAGTTGTATAAATTATTACTTAACCCTCGTATTTTCTTGCATGATTTCAGACTTCTCTAGGAAGTAGATGAGAATTGAGCTCTTCTGGGTTGTATTCCTGAAGATGGGACCTATAGATTGTCCCGAAACATTAGTAAGAAATTACCACCACTCGCTGCGTAATAACCCAGAACAGCGCAGTTTTCCTCGTACTTTCTTACATTGTAAAATGATATGATCGAAATGCAGCATTGACTTAAATGGGGAAAGTAAAATAGATGATCATAAGTTATGGATACTTAAGTACGGTGTGACTGAATGTGATGGTAAAATGTATTATGTCCTGTGCTCGGAATTTGGCGTGTTTGTGTGTGTGTGTGTGTGTGTGTGTGTGTGTGTGAGTGCGTGCGCGCGCGTGTGTATGGACCTTACTGTCACAAGGCACTTCAAAACACATCAAAAGAAAATGTTAAAACGAGGAACATGGAAATAAACGTGTGTTTATCCACAGGATTAAAATTATTGTAACGTTCAGAGTAACTCTTTTTATACAAGGTTTGTTCAAAAAGTATTCGGACTGACCACAGTACATGAAGCAGATGAGGCTTACGGGGTTTTAACCCTAATTGTCTTCAACATAGTTCCCTTCCGCAGTTACACACTTCGCCCAACGTTTCTGCCACTGTTGGAAACATTTTGCGAACTCCTCTTTCGGGATGTCTAATAGTGTCTTCGTCGAATTTCGTTTGATGTCTTCCGTTGCCTCAAATCGGTGTCC
>Ga0123352_10012694_pt1 | contig 13328 bp, 7 predicted proteins | sample TergutLab28metaG_FD_89700 | JGI IMG/M metagenome (GOLD analysis project Ga0123352, IMG submission 89700) | Labiotermes labralis P1 segment gut microbial communities from Petit-Saut dam, French Guiana - Lab288 P1 | ecosystem: Host-associated > Arthropoda: Insects > Digestive system > Gut ... | reverse complement strand
TATGGGTGAGGAGAGGGGGATGTATAGGGTCTTGGTGGGGAAACCGGAGGGAAGGAGACCACTGGGGAGACCTAGGCGTAGATGGGTGGATAATATTAGGATGGATCTCCAGGAGGTGGGATGGGGGTATATGGATTGGATTGAGCTGGCCCAGGATAGAGACAGGTGACGGACGCTTGTGAGTGCGGTAATGAACTTTCAGGTTCCGCGAAATCCGGAGAAATTTTTGACTAGCTGCAAACCAATTAGCTTCTCAAGAAGGACTCTGCACCATGGAGTAAGTAAGGAAGTATGTAAGTGGTCCGAAGTTGAAAACAAATGATATGCACCGAATAACGGACACAGTCTGCCGTCACTGAACGCCTGTAAACTACCAAACATAGGAAACATAAATTTGATCATACAGCCCACTGAAATATTTTTTGTTATCCTTCCTTTGTTTCATCCGTCCTGAGCAATAATAAATTGAAATTATCTAGATCTCCATGCTTAAAGGCTCAGTTCTTACATCACAGAAAGCAGTGTTTTTCTTGTAGAAAGACCAGGCGGTTAATGTCGACAGAAAAGTAATAGGTCTTAATCTTAGGGAGCGCGTGTATATATATATATATATACAGTAACCACTGACGTTGAAAGGCATAATCAAGATATGGTTGAAAACTCGCCTTAAAAGGCATGCACGTCTTCGCTAAGGGACGCATTCAGCCCGAGTAAAATACGTAAGAATATGCGAATTCGTGTGTTTGGCGTGAGAATAACACGTGTTGGAATCGAAGCTATTTCCCCGAATTTCCTTGTTTTCTCAGTAACTTGCGCTTATACAGCACAAATACCGTTACGTAATAGTTGTATTACCAAGGTTTAGTCGCTGACCGATATGGTGAAAATCGATCATTTATCCAATTTAAAAGACGAGCGGTAGAATTCCCTCGTCACCTAAAGATGTTTATTCCATAGTGCGTGATAGGTCACGACCTTGCTCCTGGCTTCGATACTGAGTGAGAAAATGGTCCTCATCCTATCCACATACCTGGATCTATTAACCTTGCTCTTCTTTCCTACGATAGAAAATATTTGTCGAAATAGTTAAACGTCAGTTGAAGCTTATTTCTGCCTAAGCATCTCAAAATGCAGGATATGTATACCTATGTATAAGTAGTCGAGAGAAAACAAGCCGACATTTCTAACTTTGGTTATACATGGCGATTATAACGTTTTAGCTCCGGCCGTCATAAACCCCTGTAAGGGGGTTATAGGTGCTAATTTCATGGGTAGGATGATCCGTATGTTGAAGTCTGGGATGGATATTTTTGTCACGATTGCCACCATTCCACACTGATTGCTTTTACTATCAGCTGCGCAGAATGTGGTGGTGTCCATTAACAAATAGCGGAAAACGGTACTGTGTGTGGGAGTTCTTCTGTTTTCTGGTCTATACCTTTGGAAATTTACTTCCTTTGACATGTGTTCGGCCACAGCAGACAAAACATATTATCGAACAAATGTTGTTAAAGAGGACAGCATTTCTTAGCCACAGAATACTGCACTTATACAACGTTAAATAAGTAAGCATCAATCCGTCACCGTACAGCCTAAGTTCTTGTATTCACTGTTGTTGATTTGTAGTTAAAAATAGTTCTTTTCTGTCACGCATCATATGCATGTTGAATGGTTGCATCACTGAGGAGAAAGTAAAATCCTGCCCCGTGCCTGTTCCCACCAAAATTTAGAATTCATTCCTTGAAAATTTTCACGCAGCAAAGCTTGGAATAATAATGTGACTATACAAACACAAACACACACACACACACACATACATATATACATTCCAGGGAACCATTAGTGTGTCATAAAGAGAGTAGGATATGAAACAACTCATAAATACATAAATATACTTATTTAAATTGCGATCTACTACAAACATTTTATAAAAATAATGTTATAAATAATTTGTACACATTAAGAAATTATCTACAGAGTAAAAAGAGTGTATATGTAAGTATTTTCTTAAGGCTGTTTTAAATTTGGCCTTTTCGTTCTTGAGGATTGTCACACTGTGTGGTACACTGTTGACAAATTTTACGCCAGCATAGAATGTATTTTTTTAAACAAAAGAAAAGTTGGCGTTTGGCCTACGAAAATGATGCATATTTCTTGTACTAATATTGAGTATAGAAGAATTTGTTTGACAATTTTTCTGATTACTGGTAATGAAGCTTCTTCATTAAAGTATGTTCTGGCATGTAGGAAGTAGTACAATTTTGTTAATTTAAGAAGAGTTTCCCCAGCATATATATGACACACAACAACAAAAAAGATGAAAAGGAAATAATATATGGTGCAGGTAGAAATTATCTTCTGTTTGGAGTTACTAAGACGCCAGCCGAGAGGCTAGGGACAAAGCTAAGTGTTTCAGTCATGTCAGTTTATAAGCCATTCCCTTCTCCTGATGATATAGGAAGCATGTTTCTTCGAAGCATTGGTACTTAGATACTAAAATACTTGGCGTCGTGTCCAAAAATGACCCTAAATGTACATAACGTGAAATTCGAATAAAAAAGGCAAGGGTTAAAGGACACGTCTTCCTGTGTACACCACGAAGGCAAGTGGGGGAGTGGAGGTATGACTGTCTTCATACTTAAAGTCGGCAAGGGAAAGAAGTGAGTTTTCAGCTTCACGGATTGTTCGCTTTACTGCTGGGAACATAACTCTTTTGCACCTCGAATAAGGGACTGGATGGCCCCCAACATCGATCTGAATGTAGTCAATATAGTGATCAGGCTAGGGGTTAGACTTTCAAGGCATGGTGATTCTATTATCGGCAGTGGCAGCATATTTTGTTCGTTTCCAGACCATCTAGGTAATTCGCCTTCTCTTTCAGTATACAAAACTTTCCTCTGAAATACTCTCTTTTTCATTTTATTTTACTTCGAAGTTTCTAGGATTGTAACCTATTTCAGAAACTCTATTCTTACCATTCCCTCACTTTCCTTTACTAAACATGAAATATATTTTTAAATTTCATGGCCTTTGATGTTCTCATGGTCGTGATAAGAGAATTATAGTCAGATATCAAAACCTAATTATTTCATTGAAAATCATTTGGCTACAATTCGAAAGCTCAAGATGTCCAGATTTAACTCCGCAACTTTCATATCCACTAACAAGGTCACATACTGTCACAGCCCTAGAAAACACACTACGAAAATCCATTTTCGCGAAATTTGAAAATTTGTTGTTAAAGAATATCATCTTTTGTAAAGGGCAAATTGAATCTGGTAGAAATTCATAAGAGGAAAATCCTGAAGATGGATGCAATAGGTTCATCCGAAAAGTTTTTACATTTCTAACTAACACCATGGCCTATCAGGGGACAGTCCTCATAAATCAAGCTCCGGTATAGACATTTTTAGACCGAAGACCTTCTGCTAATATTCTTCAGTGTTTCGTGCGCTTCACATCGCTTAGATGCTTTTTATAACGATTGGATCAGGTGTGAGAAGAAAGCAGGAAAACTTTGCAAAACTTTCCTTACGTCAATAGACTAGGCAGGCTGAAAAGTTGTTGCTCTTCTTTTTACCAACTAAATTCAAAGAAATAATTTTGTGTCGTTAATCGACTATACTTATTTCTGCTCTCTCGTATAGGACCCTTTGCATTTGGCAGGCTAATAATATTAATATGAATAACACAGATTGTAAAGTCTGGGCGCTGCGCATAACAATTCATCCGCTTTTCTACCTTTGTCAGCTGATCGTAGACTTTATATTAAACGCATGCTGAATTGTTACATACAAAACTTTGCCTTAGAATTTGAAATAACTCCTTCAGCAGCACAGAATCATTTAAAATAAGTAACTGCTTTGCTGGCAATAATCATTTTCTGTACAAAGAAATAATATCTTCTTATAATAAAAGCCAACGAAATGCATTATTTATCAAATTTATTTTCATAAATAACTCTACACGTTTCGGACAGATCTACTGTCCATCATCATTAGTCTCAACACTGTATACACAGAAATAGGTATTTGTCATGCTAGTTATGTGGACACGCTGCTAACGTGGTCAGATTAAATCCTGACCTCACTAGCAGACAATTAACACAACAAATACCTATTGCTGTGTATACAGTGTTGAGACTCCTGATGATGGACAGTAAATATGTCCGAAACATGTAGAGTTATTATCAAAATAAACTTGAGAAATAATGCATTTCGTTGGCTTTTATTATAAGAATATATCACGAAGCACGGTCCTCTGAATGTCAAACAATCTGTTCTGTGTAATAAAGAACAACAAGATGTACTTTTCTTTCTTAATTTATTCCAATAATCTATCCTGTACATGTTTCGAATAGAGTAACCATTCGTCATCAGGAGGCAGTTACTGTACATGCAGCATATGGTATTTACCGTGCTGAAAAGATAATAAAATTATGTAAAATTACTGATACATGCATTGTCACTAAAAGTATAAAACATTGTTTTGTATGTAAAGCTTCATATTATATTATATATCTTTTAGTATAATATGAAACTTAACATTTTTAAAATATAAATTGTGTAGTCCTTCAAGAGATTTTGTATTTACTCCTATATAAACACCGTGCGGTAATTATATTTATGTACATCATAAGATGCTCACAATAAACAGTAATAATTATCCTAAAAGCATTAAATACTAAGTTATTAATTTATTAGACACTCTAAAAGAGGAACTATAGGCCTACACTTTCTGTTAAGTACGATCACTCTATGTAAATATTAGCCGAACTTCAGACTTGTAAGAAGAAAACTCCACATAAGACTATATTCGTATAATACCTACCGGACTTTCAAGGTGCCTTGTTCGTCCCATAATCTACGTCCAACCGTTATAGGACAATTTGAGCCATCTCTAGTTATTGCGTTTTTTTTAGAGAACCAAAGTATCTAACGGTCACAAACGCCATTTGAAGGCCACTGGCTGTATTTCTTTTGCGCTGGTAATCCAGCTTCCTCCAATAAACTCCAGACAGCCCCTGCTAACAAACTGCAGATAATGAATGGCTTGTGGTGAAAACACTGATGCCAGTTCGTCTGCGTTTCAATAAATGACAGTCAGTTTACAAACACTGGCCACAGCTTAGACGGAAGCTTAAAAATGCAGAATTCCATGAAGTTGAGTATTATTCTTTAAGATATTATTTACCTTTGTTTCACTTCCCTCTCATTCTTCTTTGTTCAGTCGAACTTGGTGACGTGTACATATATGAAACTACTTAAAATGTAAATTTCTCCAACCTCCGGAAGAGGAAGTATTCTACTCAGCAACACCCTCTGGACTCCTCCCTTAATTCGAGTGACCGATCAGAAAGAGAAAATTAAAATTTTGCAAAAAACAATATTTAAGCTTTGAGATAGGCCTCTGGAGGACATGGGCTAAAGCGGCGTACGAAAAGTTTCAGGTAATAAAACAATTATGAAAATACGCTTTTCAGACTTCCAGCATATACACTTGTGGGATGTGGCCTCATATGTCCTTTCAGATGAGCATAAACCTTTTGTAGCGAAGTGCTGCCTCCGTCTTCAGGAACTCGAATAAATGACAACACCTTTCTCCGAAACATCGGTATTGATCTGCCAGGCTACAAGGCATCACGTCTAAGAAGACGGCACTATAAATGTTAATTCCTGTGGTACTTCAAATTTGTTTTATTTTGGTGTTAAACGAATGAATTCACAGTACGACACCTTTCTCACCATAAATAGCTTACTTTTAAAGTTTTCTGGTCAAGTAAATGTAACTGCGTGTATACGCACCATCTGCCATCTCATTTAAAAATTCGGGATATTGTTTACAGGCTATACTTACTTGTTTCTTAAGATTCTAACAGGCAACAATAATTATTTCCCTAGACAATACTAATGATATTGAGTGCATTAGTAATCATTGCCTTATAATTACCACACCACGAACTATTGGTCTGCATTTGTGGTGGAGGTGAGAAAGGACTTGTTTTTAATGTATGTAAATTTGTCTATGCAGAAGTCTAATATCAAGGACGACAAGCAGTATATCTGCTAAACGTTTGCAACAGTGTAAAGGAATTATTTGGGAAGCCACCAATTCAAATCTTACAGAGAAGTGGAATATAAAACCATAGCCTGTTTTAGTGCTGTTTCACAAAATTTGTCTACAGAAGATATAATTCAGACAAGGACAGGTCACTACAGTAGGGATGTAAAGTAAGTCTCTAAGTGACAAAAGAGAAAGGTTCTGCAGTTACGTCATGGTTGTCAGCAACTCCGTCATGTTATGAAGGGGACGGTGATTTTTTTCGCTTAGAGGAACCAAGAGATTAACGCTAACATTGTTTGCTGAGCCGCATCATTTGACGTTGAAGCTTCGAACAGGTGGCACTCGATGTTCGCGATGCTTGAATTTCAATGCTGAAATTTTTTAAACAGTTAAAACTTCTGGGATTTCAGGTTTCCTCCCAAGATGGTGCGACAAATTCGATTCCTGCACTTTGCAACTTTTACACTGGTTACGTTAATGAAAGAGAAGGCGGTTGAAAGATATGGAAATCATTGAAAAGTCTTTTTACTGGAGGGTGTCTGAGGAACTCAGGAAGCAAAATGCTGAGGTTAATGTTCAAATTTGAAAGAAGAAAATTATTCAGGAGTTCAGAGAAGATAACATGAGAGAAAGGCTTATTACTTACATCTTTCCTAATAGTTTTGTGCTGATGAAATGACGGAGGGTTTAAGCTATTGAACAATTTTTGCGAATGCTTCTGGGATAGTGGAAATCTCTAACTGTGGCTTTTTCATTTATATCAAAGTGACTGAAAACTGTAATGTCCATACAACTCAGTAGAATCCTCCTACATCGAATTTCAATAAAGTGTGTGAAAAAGTACAAAGCCAACTTGGGGAAGTACGTCTATGATCATAAGGAAACTGAGACTTTTGACGAATCAATAAGCTATAAACTTCCGTCCCACCATTCTCACTCAGTCGTTTTGCATGAGACCTATTTTACCGGGACTAACTTGGTTTGTTGTGAAATCAGTAAATAATAACTGTTAAGAAGATTTTTTGTTTAAAGGATAATCTGGAGTGTCTTTTGTGTGATTTATTTTTAGTAAATGGGCGCTAATTTGTTACGTGTTCTGGCGATATGAGAATTACTTGGCACGGATCAATTTGTCATTTGGCGTCTTCACTGTACATTAACCTTTATGAAATAATAACATTTATATGGTCCCAAATGTGGCAAAACTAATTAAATCCAGTTTGATTACTTATTTTAACGCTGTACCCCCCCCCCTTCGTAGTAACACTTTATAATTTCTTGTCATATAATTCAGTCTGTCAGTCTTGCCTAGCTTACGAGTGATGCACTCACGCTTCCTGCCTCTACAACAATAAAAAAAAACTTATGCGTCGTTCGCCACAATATGCGAACTCGGTTTGCTTGTTCAAAATCCCCCTACTCTTATTTTCCTAACCATCATGATTGGCCCCACGTAAATTTAGCAGTCTCGTAATAGGCCCAAAAACTTTAAAATTTTGTATTCTGTCTCCATATTTAATCCTAATGACTGAAGCGGTATCCCGTTAACCTAACATATGTAACCCCCGTATAAGTGTCTTCTACCGAACAATTTTAATATGCTACCGTAACTAACAAGGTATCCACCCTATCTTGATTTACATATCGAAAAAGCGTCAAACTCTCGAATATTGACTGTTCCAGCAAACCTCAAAACCCCATTATACTTGGCATTGATAAATGCCTAACAAATTAAAATCCCCTTTGTAAATACATTCAGCATCTTCTATCCTATGCTAACCTCCACTTTTCTCACCCTCCAGCTATCTGTCTATCCTACTTCACACATGACTCCATCTCACTCTCTGCTCTTTAACTTATTCTACCCCTTGCTGTCATAGTGACCTTTTGTATAAACTGCCAGATGCTACTGACTGCCCTCCTACTCAAGCATTATGTAACCCTACATTTCAGAAATAAATTTTGATCCTTTAATTACAACAATCCTTTCCAAAGGTTTAATGCATAAACTTTAATTAGTGACCAGACATTTCATAATGGAAGTCTCCCATAATAATGTAAGGTAAAAATTCATGTCCTTATGATTAATTAATTTCCACAACATAAGGTGTGTGGGGAGAATGGAAGTCTCGTTCCACGCATTCTTAAACTTGACATTAGAAGGAGGTGAATTATTAGCTTCACGCTTCGGCTGCTTTATTCCTGGGTAAAATGACCCTTCATATTATTAAATAGGGACTGGATATGTCTATGGGCCGGTCTGGATGTGTTAGAGATAAGAGAAATCTCGGTTAACCGTTTTTTTTATCACACTGATTAATTCTGGTTTAAAGCGGCAAACATGCCGCTATGGATTCTACATAATATGTGAAGGGTAAATGCATGCATTTTCAGAATCTCTAATGCCACATAAATTTTCCATACTCTACACTTTTACCGCAGCCAGTTTCATTCTTACTTCAAACGTTCGTATCGCCGCCATTTTAGTACCACGAAAATAACAAGCAAATTATGGGGAAGTAATGGTATTTCTAGAACTTCATAACGTTATCACAGTAAGTTCTTAAACCATAACCATATTCTCTGCAGGGAAATCATTCTTTAAGTTGCTTGCGACTCTTTAATTTATGCATATATTCACATGTTAGTACCGTCAAAATGTTAAAACACAAACCAAAGGAAACCCGCTTTACATTACTGCAAAGAAGCAGATAGCAGCAGAATCCCGTGTCTAATAACACAATTTCCTCTTCCGGTGTTAAAAGGAATTCGCACTTATCAGAGAAGTCCCAAACCCACAAGGCTGTTGAGTTACCGGTCTTGCTTCCAGTGCCAAGTTTAGTCAGACTTGCATTAACACTTCCCATGGGACAAAAAAAATAGTTTTCTATTGTACAAAGAGTAGAAATACCTTTCACAAAAGATACAGAAAAAAGAGCAGATTTCAAAGTGATATATCTCGTTCTATCAAGAGAGGGGTGGGAGACATTTACAGGAGCATTCTTTACATACTATTCCTAGGCATTAAATTTATCAACTCAGAATGGAAAAATGTGAAAGGCGTAAAAAAGTATAAAATGAATGTAACGGCCGAAGATTAAACGCTTAAATTTGTAGTGAAATGTTATAGACCGCCATATTAATAAGTAATATCAGTATTGTATTTGCACAATTACCACTAGTTTCCATATAACCTTACATCTTTAAACAATGGCAATAACATTTAAACGAACTTTAAGTTAAAAAATTTATGAAATTTACAATACAAATTTTACGTAATTTTAATTTCATTAATTATTATTATTATCGAAAAATAAAGGAGGGGGGGTTTGCCTAGCCACTAAGTCGTATTGCAATTTTCTTGCATTTAGTTAAAAATATATTTTTGAAAAAGAGAAATTATGAATTATACTTCACTGATTTCAGTATTCAAATTCTTATGTTATTCTTCTGTCAGATTATTCTTCCAGTTATAAGAAATAGCATAGCCTTTTTACCATTTTATACTTGAGATATACGTGATGCCGATGGTTTCCAACCATAACGCTTCAAAACTTCTTTACGTCTTGTACATGCATAAATCTAAACATCCTCTTCCTTATATATCGAATGGCTTCTGCACTGATTCTTTAAGTCCCCTCTTAAAAGAACACGTGTGTTTTGAAGCGTTACTTGTATGCATGAAAATAAAGCATGCAGAGGATTTCACGTCTGTTCTTGCTTATTCCTCGCTTTTGAAACTCAGAACCACTGTATGAATTGTAAAGGCTAATACAAAGATTTTAGATTTCAATTTCCTACAATGGGATTGCAACGAGACGGATGCACAATTCTGTGATTTTGTGATGATGTTCTTATGGTTAATATTAGTATCGGAGCCATCATCTCTACTGCGAATAAGTATGAACAATGAAAATACCAAGATATGCACGCTGCAGATTTTACAGGCAAAAACTTCGTGTACTTAGGTTTGAATATCATATTTCCATTCCCGCTGCTTCTTTAATTTGTAAGAATTCTGCTTCTAAAATAAACGCTTGATAGGTTTCTTCTTTGTCTCTTGGTATATTTCAACTAACGATTTTCAGCTGCTTAGAATACATAGCCCAGTTTCAGGAAAACGTCGAGAATGATAAATTGACTACAGTATGGTAAGAGAGGTGAAGAAGATTAATAGAAGGGGATTCATGTAAATAAACTTAACGTTTAAAAGTTGTAGAAAAGATGAGGAGAGCGTTACAAGTTTATAAGGGAGATACGATTTAATAAGCTTGAGGAATATACTTGACGTTAGAGTTATTGCTTGTAGATTGAGCAAATTAAGTGTAATATACTGTTTGTAAAACTAGACGTAAAGGCTGCAGGCTGCGAAGAACCTTGTGTTAAGTAGATGCAGACTTCTGTAAAATTTGCCTCAGTAAACAAATATTTTATTTCACTCATTTGGTCCTTATTTTAATTTATTATCCTAGAACTAGTTTGCTCGATGTGCGAAAAAACACAGAAGTCAATTTTTCGGGCAAGAAATAAGGACATTTATTTCTCGAATATAAGACGACCATGTCAACCAATGGGCTGCTACTTTTATTCACGTAGCAAAGTCTGTTCTTACTGTAAAATTAAAAGACAGACTGTGATACACGATTATTTAAAGTGTTGTTACTAAAATTCCTCTTTCAACTTTCAGCAAATAGTAGACACTTGTTTTAAACAACTGCTGGAAATCAATGTCAAACTTACAATTCTAACACATTGTAACATAATTTAGTCAGTAATGAGTATTTTGATCTGGACAGTTCAGTTTGAATTTCTGCTATGGGTTGGGCATTTTCCGAGAGGTTCATGTCCACAGCTGCTCGGTATCCTACATTTCTTCTTATTCAATGACTACAGACGGCTCTAATCTCATGGGTGAAACTTAAAGATGGAAACATATAATTGGCTACCCGAGAAGAATAAAGAAATACTGAAAAATATTACATAAGGAAAATCATCGTCATTTTCTTTTCTTTAACTAATACTGCTAAAGCATGATTAATATCACCAAGATCTTTTCCTTCGTCACAGTACTCTAAACCAACACAACGTTTGGGAAGCCATCTGCTTCCGTTCTCAGGTGAAACCACTCAGCTGAGAATGGAAAGATACATATTCCGAACCGTGGTGTTTGTTTTGAGTATTGTAAATATGGACAAGTTCTTTAAATATTGTTGATATTAGCCATGTACAAACACTGTCAAAAATTTACATGTTAAAATTTTTATAGGAGATAACAAGGTACACAGGTGTAAAGCACAGGGACAAAGAGAAACGTAGGTCTAAATATGATTTTGACAAGGAAGCCGCAAAGGAAAATACTATTTGAAAATCTTGGGCTTGAAAGAATGCATAAGACTATCTGCTTTCAACGAAATTATTCCACAGGATAAGCCCGTTTTCAGAACATCTGAATGTTGAGTTGAATCGAGAGATTCCCAGCATTTAAGAAAGGCAAACGCTATTGTATATCCAGTCCACAAAATATCATTCAAATTATTTCCTTCGGTTTTAACATAATCATTCCATTTATATATATGCAATGTTATGAATTAATTCAATATAATGAACACTGCGATGAAAGTTTGGTTTCCATGAGAGAGGGAATTTCTTGAACAAATGAGTAATTATTTACCTACTGAATTCAGGATGAAGGAGCATCTCCATTCACTTAGCTACACTGTTGCGAACTTCATATTATTAAGCCTTGTGTGTGTGGTGTGTGTGTGTGTGTGTTGCTGACTGACAGTAATTTGTGTCTGATACAAGCATGTACGAGTACCTTTAAACCGTTTGGTGGTGGTGTGGACCCGCTTTCACTAAGCGTTCATTGAACACCGTCCACAGAATGGGCGGGCAATGAAAGCTGCTCTATTAGCCATTAGCAAAATCGTCTTTTCAACTGCGAAGCTGGAGTGTTTAGACACGTCACTTCTGTTTAGGTATCATGAATTACGTGACGCTTGGATGTTGTATCTGGATGCAATTAAATTGCGTAAATATAGTGACGATAGCTTTGGAAACAACTGGTTGTCCTCAGAGAGAAAACACGTTCCTTTATGAGTCAAATTAGGTACTTATTACTGCTAATTTTAATCTACTGTAAATAAAGTTTAATTCCACAAAAGTAATAAACAGCGAAGAGACTTTAATTAACAAGCAGTTCCTTTCAGAAATTACGAAACTAACTTTACTGGCACTGAGACTTCCAGCACGGCAATATTTGTGTTGATATATGTCATAACAGAGTAAAGCATACTTAGGCCTATAGTAAAGGTAAAGCAATCCCACTACAGGCCTGGACAGGCTCTGAGGGTTCCAGGAGTTTGAGGCTCCAAGATATCAAGACAGTCGGCACATGAAGGTGATAAGGTTGTCAACCCTACGCACCGGTCGCCTTTACCCCCAGGAAATATTTCTGGTGCTCTTCTATGTTGCAGGCTGAGTCAATCCCAAGGCCATAGTGCGGTCGGAAGGATTATATCAATGAAAAATTCCAGTAACAAAATCGGGAATCGAACCCTCGACGTTCCGGCTTGTAGCGCAGGGCCTCAACCAACCACGCCACCGCGTACCCTCTATGCCTAAAGTACAACATCAAAATGCAGCTTAGGCCATGCGTTAATGCGCTAATAACAAGTGGCTGATAATCATACAAATTGATAACAAAGCAGCGAAAATTTTTACTAGTCTGCTATCGTTAACAAGATACTATCATTCAGAAAAGTACAAATCCCCGACGCTAGCAAAATGTTTTACAGTGGCACCTAAAATTTGGCGGTCATCCTTATTGAACTTGCTTTACGTTAATTATCTGGCACCAAGAAATTTGTGATGCTTCCTATATTTGTGAAAAATGTATGCAGTTGAAAAAAACCACTTAGAAATTTGTAATTATTGAATCTAATACCCCTCACATAGAGGACATGCAATATTCTTATTATCTATCTTCGCACCGAATCTCAAACACCCATTTATAGTGCTTTTTTTAAGTTATCGCCCGAGGAATATAATTTAATGCGTAAAATATACGTACAGAAAATTTTCGTTCTTATATATTTAATTTTTTTGAAAATCTATTCACATATATAATATCAAGCGCTCTAATTAACCCTTTGACGCCTAATGTCAACTATAGTGGTCGTACCGCACCGCTAACCTCTAAAGTTGCATTTTATATATTTATTCAACAAATATAGGTACTGAATATTTTAAACGTGGTATATACT
>Ga0123352_10012692_pt1 | contig 13328 bp, 4 predicted proteins | sample TergutLab28metaG_FD_89700 | JGI IMG/M metagenome (GOLD analysis project Ga0123352, IMG submission 89700) | Labiotermes labralis P1 segment gut microbial communities from Petit-Saut dam, French Guiana - Lab288 P1 | ecosystem: Host-associated > Arthropoda: Insects > Digestive system > Gut ... | reverse complement strand
GTCCGTGTAAGTCGTGTTCAATTTTCGACACAAACGTTTCCCAACACTGTCTTTTGATTTTTCTTGTTTCTCTTTTCACCATTGCCCCTAACCTTTTGTATTCTATTTTGTCAGTGTCAGAGCATGTTGTTAAATACCATAAATAAGCCTTCTTCTTGTTTTCAATCAGGTTTTTGATATCCTCATTCCATAAAATTAAACGTCTTCTGTGTCTTCTCTTCATCCTTTTACCTAAAGCTTCATTAGCTGCTTGTTGTAATGTGTTCTTCAAAGTTTGCCATTCTGCATTAATGTTGAGGCTGCATGGTGAATGTGTCAAATTTTGTTCTAGTCGCCTCTGATAAAGTAATTTTATATTTGTATCCTCCAGTAAATGTACTCTAAAAACTTCTTCTTGTCGTGGAGATCTTTTAATAGATGTATACCCTTTTTGAGTTAAACAGATTTTGGAAATTAGTAAGTAATGGTCTGTAGCCACATCGTGCCCCCTGAAAACTTTGGTGTTCTGTACTAAAGGTGATAACTTCTTATTTGTTAACATGTAATCTATTATAGAACTATAACCTTGGGCACTCCATGTCATTTTGTGAATTTGTTTATGTCTAAAAAATGTGTTCGTTATCTTCAGTTCATTTACGGATGCAAAATCTTTTAGTTTGTGTCCATTACTGTTAATAGTAATTTCACCATTTGTGCCCAAAATTCCATCTATAGGAATTTTCCCGACTCTTGCATTGTAATCTCCGGCGACTATGATGTAGTCGTTTTTGTTGATTTTGTCTATCTGATCTTGAAGTGTTGTATAGAATTCTTCCGTTTGTTCAGTTTTACCCTCCTCCAGAGCATAAACAGCTAATAATGTTAAATATCCTCTTTGTAATTTATATTTTAGCTGAAGGATTCTTTCATTCACAAACATGTAACTGTGTATTCTCTTCCTATATTTGGCTTTAATCATTATTGCTATTCCTGCAGCTGCTCTCTTGTTCGTTGGGACACCACTGTACAATCTTCCCACTCCTGTGAACCCTTTAATTTCTTTTTTGTTTCAGGGATCACTGCTATATCTACATTTGCCTTCTTTAATTCTTCCTGTAGCAGTTTCTCTTTGCCATATAAACCTCTAACATTCCAAACGCCTATTTTCCTTAAGCCTGATTTCTTTGTCCTCTTTCTCGCCTTGGTTGTCGTTTGTTTTTCAGTTCGGCGCTTCCTCTGTAGATTCTGAGTTGTGTAGGGTGTCCTCAGGATGGATAACCAGTCCCTCGCTGAGTGAGTTTGGTGGTAGCTAACCTCAGGGCCTCCAAACATGCCCGTTTTCTGTTTTGAGGCGCCGAGGACTCGCCTTCATCCGCTCCTCTCTGCTACAACGAAAGTTGCATTGCCCAGGGATCATGAGCGAGGACGTGAGGAAGTCGGATTTGCTGGCAGAGATGACCGGTGTTATGTCAGACGGTAGATTCCCAAGATTTGTGGATATCATCTATCGGCATCGATAATATCCCTTGGGGCCAGTACCAGCCTTTGATCCCCATCATGAACATTGTAGCACTAAACGAAATATTTCTCTTTTACACTCACATAATACTGCAGCAAAACGTGGTGCCGGATATTGCTTTTATGCAGTCAGTAATCAACTGCTTCTGTTGTTTTAACATTGTAGTCTCTGTGGGATATGACACCGTACGGACGGTCTGACAGGTTCGAAGATATTAACCCTGATCATGGAGGTAGTAGGTTCTGTTTTGAAAGGTAAATCAGTCCCATTACAGGCCCGATGTGCCCAGAGGCTTCCAGGAAGTTAAGGTTCCCAGATTACGTGACAATGGCCCAGGATGGTGGTAAGGTTGTCAGCCTTACGCACCGGCCGCTTTTACCCCCAGAAAATACTCCTGGTACTCATTTCTGTTAGAGGCTGAGTCGACCCCAGGGTCATAGTGCGATCGGAAGGATTGTGTCAATGAAATATTTCAATGACACCATCTGGAATCGAACCAGCGACCTTCCGATCTGGAGCGTACAGTACCTTAACCACTGTGCTACCGGGGTCCCCCTGTTTTGAAAGGCTTGTTTTTATTTACCGAAATACACGGTGTCATATTCCAGAAGACGGTAATCTTTTGTTATTTTTAGTGGCCTGTGACTTGATGCTAGTCAGGAATCTCACATGGTAAATACATTCCAAAAATATATTCAGGCAGGAAGCAGAACCTGAGGGATGACGTATCATATCATCCCAGCACCTGTATGTCAAAGCAGACGCTACACCTATAAATAAGGTTGTTTCGACTGGGATTCGAACCTGCGATCCGAATGTTTGAGTGTTTTTTGGACACAGCGAATATAAAGACCTACACTCTCTGTACGATACCTAAGTAAAATTATAGACCGAGTTGTTTAATCAAGAAATAAAAGAGAGTTCGGTGCTGCGAAAGTGGATAAGATGCCCGTGACTCGAGCGATCTGTTCTTCAGAGTGATTTTAAACAATTGCATTCTGTCTTGTTAACAACCGATGTGCAGTTTGAACCTAATGAGATGTCGCTACACCGCACAACCTCAAGCACCTGTTGCTAGCAGCGTAGTAACTAAACCATTGTCACTGAGGAAAATGGTCGATGAGCAGGCCCAAAAAAAAATCACTCTCACGAAAAACGAAAACTCACAAAAGAGCGCTAATGGCTACTGTTCCGATTAAAATCAATTTTATATAGCCCATTCCGTGCGCTGTCGATAAAGAATTCACAACACTCAAAGATCAAAATGCACACTTTTCTGGTTCCGATATTTATAGTATAATATCAAAGTAAGTATTCCTACATGTTTCGATCCCCAAGAGATCATCGTCAAGGATCCGATATCAAATAATATTGCATAACACAAAATTAGCTCTTTTTGTACATAACTAACTTGGTGTAAAATAGTCAGGTAGTAAAACATAGACATTTCTTTGTAGAATAGTTGTTGTAAGTAAAATGGAATCTTGATAATCAGCATCCCCAAGACAGCTTAGTACTTTTTCGTTACGTACGTAAGTTGTCTTAGGGATGGCCGACTGTTTATCAAGATTCCAGTTACTTACACAAATCTTCTACAAACAATTGTCTATACTCTTATTTTACTACTTGACTCTTTTACACCATGTTATGTATAAAAATTACTAATTTTATATTTTGCAATGTTATTTGTTATTGGCTCCCTAGTGATGATCCCTTGGGGATCGAAAAAGTAAGAATACACAATACGATATTGTAATAAAATAAGGAAGAATACTGTGCATATTTGGTTGAACGTTGTGAACTGGTGAAAATTAACTTGATTAAAAAGTAAAAACTGTTAACACTACTTTGTTCTTGTTAATTGTTACAGAAAAATGTTTCGACCTTACAAGGACATCATCAGGCTGATACTTGATAAAATACTTAAAAATATATACAATTTCATTTGTTACAATGAGATATCCGTAAGGTTCGTGCCACCAGGATCCTGACCGAACGAACCTTACGGACAGCTGTATGTTCGGATACGAACACCAGAACAGTTGGCCTTGCTGCGACTAGCTATGTCAACACATCACCTGCCATCAATTTAAATGTATTTATTTTAACCTAAATTTTAATTTATGACAGCAACAACATGTTTAATATTTGGACAATAACATAATTTTGAAAACTGATATCTCATTTTGGCAAATGCATTTGCATATTTTTTTAGTGTTTTATCAAGTTTCAGCCTGATGATGACCCTTTAGGGTCGAAACATGTTGCTCTAAAAATTACCAAAAATAAAACTTTGTTAGTGGTTTTTACTTATTGACTAATTGTACAAAAACACAAGGTGATGTCTAACTTAACATTCAATTTAACTTGTTTTGAAATACATACTACAGTATAGATGAAGTCATAAACTGTGTTTATAAGCTTGCTTGCTTTCTGTTAGAAATATCCGGTGTACTCCAGTAAAATAATTTCCGACTTTCCAGCATTAAACGTATGTAAACTATATAGCTACGTCAAGATTTAGTTCCTGCTTCAGTGTAAACACACTGTGTTTGCATTACTAAGGCGACCTTTTAATGCTTTTAGGTTAAATATTCTCTGTTTATTTACTCTGAACATAATTCGAAACACAAGACTGCAGTCTGGGGGCAAAATGCAGTCTTAATATGAAGTATGTGAAGTACATTTTTCACTTTTCGCTGTCTTATTGATTACTATATTCTGCCACCTGCATTAGAATTACGAGATCAGCGTCTTAGCCACATGGTCGATTTAGGTGTTTACTAACACATTCAGGAAAAATTAGATTATTTCCATAGATGGCATTAACCCTTCAAAGTCCAGTGATTACTTTGCAACTTTAACACTCAACAATACAGGCAATGTACGTATAACGTAACATTCAGGCGCGTTCGTGCAACCATTGTTGCAGTGGAAAAGCAATGAGTATTACACAGCCTGAGTGTGTGTATTTGTAGCCTTAGGTATCCAGCATGCAATGCGCCATATTGTCATCTGTGGCCTGCCCCGCTCTACATTATTTTTCCGCATTACCTCATAAAAGGCAAGATTTTCGACAAAAAAAAATTTATTTCAGATAAACCGTGTGTTTCGAGTTTCTCTACAAGGTTCATCTGAAATATTTTTCATTCTAAGAAGCAGTGAGCGAGACATGATAACAAAAGTCTATCGTTCTTCATGTAAAGTACCGTTTATTCTTGTCCGATTTTAATAAAAGTTTAATTTTATCGACAGATTTTCGAAAAATATTTAAAATATCAAATTTCATGTTAAATCTGTCCAGGGGGAGCCGAGTTATTTTATGTGAACGGACGGACGGACGGACGTACATACATGACGAAGCTAATAGTCGCTTTTCACAATTTTGCGAACGTGCCTAAAATTCTGCCCACACAGAGTATTTACGTGTTTTGTATATATCACAGAGCAAACAGCAGTTATTTCCCTATTCAGAACTAAACGATAAATTTGTGTAACCAAGATAGCGAGCAATTTGTATTTTTATAATTAAACCAACAAATGTCCACACGACAACAAATGGTGTTTACTTCGCGGTAAGAACTGAATCTTTAAATATAATTCGGGTTATTCGGTTAGGCATGGTCTTTGTTATGGATGCAGTAATAATTTACTGTGACATATGAACTTAATCTTGAAATGTAATTTAAAAGAATTTCGTGCCTGAGGTGAATAACAAGGCGACTTGTAAACCAAGGTACCCGTTAAACCAACGTCTCAAATCAAAGCTATATACACATATCAAACCACAAACGGAAATTTGCAAAACTTTTATCTTTTTTAGCCTGAATTATTTTTTTGAAGTAAACCGTTTGCTTGAACGCTGGTCAGCTGGCCGGAAGTCAGAACGCGCCCGGAATTTCTGCTGCCAGCCAAATCGATCACGGTTGCCCTCAGTCGTAGAGCAAATGATGAGTAGACACACAGATTCCACATTGTATTGCGTCATTCCTGTGCAGCTGTTCTGACATCATTATCTTCAAATATTCCGCCCAAACCCAGACTCCCACCGCCATATAAATTTCACCATAATGCAGCTTATAAAATAAACCATTCAACAAAACATAAAATCCGGACACAAAGTTCAACGTCAACGTCTTTCCTCTGTGGCACACTCAGGAATTCTACTTTCCATTACCAAACATTTTCATTGTATTTGACAGAATGGCAAAGGGTTCACATCTTAAAAACGTCAGGACCATATATTTTCGGTTTCTCCCTACAATAAATGCAGTTATTCTCACTAAAAATCTTAATTTTTGGTTTAAACTTCAAAGAGTTGAGTCGTTACGTTTAACTGTCTTCGTAAGCATTCACGTACAGATGATTCTTCGCCTTCGTCTTTTTTTGTCTTCAAGCGAGGCTCGAAAATAAATGCTTCATAAATTGCTTCTGTCGTTCCCCAGATACTCGTGAGTAATGGTGGATATGGCATGTGGAATGTAAGGAGAAGAAAAGAAGTGTGTGTAGAATTTTGGTGAGGAAAATTCAAAAACCTAGGCGTGGGTTTAGAATTATATTAAAACATACTTAAAAGAAATATTATTAAAGACTGGATTCGGCTGGCTCATAATTTGGAGCAATTGGCAGTTTTTTGTGCACGGTTATTAACTTTCGGCTTCCATAAAATGTGGGGAATTCCTTGTCTAGATGAACAACTCTTAGCTTCCTAGAAGAATTTGCTGCGTGGAGTCAATGTATCAAGTAAGACTATGTAATGTTATGAAATGGACACCTTCAACCGTTAAAGGAATGGTGATTATGAGATTGGTCTTTACGACCACAGCTACACTATATTGAAGCCACGGAAAGCTGTCCTACGGGTTGACACACATGCTTCTCGAGGTGTTATGCTTCGTGTCCACGGTGAGTCGTCTACGCCGCCATCGATTTGATGGTCATTCTCTTCTCATGTAAATGAATTATAATCGTCAACAGAAACGAACACTTTGTGCTGGTTAACTTAGACAGAGGAAGCTGCAGTGCACAGTTGGCCAGACTTTGGACTCAGTGATCACCTGTAAGGCAGAAAATCTTTCGCGTTCTACCTCAGTACGTAATGTATTAATATTAGGTCAACTAGGCAGAGAAATGTACGATAGCATAATAGGATCAGACATATAAAAGTACAACTGTTTTACTAAAATTTACTAAAAATTGATATTTTAAAACTAAAGCAATTACCATAATTAAAAGTTGTTCTTCATTAACTTCCCTATTGCGAATCTGATTAATGACCCTACATAACTTGCAATAGCTTTCTGAAAAAGGGTTCGTAATTACTGAGTCACAAGTGAAGGCAGAATATTTATCTGTTCGTTAGTCAGACGGCTTCGGTATCTTGATTTAATTGTCTTCATCTTGGAAAAAGCTTCTTCGCAGAAGTAGGTTGATCCAAAAAATGACGTCAAACGAAGAGCTATTGATCGTAATGGGGGGACAAGTAACTTTTGAGAGAGACCAAAAAGCGGCCACGATCGACTGTTTAGCTACCTCTGCTGTAGGGGCATACAGCAGTAGCCTCAGAGCGCGAATAGGAAATATTCCGTGGATCTCGTGTTGAATATCATGGGGGAAGCTTTGATAACCTCCGATAAATTTCGAACAGTTTCAAAACAAGTACTTACAGAGGCAGACAGGGGTAACGCGGTAGCTCAGTGGTTACGGTGCTGTGCTACAAATCGGAAGGTCGCTTGTTCGATTCCAGGTGGTGTCATTGGAGTTTTTCATTGACATAATCCTTCCGATCGCACTATGGCCCTGGGGTCTACTCAGCTTCTAACAGAAAGGAGTAACAGGAATATTTCCTGGGGGTAAAGGTGGTCGGTGCGTAGGGCTGACAACCTTACCACCATCCTGGGCCATTGTCACGTAATCTGGGAACCTTAACTTCCTGGAACCCTCTGGGCACCTCGGGCCTGTAATGTGAATGATTTACCTTTTTTCACAGATCATTCAGCTCATCATTATGTAGTTTTCTCCACTCCCCTGTTACCTCGTCCCTCTTATGCCCAAATAATCTCCTCAGAACACTATTCACAGACACCCTCAGCTTACCTTCCTCCCTCAAGCGACCAAGTATCAAGCCCATACAAAACAACAGGCAAAATTATATTTCTGTTTATTTTAGTCTTCATATTTTGGTGTAGCAAATCTGGAGACGAAAGATAGCAAGCATTCCATGGTTTCAGTCTGCTCTCAGTTTCTTCCTGAATAGAATTTAATTCGTTAGGCTTGTTCCCAAACATTTGAAATGTTTCACCCTTTCGAAGGATCTATTATTAATGTTTATGACGTGACTTCATCCCGCATTCTGATCTTGAGACATGACCATGAACTTAGTTTTATAAGCACCTTACTTCTAATCCAGTCTCCTTACTAACAACTAGTAAAGTTTCTGTGTTTCTCCTTATAGTATGTACGCTTCCAACCAATATATTAACATCATCAGCATAAGCCAGAAGCTGATGTGTACCATTTAATATCAATCCATCCCTGTTTACCTGAACCCTCCTCTGACCAACTTCAAAGCAAAGTTGAAAAACAATGGCGATAGACCATCTACTTGTTTCACGCCATTCTTAATAAGAAGCATGTCAGACCAATGTTTGCCTACACGGGATCTGCTATAGATTTCATTCGGACAAACTGTTTATTAGCCTTACCAGTTTCATGGGGATACCAAACTCATTTAGAATATTATACAGTTCCTCCCTCGTTAGCTGAATCTTGCGTTGTCTTTAAGTCTATAAATAGCTGATGCACTGCTTCATTGATTCACATTTTTTTGAGTATTTGGCGAATGCAGAATGTGATCAGTCGTTGACCTGTTACGTCGAAATCCACACTGATGATCCCCAATAATTTCCTCTGCAAATGGAGTTAACCTTGAGAACGGGATGTTGGATAATATTTTGCACGTATTTGACAAAATTGATAAGCCCCTATAATTACTAGCGTCTGTCTGATCACCCTTCTTATAGATAAGTACAATGATGAACTCCTTGAATTCCTCAGAAAATTCCTCCTAATTCCAAATACAATGAATAAGTTTATGGATATCAGAACGAATTGTTCTACCCCCTGCTTCAATCAATTCTGTCTGCCAAACGTCATTAACCCCATGAACATTGAATAGCTGAGTGACATGGTTCCTCCACCCAGCCAAAATACTGTGAGAGTCTGTAACTAAATCACCCTTCCCATCCTTCACTATATTAGTTCTAGACTGGTAACCCTTATTAAAGTCACTGGATTCCCCTGTACAAGTCTGTGATATTTTTTATCTTACTGTTAATTTCAAGTTCGCCAGTTTTAGCTTTCAGATGTTCCTTCTCTTTTTCCTGAAATGTCTGCTAGCTTCACGTCTGACATTGTTTCGATTATCTACATTACTTTGGTTTGGATCCAGTAATCATTGCATTTTAGCCAGCTTCCTTTGATCTAATAATCGTGAAAATTCTTCACAATTCTAGGACAAAGAGACACATTTTGCCCCGACCGCCTCCTTCCACAGAATTTCCCATTTATCATTCATCAAGCATCATAGCATTCGCGCTGCATGATCTGAGTTACTGATGGCGTCGTTAACCCCATTTAAAACACAGTGATAACTTCATATAATACCATGTTTAACATTCAGAAATTCTGCACTCTAACCACAGTCAGTATAGTTGAAGAGTAAAAGACCAACTTGATATCACTTGCTATTTTATTTCACTTCTTATGTGCTCACACATGTTTCGGACATTAATTTGTCCATCATCAGGAGCTTGCGACTATTCTGTTGAATCACCACATTGGTCGTATTGTTCTTGGTTCGATGTGTGTTGGAGTTTCTGTGTGGTTGGGTTGGAGTAGTATCCGTGTTGCAAGCTGAAGCAACACGGATACCACGCCAACCCAACAACACCGAATCTCCAACACACATCGAACCAAGAACAATACGACCAATGTGGTGATTCAACAGAATAGTCGTAAGCTCCTGATGATGGACAAATTAATGTCCGAAACATGTTGAGTACATAAGAAGTGAAATAAAATAGCAAGTGACATCAAGTTTGTCTTTTATTCTTCAACTATCACAACGATGCACGGTCCAATAAACATAAGATTCACAGTCAGTATGTCTGTGTGTTGTATGGATCTCAGAACAAGTAGGCTAGTGCCTATTATCCAAAACCGTATTAACACATTGTTTTTTAAATGAAAGTGGACTGTGTTTACTGCACGGAATGAGCTCAATCTGTAAATATATTTCTGGTTAATTTTCCTCGCAGGATAGCGATTTTCTGCACTCTGATTTCTCTGTGCGCAACTCCGCGTGGCTTATCATGTACAATGGAAAAAAAGACACACTAAGGGCAGCTGGAAGTCATCTATGGTTATTGCTGATGGAATGAAAGTACAGGCATCCCATAAAGGTCTACAGTGAAGTGGCTCAGCTTTAGATCTGATGCGAGGTAATGTTAGAAGACTGTAAGAGTACACTCCATCTGCTGATTCACTAATGGCTTATCCCCTTTTATTGTTTAGTGGCTGTAGTTTGTCGGTACAATTTTTCTGACAAAAACTCAATATCACTTTTTAGGCGCTTTCACATGGTCGCGAAAAGCGCCTGTTTACTCCGTTACCTCTGTCTGTCTGTCCCTCTGTCGACATGTTTCAGTGCGACTTCCACTGGACGTATTTGTGTGAAAATTGCTATTTGAGACTTCAATGAAAAACTGTTGAGAATTCCCAAATTTGGTTAAAATCGCCCAGAAATGTCGGGCAAGTTACATAAAGACCTAAATACGTGTTACTGTTGCCGGCGACATTGAGCTGCCATAAAAGCCATCTCTTCGAGTGAAATGGTATCGGGTTGCTAGGATAGCCGATGTCGTGACACTTGTTCATTTGTTCAAGAAATTTCCGCATTTTGTGAAACTGGAAATTTCGTTATTGTGTTCATACTAGTAACCGCTCGCTACTGGTCGTAAGCCAGACGAATCCATTCCACATGCCCATATTATATTTTTAAGATCTATTTTAATATTGTTGTCTCCTATGCTCCTATGTGCGGCAAATAACCTCTTCCCTGCAGGCTTTCTGACCAAAGTCCCATGAGTTCTAGACGGTATTTTGTAGTCCACATTAGCATCAAAATGGGATGTAAAAAATATAATTTATTTTCATACTCCTCGATTTTATCGCCACAGTAGAATCTGCCGTGCAGTCGGAATCGCGAATCTGCTCGTATGCAACCACACCCCTGTCCCTGTCTGACGTATATTTTGGAAATTAAATAAATGCATAGGAAAAGCCGTGCCATAGATCCAACCGTTAGTTTCTGGCTTTTCGCCGCGAAAGTAAGTGTTCAGTGTAGGATCTATGGTGGACGAAGTGGCACAGGTTTATTTTCTCTCTGAATATTTCGGTTGTCTTGTGGCAGTCACCGTTCCACAAATGCTGACATTGATTCGTCTATCATGCGGGGGATGGACAATGGCTCCGTTATAGAGGCGCGGTTCCTCACAGAAACTGTAGCACCCGTCCACGAGAGAATGAAAGGAACACGCTGGAATGGACAGACTCCCTATGGATTGAACACAGAAACACGCGAACCTTCTAGATCAATACGTGACACGTAGCATAGGCCTAAACAGTTTCAGATGTTACACGCTGTTCAAAAAGCTGGCTTCATGCGTCTCGCTAGATGGTTTAGCAGTAATCCCCTGCCACAAATTCATTTATTCCATTTGCTGTCTTGCAGTCTTCATGCAGTTACGTTTTCGAACACACATTTCAATTACCTCAGGTTTCTAGTTTTAAAAGTCCTTTAAGAGACGGTAAATTTAATATATTGGTTATAATATATTGGGCCCTGTTTTGAATACGGTAACGAGTTTAAGGTGCCATAAAACGCGGAGAGATTCTCGATTGGACAACGAGATGTTTAACCTTAAAACTGTCATCGCTAGTCAAGCCAACAATATTTACAAATGGTCGAATCATGTTGCTGTAAACATTATCATAAATAAACGTATATCGACGGTTTTTACTTATTAATTAATTATACGGTAACACATCGGGAAGTCTAATTTTAAAATTGAGACACTTGTACCTCTGCATTAAGGGATCCATTATAAAGGATTTGACATTTTCACGACATGAACTATTGGGGTTACAGTGCTTTGTTCTGTTTATCGGTAGCAAGGTGCCAATTTTTTGGAGAAACCGAATAAGATATTCACCTGTTTTTTAAGGATGGTGACATCTGGTTTCTCCGAATTGTTAACACTTGTAAACCGTGTCTGCAAATGGCTTCCCGTCCTAGAAGAACGCACTAAGACATACTGAAAGCTAGCTTTACGAAAGAACCGTGTATTTTATGATTGAGTTCCAGAATTGCAGCACAGATTGAATGAGAAGACGTACTTGATTCGGAGTAGAGAGAAGTGGTGGGAACGAGCGGATATAATAATTAGATTGATAAGCGTACATTTGGTCTCGCTGCAAAGTTTAATTTGCATGCTTTTCTCAGTACCTGCGAAATTGATACGAAGTTCTGACGGCGGTAGGTTTTGCGTGGCATGCAGCCGCATGTTATGGAGCTATTGACAGATACTTCGAAGGAAATAAATTGCCCCATTCAACTCGGTAGGAGAGAGTGTTCTGAGGATAGAGTCCGTTAATCCTAAGCGTTGATAAATATTTACCATTCTACAGTATATATTCCAACAACCGCCCTAAAATATACAATGTACAGTACAAAAATATACAAATATGTGGCAGCAGCAGAATGTCTGCAATAAGTGTTTGTTTGTACTAAAATGACAACTATTATGACACATATATTTTCTGTGGTTTTTTAACGGTTTTACCCATTTTAACATTTATATTTTAAATTATTATTGAACATCTGTGACCTAACTAGACATGACTGCACTTCTCTCTGGCGAGTAATTCTCTGAAGATGGCTGACAGGAGCCGAAACAAGTAGGAGAACTAACAAGTGACTGTATATAATTGTATCTAATTACAGTGCAGTTGTTGGCAAATATACTGTGAGTAGTCTTACTGCACGGAATATGAATAATTTTAAATTTACCAGACTACATGTAGTCACAGTGGGTGGGGATAGATCAGTCGGTATAACGATTCGCTACAGGATGGACGGTCCGGGGATCGAATACAAGTAGGGACGAGATTTTCCGCACCGGCCCAGACCGGTGCTGGCGCCCACCCAGCTTCCTATAAAGTAGTACCGAGTCTCTTTCCCGAGGGTAAAACGGCCGGAGCGTGGCATTGACTATCAACCCCCACTTGGCGCCGAAGTTGAAGAAACAGTAGAGCTATACCTTTATTCCCCGCTCTGGTCTGTTCTAGGGTGAACTTTACTTGACGTCACATGTTCTTCTCCGATATACGGCCCAAGCATTTTGGTTCAGAATGTACAACGAAAGATTATGTTAGATCCTGAAAAGACTCGTCTTATTTCCCCTGTCAGTGATCGTGCCCATATTAGAAATATCATCCATCACTGATGCCAAACCTTCTACATGTTATTTTCCTAACCTTGAAGCTAGGGCCCGCTCCTCTCATATTTCGTGAGTGTTTGTACGGTGGCGACAGTTTGTAGACAGAGTAAGATCGGCTGTGATGTGTGTTTGACCGTGCATCATCGATAAAGTAGAGGACCAACTAGATGCAACAATAACAATTTATTGATCTTCAAATTAGCTCAACATGTTTCGGGCAATTCTTTGCCCATCTTCAGGAGCGCAAGACTGTGAATTACAGCATGTGG
>Ga0123352_10012691_pt1 | contig 13329 bp, 8 predicted proteins | sample TergutLab28metaG_FD_89700 | JGI IMG/M metagenome (GOLD analysis project Ga0123352, IMG submission 89700) | Labiotermes labralis P1 segment gut microbial communities from Petit-Saut dam, French Guiana - Lab288 P1 | ecosystem: Host-associated > Arthropoda: Insects > Digestive system > Gut ... | reverse complement strand
GGGAGGGGGGGGGGGGGGGTGAGAAAAAAAAAAAGAGGGAGTGGGGAGAGAAAGCAGACCAGGGGGGGGGGAGGAGTGGGGGGGGGGGGGGGGGAAACCAGTTCTTTTGGCGATGTTGCCAAGTTTTGTATTGATTCTAAAGTATTGCAAACTGTTGAGAGCAGTGGCGTGGGTTGTCTTGTGAGAGGTTCAGACCAAAGGAAGCCAAGGCCAGTAGTGGCTTCAACAAGAAAAGGACGCTTGGCTTTGCGTGTTGAGGTGTAGGGTTGTTTGTAGATCGGGTCAGGCGGTGTCACTGGCGGATCTTTTCTGCTAGGTTGCCGCGTCCGTGGAGTGACTGACCTGCACTTAAATCGCTGAGGCCTGACGTAAATGATCGCATCTCTTGTGACACAACCTGTATGATTAAAGGTATGTCGGTATAGGCACCCAACATACAAGCATGAAATGGCTGTAAAAGTTACGTACGCCTCTATGCTGTAACTTTTGGCCTTATATGACTCGGTGTAGTGACCAAATCGCGGTCTCAACCACGTAATCCGGGTTCGATTCCAGACAGATTTTTTTCCCGTCTTCTAAGCGCTTAGACTGACTGGGATCCACCCACTCTCCCATCAAGTGCGCAAAGCGACTGGGGCGTTAAACAGGCCGCTCAGAGCCGTATAGTGTCGTGGTTAAGAATAAATAAGAGGCCATATGCACCTCATGGAGCCCTACATGAGAGTGGACGCAGGCACCACTCATTCTTAACCTCTGCACTACATGGAGGTGAATGGTCAGCCTCACGTTTCGGCCGCATTACCGTTGTGCTAAGAGCTACCGCTTCCTACTGGATAGGAGGCTGGGTGGGCCTCGATCTGGTTAGGAAGCTTCAGCGAAGAGATGAATATCTGCCATATTTAAGACATAGAGCTATGTCAGCATTTTCCACATGTGTGCATAGTGTGGCTAAATGATGTCCAGTTTGTTTCATGAAGTGGGTTTTTATTGCTAGTTGTGTTTTGTTGAAGTGAGTCCTGTTAACAGTTAATGTCAAGGTGGTTTTTACACTTGCTGTTTTGTATTTTATTGAAAGTAGCTTGCAGATGGTTTGGACAGTTAGTATTTCCAGCTTTCTGGACGTATTGTAGTGGAGTACAAGAGCTACTTTGATATTGTTTCACAACACCCAGCACTCCTACTTTATGCAGTAAGTGCTATATTCTAAGTCTGGCCTGTAGATGGCTGTTGTAACCAAAGGGTCTTCAGTTACTCTGGGTAAAAATGTGAAGACCACAAGACTCAGCATTTTGCATTCCTTTACACTGCATGCTTCACCAGTCTTTTCATTAGGTGGTATATAATCTGTTATGTTTTTAAGCACGCTGAAATATAAACTGTCAGTAAATTTTGCAAAAGGATCTTTGTAATGGTTAGTTTGTAAGACTGGTTTGCTGTAGTGTTTGCAAATGTCACTTGCATACATCTATTTTTATTTGTTTGGCAGTTTTTACATTGTACGGATAAGACCATTAGTAGTAAATGTTTATCATTTGACATTCTGTTGTTCGATTCCCAGGGCCAGGAAATTTTCTCTTCTCCAAAATGCACATAATTGCCTTGGGGGGGGGGGGGCTGACCCAGCATCCTATTCAGTGGGTGGTGGGGGTTCTTTCCCCAGGGGTAAAGTGGCCCACATGAAGTTTAGCACTGACATCCATCAAGCACTAAGCTTAAGAACTGGTGGAGCTGTATTTCTACTACCCTTGTATGACTTCATGGTGTGCGCAGAGGTGTTGATATCACAGTTGTTAGAGTAACTATAATAGTAGTAATAGTTTTAAGCACAGTGTTTTTTTGTTTTCATGTTCAGAGAAAAGTGCATATAAATTGTAATGATTCATTGTTGGGGGGGGGATTAGAAATGTTTGTGGTGTGTGAGTACTATTTGTATGTGCAAGGAATTTAATGTGTTGCCTCTGTTAGGAGCATATTGGAATTCATACAGTGCAGTAAAAAGGCAAATACGGTTTTTCGTTTGGTAATGCAGATCACATACTAATATGATGTTCCAGATCAGGCTTGTCAGCTCCATGATGAAAAATCTTCGAGGCTCCTGATGGGTGTAGGTCTGGTGTACGTGTTGCAACAATCGTGACTAGATCCACACTCATCAAGAGAAGCGAGGTACAGCCTGTTACAATGTAATGAATGTATGAGGGTTGTTCAGAAAATACACTCACATGCATAATTTAGTTACTAAAAGATGTACACTTATTGTGATTACATGAGGGGATATGTCACTGGACAGTTGTCATCTATTTCCAGTGCTGAAGCAGAGTGTTGGCATCCACAAATTGAAAGGTGTTTGTAATGTAGAAACATGTGATGTGATAAAATTGTGTTACTGATATGTATAGTAGTAGAAGTAGTAGTAGTTATTGTTATTGTTGTGATGTAGCATTGCTGTTAAAATCTTGTGCATCCAAACATCTTGAAATAGTAAGTTTTCAAACAGCTTATTCCATGAACAACCACTCTGTTCTAAGTACACAGTAAAGAGGAATCCATAATGTACACACACAGATGACATACTTGGTTTACTACTTGACTAGACTTGAAGGGAATTTATTATTTTAAGCTGTTTGGATGGACAAAAAATTTACCAGCAATCCTGTATTATTGTTATTGTTATTATTAAATTAACGCTGCCAATACAATACATTGATGTTGAAATGATATACTGGTATTGTGTATTTTACCATTTACAATTGACAGCTATGTGCTAATGCTATATGTCTTATGTATTGTTGCTCTGTAAAAATGGCTATGAATAGTAGCCGAAACATGGAGCAGTTCTGTGTTCATGGACAGGTGCCATTGGTTGGTAATAAGCATATTTATGCAGGGAGTGTTTGTTAGCATTCACTTCAGAATCCTGTGTCGTCTGTTAGCTGTCCGGACAAGGCGTTTAGATAAAAAGAGACAGCATGGTTATCTTACAGTCTTATAAAGCCTGCTCTATTTTCAGTTTGAAATTAAGGTAAAATTTTAAAGATTAGAATCTAATTGTACCCATTATATGTTGGTGCAAAATTTGGGTCTCATTTACTAAGGGAGCAACATACTGGTGTTTACAGGCAGGTTGCTGGGGAGATTGTTTCGCTGGAGAGGGTGGAAGTAACTCAAAATGAACTTTGTACTCTGTACATTTCATAGTGTATTATTAAGGTGATGTGATCCTCATAAGTGAGATGGGCAGAAAATTCATCATGCACAGGAAGTGGAGATGATGAGGTGCATCCAGAATTTCCATCTGAAACCATGAGGGAAAGGGTTGGACAGGACATAAGTGGAAAGTTATTCTAAAGTGATTCATCACTAAATTGGGTGTAAGGATGTGGAGGAGGAATTTCTTGATAACCTCAGTGACTACAGCTGCTCAAAAAGCACACTTCCCTGTGGTTGAGTAGTGCCTTATGTTTAAACATTGCAGAATGCTGCCCTAGGAAGACCAAGAAAGCTTTGGAACAAATTGTTGAAATGTATGTTACAAGGTAGATTGTGAAAATATTGATTAATTGTATTAAGGTTGTATCTAATGGTAGGCTTTTTATTTTTTTGGCAGCAGGAGATTGATGGAAAGTGTAATAAGAATTTCAGGATTTATATTTGAACTGCTTTTGCGAATCACTCCATATTATTGATCTATTTACCATTATGCTATTGTGCCTTTTCAGTATCAACATTGTTTATTTTGTGTTCATATTCATGCTAACATAGTATGAAGATCGTCACGTGTTCCATAACACCACTTGGCTCCTGTTATTGAAGAGAAACTGGTTACAGCTGGCGGGTCTGGGTCTGGATGGCGTGGTATGATACGTGACTAGATCCATACTCGTCTGTTGTGATCAGTGCCTGCAGCATCAACATGGGAGTTGGTTTATTACCTACAGAGAGTATTTTATGTCCTGAATCTTGAAGGGTGTTGTCTGGAAATGAGTGTGTGTAGAGTATAGGTTTTTGGTGTTTGTGTCATCTTATGTGCAGAGTTGTATCTGATATGTTCTTAGAAAGCTGTGGTGAATTGTTATTATTTAGAAATTGTAAAATTCCGTTAAGAATGTGAAGTGACTATCACTTGTCTATTTAACAGTATACTATATATCTAAATTCATTCTTTGTTTTATGGCAGCATACAAGAGTCTTGAGTTGGATATTGGAAGGTAGTAATTGTGGTTGGAAGAGTATGTGGCATAAGGTTTACCCATGAAATAAATGGCTAGCTTTAGTGTTTGTCTTTCACCATCATGCTTGGCAAAGTCACACATCGTATTTATGTGATAGACCTCTTTTTGTTGCATGATTTGCGTGACTGGCTGATCGGTTATAGTGTAATGTGTTTAAGATTGGATATACAGAGTGATAAATATGTGTGATAAGAATTTGTTTTGCCAGACTTGTGTACATCTATGAAACTGAACCTGCCTGCTATAAAAAAAAAAATCCAGCGCCTTCATGTTCTGTTTTAAGCAGATTTTACTCTATTTATGACTTCATAGATAAATGGAAAACATGTACAGGTATTTTTCAGTAGAAATGTGTAGTTCATAATTGTGATTAATAACTGGCAGTTGCATGTAATTCATTGTTGGTGGCCTGGGATAATTGCTGGTTACTATTTTTAACAACTAACAAAAGTGAATAATCCCCAGTTGTTAATAAATGATAGTAATATGTTTTGTGCTAGTTATTTTTAATAATTTTTGCTTATTGTCATAGCCAGGTTATTCACATGCATGAAGTCACTGCATAAATTGCAATGTGTGGTGCAGACAGTAGTGCTGGAAATTATGAACTGTATGTGTCAAAATGCAGTATTGTGTCCACAGATCTGTAACAGCAAATTTGGTTGCTCACAGTGATGGCGCTAATAATGTATGGAGCATCAGCTGAAAGTGAACATAGCAGTTTAATGGAAATGATATCAAATGTTATAGACGGACTTCATGAGTGTCTACTTGTCAAGAGTGTCATAAGAGTGGGGCCGATTTGGCAGTGGCATTTCTAGTAGCGTGTTTGGGGTTGGATTTCAAGTGTACTGTTCCAGCCTCAATAGTTGTGTATTGAGGCTGATTATTTCATTCATGGAAAGTTTGGATGAGTTTATTATGTGTATTGTCCAGGAATTTGGATACATCCTGCTGTTAATGAATGTACTGTACTGTAAAATTTTGTGTAAATAATGGGACAAATGGACATACAACAAATGTGTGTAAGGTGTGAAAGATATTTGAGAACTGCAACTGAAGAAATGGGAAGTGTCTTTTTGAGTGATGTGGGCATATTCTGATATCAAACTGGACTTTTCTCTTAAGAATATTATATTTAATTCAGGACTATTGTATTTGCTTGCTTTGATAGTTACAGATCATTTATTCAAGGCCTAACATTTTTTTATTGCAGAGCACATTTGGGACGGGTGACCACACTCCTGACACTAGGCCCATCCGTGGCCGCAGCCCCAGAGCAGTTTTCTCTCCTGCCAGCTTCTCACCCACTGCGTAAGAAAAGACAGAATTTTTGTATTAAAGAATTATACAAACTTGATTGTTCTTTCCCATTTTTTTTATATTCAAACATATTGCAGACAATTTATCTTTCCTTTTTCTATTTCAAATGCCAATAATGAGTAATTCTTGTTGGTAGTGCAACACCATCCAGCAAGTACAGGGCTCGCACCAACAGGGGTGATGCAGTGTGCATTTATGGTGAGAAGTGTAAGACAGCAGACTGGCATGTGCACGGTACACAGTTCCAGCCAGTCATACAGCTGCCATCTTCACACATGCAGGCCAACACATGTTATATGTTCAACCAGCTGCGAGACATGGCTCAAATTTTGGATGAAATTGTGCATCACTTGGGACAGGAGATAGTCAGAAAGTTTTCATTACAGGAGCCCCAGTCAGTAGATCGCCCTCACCAGGTAATCAGCATATAGGTGGCAAATGTCTTTGTTACAGGGAAAGGCTGTTCAGGCATTCAGTTTGAACAGTAGTTTTTTTTTTATGGGTGCATAGCAAAGTTCCTGTGTGTATAAAACAATGGTAATTCTAAATCTCGTGTGGCTCTTCATTAGTGTAGTGTGTGATAATGTAGTTTAATTGGCAACAGACCTCAGGCTAATATTACAACCATGCTTGGAACTGAGTAGTTGCTCCTGTGAAAGCCTGGGGTTTTGACACTGTGTACGATTGGTGTTGTGATGTTTCTGCGGAATGTGCTTCCTCCATCTTGAGGGTGCCTGAATTAGGTCCTGGTGGCTGCTGAAGTGATGAACTGATTAATCAAACTCAAATGAGGGAAGTGCCCAGACTATACTGGCTTATCGGAGTGGTCACACTTGTTAGTACCAGACAGGCTGGGATTTTCTGAAGACAGGACTGGACTGATAAACTGTCCTGAAATGTCAGTAAAAACCCAACCTACACCAAGCAGCTACTTAGACATGCAAAAATTGCTAACTAGGATGTGCCTGAAGAGAGCACAAAAATAATCTTGAAGTAAAACAAAACTAGCCAAAGTTGCGTGCAATAAAGGTCGCTGTAAGTTGGGATAAAGTCAGAGTCTTATAAACTGAATCAAATGATGTATTCAAAAAATGTTTGGCCTTTATGACCAATCTCATAAGCCAGTCTGGTCTGTAAACTTATCCTGTTGGATTCTGTTTATTGATGAGTTACAGGTCTTCTTGGTTTACTTATTCACTGTTTTCTGTCATTTAGTGTGGTTTCCTTTGTGGTAGGTATGTTGTCATTTGTTTATCCGCATTTCACTGTTGCCATTTTGGTGTCTTTAGTGCCTGGTGGATTTTTTTTTAAGTCTACCATCCTAGGGATTTGAGTTTTGTTACTATACGATGTATGTATAATTTTTATCGTTAATTTTTGTGTTCTTATCTCTGATGTTCAGCGTTCTACAAATAGTACTGTGGATCTAATGTAAGGCATGAATTATTGTGAGAAATCAAATGCCACTGGACCTCAAGATGGGCGGACAGATTGACTGACTGTTGCAAAGTTACTTGAATTGAGACTTTGGTGTACAGTGATTTATACTTCCTTTTAAGAGGTCCTACTGAAGTGATGAGGGACACATCTGTTTTGTAAAACATTGTTTATAAAAGCCCAAGACAATGGACAGTGGCTAAAATAATAGTCATCATTCTCAGTCTGCAAATGCTGCTAAATTGCATAGTGAATTCTCACACTGTTCCAGTCTTACCACATTTCTTAAGTGAAACATCTAGTATATTTGTGTTCTCTGTGGTCTATAAGTTTCTTCAAGTGCATGTAAAGGTGAAGAAAAGCCCAGTTTTTTAATTGAAATAACAAATTGTAAAGCTTAATTTTACAGCTGCTCATCTGGTGACGATTCTGTTGCAGAGCCAGTTTGTTGGCGTTGGCCGGGTGTGCTGTGACTGTAATGGGCGTCTTAATGCTAAGTCTTTAATAATTGAAGGTGTTACTGGAAAGAGTGTTCCCATGGATATATCACAAGTGGAAAATTTTTCATTATTTCCTGGACAAGTTATCGCGGTTGAAGGAGAGAACCCACTGGGAAGTAAGCTGTCTGCTAAACAAATATACACAGATGCTTCCTTGCCACTACCACCAAAACCATCTCTATCAACAAAAGAACACGGTAAACAGGGTTATGTAATCAAGGATTGATATGTTGGCAGCCTGGTGCTGGGTTTTAACTTCTGCATGATTAATAGCCAATGCCACATTACATTTTTGTACTAGTATGATGCTACAATACAGTTTATGTAGTCTTCATATTCTAAACAACTTACTGCAGTGTTGTTATACTTCTGTTCCAGATCCAATACAGATTGTTGTGGCAGCTGGTCCGTTCACACAATCTGATACTCTAACTTACCAACCATTGGAGGACTTAGTGGAGTATATTCAGGAACATAACCCACACTTGGTCATTTTAATTGGTCCATTTATTGATGCCTCACACCCACATGTGGTTGACGGAATGCTTGCAGAAACCTTTCAAGCTTTCTTTGAGAAGATTGTTGATGGTGTCATGGAGCCCTTGAGACTGTAAGCTTCGTGAGAAATTGTTGGTATTATGTACATATAATTTGCAGAGACATGGTGGTGGAGGGAAATTTAAACTGTTGCTTGCGTCTTGCATGGTGACATCTTTTGGTCACTGTGTCACTGTTGATCTGCTGTTAACTTCTTATTGATCATGGGTGCCATTATAGCTTTATTGTGTTTGCTTTCCCCATGCTAAGTTTTGAGTTATTTCTCGGCTGTTTATGAACAGGTGGGATATGTTGTAGATGAAGTTTCTTTGCTCTTCTGTGACTGTGAAATCTTTAAGCATTTGGGTTTAGTATATTTGTAGTGTACCATCATATACCATGATTTTATTCTTCCCATTAAAAAAAAAAGGATGTATATTTATAAGCTCTTCCTTTTAGTGTGCCACTGTTCCAAACTAAGGGGAAATGAGTTTCTTGACATTTGGTACCTCTGAATGTTATTGGTGTGATGGCCACCTCAATCTTATACTTCAGTGTCATGCAGTCCCCATAAAATTTTGGAAGTATGAACATGTGGGGGAGGGGGATGACGCTAGTGGTATTTAATCCTAGAGTCAAGAAATTATGTATGATAATAGATCTTTGAAAATTTGTTGCTTTATATAACAAATTCTCTTGCATTTGTTGTATGCGGCATTGACACAAGAAATGACTTGGCTGAGTGCTGAGGTTGAGAACATAAAATGCAAGGTATGGGCTGGCTAGTATATGACGTGTAAGTATATTCATGATTGCTGTTCAGGCGTTTGCTGGGGCTAAATTGAAGAGAAGTTGCATGAAATCGGTGCTAGGATGGTGCATTTTCTTACAGTCACAGAGCAATTCTGGAATCTGTTGTAATCTACGTTAGTTTTGTATGTAAATGTGTTTTTGCTGTGTTTGGGGCACCAGAGGCCACACTTGCAGTAAACAAGTTGAGAAAGGAAGTGTGCTAAAGGTATCAACTCCAGTAGAATTTGATGCTGTGGTTGTCTGCTAATGAACTTGTTAACCTATATGCCAAATTACATTTTGTATGGTTGTCAGATTTGGTTGCATAACCATAAAATGCATGGATAAGTGTATAAAAAGTTTACTTCATGTAAATGTTGAGAACAAATGTTCATATATCCAGCTTTCTTTTCTTTTCCTTTTTTGAGCTGTTAACAATGTCAACTTCTCTCTAGTCCTTCAGAAATGTCAGCCACTCATATAGTAGTAATTTTTTGTTTTTTAAGACTTAATACGCAAGTGCTGATGGTACCTTCATGGCATGATGCTCACCACGATTCAGTGTATCCAGTTCCACCATTTGTGCTTCGGAAGCAGTATGCCAAACTCATCCTGGCTCCTGATCCTTGTGTAGTGGATATTCATGGTCTTGTAGTGGGTGTGACATCTACAGATGTGTTGCTTCATTTAAGAAAAGAGGAAATATCTGAGTGAGTGAACTGTTTGCATACCAGACTTTTAGTGTAGGTAGAGGAAAGGAACATGGAAACAGTGTGACCTTTTAGGGATCTTTTAAGTAAAAATGATGTTCAGTTTTTGGATTGACAATAAAAGAGTAGAACCAAATCCAAATACAACATGTGAAGAACTGGACATTCATGTTGCCAGAAAAGGTGTATAGGAGATGTATGTTTCTTTTCTATAATTTTTGTTTGTAACATTTTTTTATACTGATAAGTATTGGTGATTTCACTGTAGAAGTATACAGGAATTTATGTAGGTGTTCATATAACTGGTTCACTGAAACTGTACATTCTGAATGAAAATGGAAGTGACTTGATAGATTTTTAGCACTACCTTGCCAGTGTCACTTTTCAGCTGATTCAGTAAATTAACACATATCGGATATTTCTAGCAATGATACATATTTCATTTTCAGGCATTCAGATTGATGCAATGAAGATGTGTTATGTGACTGACATGAGAGTATGTATGTAAATTGTTTGTTTACAAATTAATCAGAGTATGTTTTTTTCAGGGTTCGGCTGGGTTCTGACACGTTAGGGCGCATTGCGGGCCACATCTTATGGCAGCAGAGCTTCTATCCTCTGTACCCACCAGCTGAAGAAATGAACCTTGATCTAGAGTTATGGGCAAGATATGCATCACTAGATGTTACACCACACATCTTAATTTTGCCATCAGACCTTCGTTGCTTTATCAAGGTGATTTACTGTCTGCAACCTAAAATTCATGTCAGGCTTCCAGTGTTGTCTGTTTTGAAATTATAATTTTGTTCTTTCCCCATTCTTCCATTCATATTTATAATGTAATTTCGTCTTCCCAGTCCATTGCTCAGGCATTTGGCAGCCAGCTTCCTGCTGCAGAGCCCATGTGACCCCTAAAGATGTATGTGTGGAAATGACATTGTTGTGTGTTTATCAGTTTTCCATGCCAATCTGAATTAGTTATTATGTTCCAAATTTACGTCATTTAGTTTGTCTACAGGACACATTTTCTGACTGAATGGCAGGATCCGGTGTTGAAGAGGTGATGGTGCATTTTGCATGTTTATTGAGTCATGCTTAATTTTTTGCCATTTTTATTGTTGTGCTGCTGCCATAATGTGTTCTGTTTTTATGTCTGCTAAGTGCATTGTAAATCACTGGTTTTGTTTACATATGAAAGATGCACTTTTGTTACCTTACACTTCTGTTTTGCATTGAATACATCAACCAGCATATGCACTCAATAAAATGCATTTTGTGACAATAATCTCCCGTATGTTTTGGCACCTGAGTGCCATCATCAGGGAGTTTTTTTAGAACAAAGGAACACAAGTCCAACACACTAATCTAGGTATTGCATTGACCTTATTGGAATTATTAAAATATTGAAGTTCTAAAATACATGAAGTTGATAAGCATAAAATTACAGTGTTATAATATAAGATTATGTGATAGCTATTTCAAGTATAAGTTCATAGTTTATTTTCTGTTTGGAGTGTGTATACAAACATCTGTCTGGATCTTATGCAATCTGAAGAGATCTTTTCCATGTGGAGTGTGTGAAGTGTGTAGTGTTGGGTAACGTAGTGTACTATTCTACTACTATTACAGAAACACAAAGGGAAAACTTTGTGTGACCAACCTAGCTATATGTTTTAACAAGATATGTAATATTGAATGACTGACTCCCAAACACATGTTCTACTTACAGCTGGCCTGCTTTCTTCATTTTGTCATGCAAACAGGCCGGTCTTAAGCGGAACATTCTGTATATACAAGCGAAGGTCAATGGAAATTGTCACCAAAGAGTATGCTATATCACCCGACATGACACACTTCACGTGCTCCATTTGGATGAGATCTCTTAGGATCACAAAAGATTAAGGCATGTTTTACGCATACTCCATACAGAATATAGACAGCTATGAACTTATACCTGGAATGGCTAACTATCATATAATTTTAGTATCACAACATTGTAATTTTATGCTTATCAACTTATGTATTTTTAGCGCTTTAGTATTTTAATCTTTCCAAGAAAGGTAATGCAGTACCTAGATTAGCATGTTGGGCTTGTATTCTTTTGTTCTAAAAACACTCCCTGTGCATATGTTGGTTGCTGTGATAATTGTAAGGATATGTGTGGTACTAATAATTTAAAAGTCTGTTTTGCATGTTTATCATCATGATGGGTCATGCCCTGGTGCAGGCAGTTAGTCACTGGCTTGTCACTGAATGCTTGGGTTCAGTCTCTGGCCCATTATTTGAGGGTTTGTGGTAGACAGTGCCACTAGTACATATTTTTCAAGTACTTCAACTTAACCTTTTCATTCCCCCAATGATCCATATTCCTCTATTTGTCATCAGCACTATATAATCTTGAACACGCTTCAAAGCGTGTTCAAGATTATATAGTGGACTTTGAAGTAAATTACAATACCGATGCAATGAGAATTTGTAAAACTCATTGAATTTGTGAAATTCATGAAGTCCTTATTCTGTGAGGTACTCATACCTGAAAGTGATTTTTATATATATATATTCTTGTCTCATAAATTTGTGTTATGTATATAAACAGTATGGCACTTTAATATGGACATATATTATTCACTGCCTTCTGTGAATAGCTTGGGAAGGAAAATTGCAGGTACCATTGGTGCAAAATGGTACAGGAAAGAATTATGGCATTTTATGAATTGCCCAATGAAATAATTCCCGAAAGCCCTCATTTTATGCAAGTTTTCACACTAATAAATAAATTAGGCCACTTGATTTTTGTTCCTCTAATGAAGTTCTTGATGTGAACTGTACTTGTTCTACTGCAGTTATGGTCTAAATGCCGATACACAGATTTTGTAATAATGGTCCATAAGGGAGTTCTGAAATATTTAGATCGTGTTTTCCTAGAATATTTTTTTATTGATTATGTCTCTGTTTAAAATGTTTAGAAATAAGTCTGCATCAGTAATCTGAATTTAACTCCATTTATTTGAGGACTGCAGCTGTATGGAATGAGTTACTCTTGATTCAAGTTTTTATATAAATCTCTTCCTGCCCCAGCATTATTTTAAATGTTCAGATATAAGCTACTTTGTAATCTTTTTGTGCCATATTCTTCAATTGTCTTGTGTGTCTGTTACAGAACCTGAATGGCTGTGTAGTTGTTAATCCTGAACGACTGGCCAAAGGTTTGGTTGGTGGTAACTTTGCCCGTCTGGAAGTGTCTTGTATAAATGGAGACGTTAATGTCAGTGCTCAGATAGTGAAGATATAGCACTTATATTTGAGCTGGCTGCTGGCTTCATTTGTAATTATTTTCAAGTCTGACTCCACATCATTAAAAGTGTTTCATTTATTGTATATTTTACTGTATTTAATTTAAAGCATGCTATTGTAATAAATGTCTCATGTTGATTTGTGGTATTTGATTTTCTCTTTGCTTTCCTCTTGCTTACCATACGTGTATACTGAAGTATGGTAGTTAGCGCCAGTATAGATGTAGTTGTGAAGTAAAATTATAAAATATTTAATCAAATATACTTCAAGAACCATTCACAGTGCAAAGTGTGCACAAGTAAGTACAGGCAAGTAAACCATTACAGTTGTCCTGCTGTGTGTAGCAAATATTGCTAATTAAGATGATAATATTTTGGTTATTTAAATGTACTGGAAGGAACAAGGAAAACCTGAAAGGGGCAATAGAATGCTAATAGCCTGGTATGATAACATATTCAGTTTTGATTGTAAGACCATAATTAGTAATCATTCATGGCACTGCAT